>Ga0209624_10000026_pt1 | contig 148540 bp, 139 predicted proteins | sample JacPinW_OM2H0_O1_FD_188565 | JGI IMG/M metagenome (GOLD analysis project Ga0209624, IMG submission 188565) | Forest soil microbial communities from Algoma, Ontario, Canada - Jack Pine, Ontario site 1_JW_OM2H0_O1 (SPAdes) (version 2) | ecosystem: Environmental > Terrestrial > Soil > Boreal... | reverse complement strand
TGTCGTAAACGAAACCCTCTGTCGTCGAGAATCATCCCATCTGCCAGGAAGGTATTCTGAGTGTTCACAGCTTTGATAGCATGGGCGGCGCTCCCTCTTCGCGTAGCGACTGCAGGTCTATTGCTTACATTGGCCAGTTTGCCTGCGATGGCGCAGCAGGAGCCGAAGCCTGCAAACCCGCCGAGCGCTCCTACACCCGATCAGGCAACACAGGACCAAACTCCTCCGGACCAAAGCTCTGCGAAGCCGCAAACTATGCCGGCGCCGATCGAACACACCATGAAGCTCCTCGCACGGAGATCAATTTTCTTTCCGGATCTCGCTGCGGACAAACGCGCGCTCAGCCCTCTCCAAAAGCTTCAGCTCGCGACCGACAACAGTATTGCTCCGTCAACTATTGCGGGTGATTTAATCGGCGCAGCTATTGACCAGGCGACAGGCTCCCTTTCTGGATATGGCGGCGGATGGGGAGGTTACGGGAAAAGGTTTGGTTCGTCGATTGCGACAGGCACCACGGATCAATATTTTAGGACGTTCCTACTGCCGACAGCGCTGCATCAGGACCCCAGGTATTTCGTACTGCTTCGCGGCACCCCGACGAAGAGAATCTTATACGCCATCAGTCGCGTTCTTGTGACCGAGACGGATGCCAGAACGGAGCAAGTCAACTGGTCGGAGATCGGGGGCGCGCTCATGGCAGAATCATTCGCCAACGTTTATTTGCCTTCGGGAGAGCGCACGGCGGGAAAGACGTTCCGGCGCTATGGGCTTCGTTTGGGATTTGATGGATTGACGAATGTAGTCAAGGAATACTGGCCTACAATTTTCAGACAGTTGAGATTGTCGAACGTATCGGCGGCGCCGCAACCCGACCCGGGTGTCGTTACTCCGCCCACAGGACAGCCGCGTTAAAGTTTTGTGAGCCGGCCATCCGTGGCCCCAGGATTTTCGAGTTCCAATCCGTGGCTATCCGGCTTTTTTGGCGGCCAAGCGATTGTTCAGCTAATTGCTAGCGGATCTCGAGCCTTCATGCAGGAGCAATCGAAGTTGTTTTTCGCAAGCGGTCTTTTCGACCACGCCCTCGTAAGTGGATGCAACATTTCCGTGGCGATCGATGAGCAAAGTTTTCGGCATAGCCTCAAGCCCGAACAACTTGCCCAGCGGCTCGCTGCCGATTACGATGGAATAGTTCACATTTCTTTCGGCAATCCAGGGCCTGACCGATTTCCATCCGTCGTCATCCATCGAGATTCCGATAACAGTGAGCCCATCCCTTCTGTACTTATCGTCAAACTCGATGAACCATGGAATTTCAGTTTGGCAGCCGTGACACCACGTGGCCCAGAAATTGAGCAAGACCACACGGCCCTTGAAATCGGACAATTTAACTAACTTGCCCGTCGAATCAGTAAGCTCAAAGTTTGGCGCCGGCGTGCGGGAAGCGCCGGTAGCGATGAGTCCGGGCCATTTCGCTTGCGAGACCACACAAAGGGCCGCGAGCGTGACCGCCGCCACGATTCGCATGATTCTTTGACGCAGTTTATGTATCGTGACCATTACCGATTGATATGGACGCGCGAGATAAAGCAGGGTGAGCAGCGCCATCGCGTGAGCAAGGGCACTCTGGCAAAGCGAGTTGGACCGAGCGTGACGAGGCGGCCATTAAGCCGGAGAAGTAACTGGCCAAACCAAGCCGGGATTGCCTGTATTGGCCCGATTATCGTAGGCTTAGGCGGGTTTTGACCGCCCGGTTCAGCCCCGCGGCGGTGAGCACCGGATATCTCACTCTGAGCGACGCGACACAATTCGCACCCGTTGCACCTGCGCGCAAGTCCAATGTGTTGCCATTCATTGGCTATGGACTGGCCCTAATCTCGCTTGTGTTGGTTTTCCGCGACTTTCACCTCCGGCGCACGATCCGTGAATTTTCAAATGTCAGTTGGAAGTGGGTGTTCCTGGGAATGTTTTTTGATGTCTTGAGTTATTACTTTCAGGGCCTGCGGTGGAAACTTCTTCTTACGCCCTTCTGCCGCGTTCGGCTGATTCGGGCGATACGTGCTGTGTTTGCCGGGCTATTCGCGAACCTCGTGTTTCCGCTGCGTCCCGGCGAAGTGCTCCGCAGTTTCTTGCTTTCGAGCTGGGAAGACATCAGTTGGGGCCGCGTGCTCGGTTCGGTGGGAGTTGAGCGGCTCATTGATCTCGTTGTAGCGACTGCGACCCTTGCTGTGGCTTCGCTCTTCGTTGAATTGCCGCCGCGGTTCAGAACAGCCGCCGACACGCTGGGAATTGTGGCGCTTATCCTGCTCGCCATCGTCGTGGGTATCATCCTGTATCTCGAATTCAAGCTCACGCGCGATCCCAATTACTTCGGAGTCAAAATCGCAGGAAAACATCATCCTCACCTGCCAAATCGGTGGATGCGGGCTCTGATCGGTTTGCACACGATGGGCACCGCGCCAAGTTTCTATCCCGCAGTGCTTGCATCGATGCTCTTACCCGGCTGCCAGATGTTCGCGCTGTGGTGCATGATGAAGGCATACGGAATAGAATTGCCGTTCCTGGCTGCGGTTGTCGTTTTGTTGGTGATCAATATCGGAATTTCGCTGCCAAATGCGCCGGCAAATGTTGGTTCGTATCAGTTCTTTTGCGTTTTGGGGCTGAGTGTTTTTCCGGTAGAGCGATCCACTGCGGCCGGTTTTTCGATATTTGCATTCCTCGCGCTGACGCTGCCAATCGCATTTCTGGGCTTCGCGGCGCTGTTGCGAAGCGGACTTTCGGTCAGAACTTTGCGCGAGCAAATGATGCAATTAGCGCAGAAGCGTCCCACACCCACTGCTTGCCCCTAGCTTACCTGGCAATGCCGCGTTGAATTCCTTCGCAACTTAGCTGAATTTCGTTTTGAGGGCGGCGCGTGCGGCGTTGTATAGTCGTATTTTCTGGAGGCGAGCGAGAATTTTTCGTGTTCGCGCTGGATTTTCCAGACGACACGATGGCGCGCCGAAAGACTCCTGTAGAACCTGCGAATCCAGATGGCCCAAGACATCGCCAAGCATCTCGAACGTGCGCGCCGTAACCTGGAGAAAAATAAACTTCGGGAAGCGGTCGCCGAATATCAGGCGATTTTCGACGAATCTCCCTCCAATCAGGAAGCGATTCAAGCCCTCGCGGATCTCTATTTGCGATTGAGCGATCCGGTGAGTGCGGCATATTTCTACGGCCTGCAATTTGACCGGCTGCTAGAGACGGGTGACGCAGCGAAAGCCTCAGCAATCTACGCGCGATTCTTGCGCGGAGTAGAACAACCACCCGAGCGGCTTCTGCGCTACGCGACCGCGCTGCAAAAACAGAACCGGATCGCGGAGGCGGTGGAGCAGTACGATGTCACTGCCGAGCGTCTGCAGGAAATGCACCGCGACGCCGAGGCGCTCGAGTGCTATGAAAGAATTTCGCAACTCGACTCAGAAAATCCCAGCCGCCATCTGAATATCGGCGAGCTCGCGGCGAAGCTCGGGCAAACGGACCTGGCGGCGCGAAGTTTTCTGCGCGCGGGCCAGTTGAGCCAGGGCATGTCCACCATTGATATCGCGCTCGATTATTTCAATCGAGCGCACGCGCTGCTGCCGAAAGACAGGACGATTGCGCTCTTTTTCGCCGAAGCGCGGTTGCGCAAAGGCGACGCCGCGGGCGCCGTCGAGCTGCTTGAACCTTACTCGCCAACCGATAACGACACGACGTTTCTCGCGCTTTTCGGCGAAGCGCTGCTTCGCATGGGCGATCTCGACCGCGCACGTAGGGCGTTCGAAGCATTTTATCGCCAGAGGCAGGATAGCTTCGCAAAGCTCTTCGAGTTGGCTGGCGCTTACTTGCGCGCGGATCGAGATGACAAGGCCGTGGAAGTCTTGAATCAGGCCAAGGAATGGATGAGAGCCGCCGGGCGCGAGAATGAATTCGCGGCGCAGTCCGACCGGATGGTGACCGTCTTTCCTAATTCGATCGCGCTGGCGCGGCTCGTGGCCACTCTTTACGAAGAGCTCAACCGCGAGGCGAAATACTTCGACTCCCTCGTGCGGCTGTTTGATTTGTATCTTGATGCCGGACAGGTGAAACCCGCGTGCGACGTGCTCGATCGCCTGGTGGACATCGACCCTTACGATTATCGCAATCAGGAACGCATCAAGAAGCTTGAGGGAAAGGCCGATCCCGCATTTCTTAGAAATATTCTTTCTCGAGCAGCGAAGGCCGCCACGATACCGACGCGTCAGGAGGGCTTCGGCGCAGCTTCCAACGAACGCGGGGCGCCACTGACCGAAGACGTGCGCCAACAGCAGGCCCTCGAAGATTTGCTGGTACAAGTCGAGATTTTCCTCCAGTACTCGCTGCACACAAAGGCTATCGAGCGGCTCGAGCGCATCGCGGACATGTTCCCGAACGAAGAAGAAAAAAACGAGCGGCTGCGGTCGGTTTATGAACGCGCGAATTGGTGGCCGAAGGGCAAGCCCGTCAAGGCGGCGCCAAAATCCGAATCGGCGCCTGCCGTTACACCTGACGCCGGAGCGACGCCGCCTTCATTATTTGCTCCCGCGGCGACGAATTTAGGATTCAATGCCGAGACTCAACGCGATCTCGCGGAAATCGCGGAGTTCACTCGGATCATGTACCGGCAGGCAACGCCGCGCGACGTTGTCTCCGCCGCGGTGAAGCAAATCGGCAAGTTCCTGAGCGCTTCGCGATGCATCGTTTCGGTCTCAATGGGCAAACAAGCTGCGCCGCTCATGGCGGAATTTACGGGGCCGGGCGTCGTGCCGGCGGGAGGCGCACAGATTTCTGCGGTGCTCGCATTACTTTCGGCCGCGTCACCGGATGCGCTGGGCGGCATCGAGCTAGCCGGGCCCGGCATGGCCGCGCTCCGCGACATGAAACTGGAGGTTGCCCTCGGTGTTCGCTTGGTCGATAAAGAAACGCAGACACCCGCGGGCTCGCTGCTGGTCGGGAGCGAGCGACAACGGGCGTGGAGGCCGAACGAAAGTTTCTTCCTGCAGGCAGTCGGCGATCAATTGCTGATTTCTGTGAACCACACGCGAACGCAAGCGGTGGTGCGCAGCCTTGCATTCGCCGATGAAAAGACCGGTCTCGTTAGCCGCGGAGCATATCTTGATTGTTTGCTAGCTGAATCCACGCGTGCGCGTGCGCAAGGCTGCCCGCTCTCGCTCGTAATACTTCAGATTGACCGGGGCAAGGATCTGCTCAATCAGCATGGCGACGCGGCGCTCGAAAAATATATAGAGCAACTCGCACGCGCGTTGCGCGGGGCAGTGCGCCAAACGGATCTGGCTGTGAAGTACACCGCGTGGTCGCTCGCGTTCATACTTCCCGATACCGGCCTCGTCAACGCGAAAATACTTGCCGAGAAACTTTGCCAGGTTGCTGCGACGGTCGAGGCGCCATGGGACGGCCACGACTTGAACGTGAGCGCCATCGTAGCCGAAGCGACGGTGCGCCAGAGCGATGACAACGAAGACCGCGTGACTGAATGGATCAATCGCGCGGAAGTCGGTCTCGAGGATGTCCGGCAGCAAGGCGGCGGCAAGCTGCTGGTCCTCGCTACTCCGTAAGGCCTTGCCACCGCTTGGGATTCTTACAAATTCCTTCGCGCTACGCGGAACGCGCTAGATTCTTGCGGTTTTGCTAGAATTGCGCCGGCATTGCGTCGCGATCGGCGACAATTTGTTCAACTAAGCTTCATTTCGCGAAGTACGGTTCATCCGGGAGGAATGGAATGCCGATCGAGAAGGTGGGAGTGGTGGGTTGCGGCCTGATGGGCTCCGGCATCGCGCACGTCGCGGCGCTCGCGGGCTTTGACACCGTAGTGCGCGAAGTTTCGCCCGAGCTTGTCGCGAAGGGGCTGCAATCCATCGAGAAGAATCTGCAGCGCCAGGCGGAGAAGGGCACAATCACGGCGGCTGTTCGCGATGAAGCGCGGGCACGGCTGTTCGGCACGACGAGCCTTGATGACTTCAAGGACCGCGACATCGTTATGGAAGCCATCATCGAACAGCTTCCGGCTAAGAAGGAACTTTATGGCGCGCTCGACAAGATTTGTCCCAAGCATACGATTTTCGCAAGCAACACTTCGTCGCTTTCGATCACTGAAATGGCTGCGTTTACGGCGCGGCCCGGCCGATTCGTGGGCATGCACTTTTTCAATCCGGTTCCGCTGATGAAACTGGTCGAAGTGATCCGCACTATTGCGACAGAACCTCAAGTATTCGACGAAGCGGTCGCGTTCGGCGCTCGGCTCGGCAAGACGCCTGTGCGAACGAGCGATCGCACCGGATTTATTGTCAACCGGTTACTCGTTCCTTATTTGCTCGATGCGGTCCGTGTGCTCGAAGAGGGCGTCGCGTCCGTCGAGGACATTGACAATTCAATGAAGCTCGGCTGCGGATATCCGATGGGCCCGCTCACGCTGCTCGATTTCGTGGGTCTCGACACGACCTACTACATTGCGAACATCATGTTCGACGAATTTCGAGAGAAGCGATTTGCTTCGCCGCCGCTTTTGAAGCGAATGGTGATAGCGGGTTGGAACGGACGAAAGGCCGGGCGCGGCTTCTACGATTATTCAGATCCGGCGAAACCAAAAGCGATGTCCCTGACCTGATCGCGAAAGAAAAAAGGAAACTCCCGATATGGCTTACGAAAATATTCTGTACGAAGTGAAGGACCACATCGCGTGGATCACTTTCAATCGCCCGGCGGTGTTGAACGCGCTGAATACCGCGACTGTTTCGGAGCTAGGCGATGCGTTAAACCAGGCGCGCGACGATGCCGGAGTTCGGGTGCTGATTCTGACTGGTTCGGGCGAGAAGGCGTTTGTCGCGGGAGCGGACATCAACGAGCTGGCGAAGCGCACGCCCGTAGACGGGAAAGAATATTCTCTGGTGGGGCAGGAAGTGTTTCATCGACTCGAAACTCTCGGAAAGCCTTCGATCGCGGCAATCAATGGATTCGCGCTCGGCGGCGGGTGCGAGCTAGCACTATCGTGCACTATGCGAATTGCCAGCCGGACTGCACGGCTCGGACAGCCGGAAGTAAAGCTCGGGATAGTTCCCGGTTACGGTGGCTCGCAGCGCCTATCGCGCCTCTGCGGCAAAGGCATCGCACACGAATTGATTCTCACGGGTGAAATGATTTCCGCGAACGACGCGTTTCGCGTCGGCCTCGTGAATCATGTCGTCGAGCCAGCCGAACTGCTGCCGACGGCCGAGAAAATTGCGCAGAAAATCATCGCGAACGCGCCGCTTGCCGTGAAGTATGCGATGGAAGCGGTCGAGCACGGCCTTGAAATGGCGCAGGAAGAAGGCCTCTTTCTTGAGGCGACGCTATTCGGCCTTTGCTGCGCGACAGAGGACATGCGAGAAGGAACGCGCGCGTTTCTCGAGAAGCGCCAGCCGAAATTCCAAGGCCATTGATTGGAATAGATGATCGAGAAGTTTAAGTCAGCTGATGCCCGACAAACTCAAGCCGAAGCCCGTCGAAGGCGGCCTCAACGCCGCTGGGCTGGCCTTTGGAATCGTAGTCAGCCGGTTTAACAGCTTTATCACCGACCGGCTTTTGGCCGGTTCGCTCGATGCGCTTTCGCGCGCGGGCGCTGGCGAAAGTCAAATCAAACTCGTGCGCGTGCCGGGAGCGTTTGAAGTTCCAGTGGCAGCGAAAAAACTCGGCGAATCGCAACAGCTCGACGCGATTATTTGCATCGGATGCGTTTTGCGCGGAGAGACATTGCATTACGAGCTTGTTGCAAATGAAGTCGCGCGGGGCGTTCAGCTCGCCCAGATGGATACAGGCGTGCCAATGATGTTCTGCGTGCTGGCGTGCGACACGCTCGAACAGGCGATCGATCGCGCGGGATTGAAAAGCGGCAATAAAGGATTTGAAGCAGGGCTCGCCGCGATCGAAATGGCGAGCCTTTCGCGAAAGCTGCGCTCCGACGCACAACGGGCAAGCTTCGTCGCATCGAAGCCCGCTACTTCGAAACCGGTCAAATCCAAAAGGAACGCGCGGCGCCGATAGGATGACACTTCGACGTAAGTCACGCGAGTTTGCGCTTCAGATGCTCTTCGAGTGGGATTTGGGCCGCCAGCGACCCGCGCAGATCGAGAAACATTTTTGGAAATCGGCGCGCGCGGCCGAATCAACTCGCAAATTTGCAAGCCAACTTTTTGAAGGCGCACAGGCTCAAGCTGAAGCCAACGACAACTTGGTCTCAAAGCTTTCGCACAACTGGCGATTGGAGCGGATCGCGGCAATTGACCGCAATATCCTTCGTCTCGCGATCTACGAACTGCGCTCCGGCACTGCGCCGGTGAAAGTGGTGATTGACGAAGCGATTGAACTCGCCAAGAAATTCTCCTCCGAAGAAGCTCCCGCCTTCCTCAATGGCGTCCTTGACGCCGCACGCAAAAAAATCGAAGAAAACTAGCGGTTTCTCCAAAGTGGCCGGTTACGGATACGTGTGTTATTCTCTAATTCCCGCGACTTAGAACAGGCCCCCAGTGTTTAACTATAAAGACGCGCCAATCGTTTCCGCACTAGAGGGAGCTCACCGTGTCGGTTGAAGCAATGGTTAAGCGAGTCCTCCTGAGTGCAGCATTCGCTGCGTTGCTCATTCCAGTCGCGGGCGCGCAAGATCAGAGTTCAAAGCCGGCTGCGCAGGCGCAACAAGGTCAGCCGGCCCCATCAACTGCGACGGACAAGACACCGGAGAAGAAGCCGGCGCCGCGTCCGATGACGAAGAGCGAGCAGAAAGCAGTAAACAAAGACAAGCGTTCGACCACGAAAGACTTCAAAGCCGAGAATAAGGAAACCAGCAAAGATAATCGCGACACCTCTACGGACGCCAAGAAAGATGAGAAGGCTCAGGCGAATGCCAGCGATCACCATGCAGAATCGAAGGACAGCCACAATTCGACGAAAACTGAGCGCAAAGACTTACACGCCGGCGAGACGGACGTGAATAAGGATCAACGATCCTTAAGCCGCTCAAGCGCTAAAAAATCGCAGAAGGAAGCCGCGAAGGATAACCGCAGCCAGCACGTAACCCAGAAAGCCCAGAAGCAAAAACCAAGCAGCTGATTTCGACACCGAAAGTTTGGAAGCGCCGGCTCGGGCGAGCGCCTTGTTAATTTACGCTTCGATGTGGCCTTCGAGCACGCAAACCGCTGAGCCGCTCACTCGCGGGGTGAGCCTGCCGCGCGCTTCTTCGATCTCGACTTCGATGTGGCTGGGACGGCCCATTTCCACCCCTTGCGCGATCGTGAGCTTTTCACCCGGACGCAATTTCTTGTGAGTGACGAGATATGCGCCGAGCGATCCGGCGGCGGAGCCTGTAGCGGGGTCTTCGAGGGTTCCCCATGGCACCATGCCGCGCGCGAACGCATGTCCGCGGCTACCGAGAGCGAAACAATATGCCAGTGAAGCGCTAGTGCCGAGCACTTTCGCGAGCGCTCCAAGATTCATTTCAATTTTGCCCAGCGCTTTCCTCGATTTAAGCGGCACCATCAAATTGAAAATGCCGGTCGAGACAGACTCCGCCCGTAATTCGTCGGAGAATTCGTTCGGTTTCAGTCCCAGCGCTGCAGCGAGTGCGGGCTTGGCAATTCGCGGCAGAGAAAAGCGCGCCGGGCGTTGTGTCATCGTGACACTCACGGGCCTGCCATCGTGAAACGAAAACTCAACCGGTAGGATTCCCGCGCCAGTCTGTTGCAGGACTCTCACCCGGCCTTCTGAAGCGGGCACGACGCCAAGCTGCGCCAGCAGAAACCACGTTCCGATCACAGGATGGCCGGCCAAAGGAAGTTCGCGTTGGGTCGTGAAAATTCGGAGCCGCGCAAGCGCGCGATTATTCGTTGGCTTCTGCACGAAAACTGTTTCCGAGAGATTCATCTCTCGGGCCACGGCTTGCATGCGCTCCTTCGAAATATCGTCGCCGTCGGTAACGACAGCGAGCGGATTGCCAGCGAAAGGCTTGGTAGTAAATACGTCGAGTTGGTATAAGCGCCGTTGCATTTTTGAATTGCCCCCGGCTATATCCGCTTCACGAACGAAGTCACTTCATCAAGTACGCGTTTTGTGGTTTCCGCGCGATTGGTTTCCGCGTAGACCCGCAGCATGCGCTCCGTCCCCGATGCACGGACCATCACCCAGCCGACATCGCCGAGATAAAGTTTGATTCCATCGAGATCCTCGCGGCGGACCACGGGCCAATCGAGTATGCGCGTGACCGTCGCATCGGTGTAATGCGCAATCGCCTTTTCTTTTTGTCCGGGATGCAGCTCGAGGTCCACGCGGCCGTAGTCGTGCTCGCCAAATTCGCGCTGCAGCATGGTGACGAGCTCTTCGAGCCGCTTCCCGTGCCACGCCATGACTTCCGCAAGGAGTAACGCGTTCACGCAAGCATCGCGCTCGGGCAAATACAATTTGGTGCCGATGCCGCCGCTTTCTTCTCCACCGAGCAAAATGTCGCTCTCCAGCATGCGCTCGCAGATATATTTGAAGCCGATGGGCGTTTCCCAGACTTTGCGGCCAAATTTCGCGGCGATTTTGTCGACCATCTTTGTCGTTGAGAACGTTTTGGCCACGTCTCCGGAAATCTTTCGCGTTCCGGCAAGATGCCACAGGAGAATTGAGAAAATCTGGTGCGGCGTGACGAATGTTCCGTTGCGATCGATCGCGCCAATGCGGTCGGCGTCGCCGTCGAGCGCGAAGCCCGCGTCATATTTGCCATCAACCACGGCGCGCCGCAGAGCCTCGACGTGTGGCTCGATTGGCTCGGGATTTACGCCGCCAAATAGAGGATCACGGTTTCCGCGAATTTCATCGCAGGGAACTCCATGGCGCGCGAATAATTCGCGAAGGAGTCCTCGTCCCGCGCCGTGCATCGGGTCCACGACGAAACAAAAATTCGCCGCGCGCATTTTGTCCCAATCCACGAGCTCGTCGAGCGTTTCGAGGTACGGTGTGCGGACGTCGAGCGATTGGATTAATTCGTTACGCGACGGGAGGGGCGGGATGCCCGCTTGCAACACACTTCCGAGCTCGTTTTCAATTCGTGCGACAATGGCGGGTGATGCGGAGCTTCCATAGCTCGCTTTATATTTCACGCCATTCCAACGATAGGGATTGTGGCTTGCGGTGATTTGAATTCCCCCGGCGGCGCCGCGCTGGTGCACCAGAAGCGAAATGGCGGGCGTAGGACACGCATCGGCCGCAAGCCAGACGGGCGTGCCGGTCATCGCGACGGCTTCGGCGACCACGCGTGCGAAACGCTCAGAGCCGAAGCGCGTGTCGTATCCAACGAGGAGGCCATGGGCCGGTTGTTCCGATCGCACCACGTAGCGCGCGATTGCGTACGCGACTTTGCGCACGTTGTCGTACGTGAAATCTTCGGCGAAGATTCCGCGCCAGCCGTCAGTGCCGAATCGAATGGAAGTCACGTTGCGCAGTATACGTGAAGTTGGACGGAACGAAACGGCCGCATTGGACCACTGACCTCGATCTGTTTTACGCGCGCACGGCGCCGCTATTCCTCTTTTGGACCTGTGAAAGACCGGGCATCGGGAGTTCGGTGAAACAGCCGAAGCACGATGAGCGCAAAAATCCCCAATTCCACGCCTCCTATGGCGCCGTACCGAACGTCCATACGGAGTCCGTCATTCTCTCCGACCATCTTCGCAAGGGCCAGCCAATACAACGCAGTGTGAGCGCCGAGAAAGACAAGCAAGAGCGCCCAGAAGCCGGGGGTCTTCCAGAGCTTTCGATACGAGGCGATCAGCAGCCCGAAAAGCATTGCGCTGGACACGAAAGCTTCGCCGTATTTCGTGGAGAACGGTAGTCGAAAACTTGGGAATTCGAACGCCTGCACGAGAATCACGGTCACAATTCCGACTCCAACAATCGTGCCCCAGATTAGAGCCGTGCGGTCCGTCTTCATTTATCAGTGTTAGAGAAGCTCTCGAAGCTTGTTTTCTTCGAGCCATTTCACGACTTTTCCGACGTCTTGTGTGCGCTCGCGTGGGCACAGCAGAAGCGCGTCGGGCGTTTCGACGACGACGAGATCGTGAACGCCAATCGCCGCTACAAACTTCTTCGGGCTCCAAAGAAAATTTCCGCTGGCATCTAGCGTGAACGATGGGCCAGCCGACACGTTCTCGCCTTTGGCGCGCGCGAGAAGTTCGTACACCGCCGTCCATGAGCCGATGTCGCTCCAGCCGACCTTGGCAGGGATTACTAAAACGCTGCGCTCGCCGCGTTCTCGTGTGGCGCGCTCCATGATGGCGTAATCCACAGAGATATTTTCGAGCTTTGGATATATCCGGCTGAGTTGCCGATCGAATCCGCGCGTGCCGATTTCAGCAGAGAGCTCAGCGAGCGACGCATGCGTCGCGGGAAGAAAATCTTTCAGGCAATCGAGAAATGTCGAAACGCGCCAGAAAAACATTCCGGCATTCCAGAAATAAGCCCGCGATTTCAAGTAGCGGCGGGCGAGAGGCAACGCGGGCTTCTCCGTGAATCTTCTCACCACGAAAGCTGGCTCGCCCGACCAGCGGCCGGCCGCCGCGCCGCGTTCAATATAACCGTAGCCGGTTTCTGGACGCGTGGGCGGCACGCCAATCGTAATGAGATTTCCCGGTGTGCGGGCCATCTCAAGTGCGGCTCGCACGATTTTCAGGTAGCGCGGAGCGTCGGCAATATAGCTATCGGCGGGAAGGACGGCCATCAGCGCATCGCCGTGCTCATGCGCTAGATGAAATGCGGCGAGCGCAATCGCGGCGGCTGTGTTGCGCCCAACGGGCTCGGCAAGAATGTGCGATGCCGGCACTCGAGGAAGCTGCGCGCGGACTTCCTTGACCTGCTCTTCGTTCGTAACGGCCCAAAGATTGCGCGCGGGGAAAAGCGGCGCCAATCGCCCGGCGGTTTCGCGCAACATCGTGTCGCGGCCGGTAATGTTCAGGAGTTGTTTCGGCGTGCGCATGCGGCTGCGCGGCCAGAAGCGCGTCCCACGGCCGCCCGCAAGAAGCACGGCGCACGCCGGAAGCTTCTCCGACTTCGGTTTCACTTATGCACCAGATGAGCCAACTGGCTTTCGTTCACGCCGCGTTCGCGGAGGTGGCGCGCATATTGATCAAGGCTGGCCGGGACGTATGTGCGCAGAATCTCAGTGCGTTCCTGAGGCACGATTTGATACGTGCCCAGCGCGGCGGGAATGAGCCAGACTTGCGCTGGAGCATACGCAAACTTCTCTCCGTTCGCTTCGATCGCGCCGCTCCCTGCAATTGAAATTAGCAAATCAAAATGTTCAAGCGAAGTCTTACGCGAAATCGATTCTGAGAACTCCCAGCGTTCAGTCGCGAAATACCGGCAGGCTGCGAGGTAAGTTTCCGAAATCGGGCCGCGCTCGATCGTCACCGGTTGAATCTTGCCGCCCCTTTGTTCTCCGAAACGAATAACGTCCATCGCCTTATCTACGTGCAGCGCTCGCGTTTCGCCGGTGGCGTTGCGGCGGTTGTAATCGTAAACGCGATAAGTAATGTCTGATTGCTCCTGAATTTCGCAAAGGACGAAACCCGCGCCAATCGCGTGAACAGTTCCCGCGGGAACAAAAATGGCATCGCGAGCGTCCGTGGGAACCTGCACGACGAGATTCTCAACCGTGGCGTCGTCAATCGCGCGGCGGAACGAATCTCGTTCCACGCCGAATTTCAAGCCGAAAAGAATTTCGCTGCGGGGCCGAGCCGATACGAAATACCACATTTCCGTTTTGCCTCGCCCGCCGGCTTGCTTTTCATGTTGCGACGCATAGTCGTCGTCGGGATGAACTTGCACGGAAAGTTTGTCGTCCGTGAAAATAAATTTAACAAGTATAGGAAAGGCGCCCTCGTGTCGCACCTTCGTCCCTGTCCACTCGACAGGCATTCGCGGCCAAGCTTCGCCAAGAGTCAAGCCCGCGAACGGCCCATCCGCGAAGCGGCATTTTTCGCCGGTCAACCAAGCTTCGCCAATTTTTTCTTTGAAATCACTTTGTTCAGGGAAAAGCGGTGCGAGCGAATGAACGCCCCACGGGCGGGTGTCGAAAATTGGCTCAAGCCGCGATGGGCGAACCTTCACAATCATGCGCCGAAGAAGTGCGCGATGCGGCGGAGTCCCTCATTGATGCGCTCCATCGACGTCGCGTAGGAGATACGCATGTGGCCCGGCGCACCGAATGCGTCGCCCGGAACGACCGCGACGTGCTCGCGATCGAGAAGTCCGCGCGTGATTTCCATGGAATCCCGCAATTCGCCGCTCTTCGTTACGGCCTTGGGGAAAGCGTAAAACGCGCCTTCGGGCTCAGTGCACTCGATACCCGGAATCGCCCGCAGCCCGGCGAGAATGTGAATCCGGCGTCGCGCATATTCATCAAGCATCGTTGCGACGGAATCCATCGGCCCCGTCAAAGCTGCAAGCGCGGCGTACTGCGTGATCGAATTTACGTTCGAGACCGACTGGCTTTGGAGCTTGATCATCGCCGCGGCCAGCGGCTCGGGAGTGAGCGTGTAGCCGGCGCGCCAACCCGTCATTGCAAAAGTTTTTGAGAGCGAACCCGCGATGATCACGTGGTCCTTCGAATCTGGATAACTCGCAATCGAAAATGGTTTGGCGTTGCCGTAGGTAAAATGCGAATAGCATTCATCCGAGAGCAGCCACACGCCGCGCCGGCGGCAAACATCGAGAATGCGCCCAAACTCCTCCTCGGGTATCACCGCGCCGGTAGGATTATTTGGTGAGTTCACGATGACGATTCGCGTGCGCGGCGTCAGCACCTTCTCGAGTTCCGCAGCGCGTAGGCAAAAGTTGTCGCTCGCAGGTGTCTGCACAAAAACAGGTTTTCCATTGGCGAATTTCACGATGTCCGGGTAGCTCACCCAGTACGGCGACGGAATCACGACTTCATCGCCTGCGTTGATCAGCGAACAGACGACGTTAAAGATGGCGATCTTGCCGCCTGCCGTCACGACGCATTCGCGTGGCTCATACGACGAGCCAAGATTCTTCGCGTGCCAATCGCAAACGGCCTGGCGCAGCGGCGCGATTCCCGCAGTCGCCGTATATTTGGTGCGGTTTTCTTCTAGCGCGCGAATCGCGGCGCGCTTGATGTGCTCTGGAGTCGGGAAATCCGGCTCCCCCGGACCGAAATCAACCACGTCCACACCGCTCGCGCGGAGTTTCTCCGCTGCCATCAAGGCCGCCATCGTCGGCGACACAGAAATCCGATTGACGGCGTCGGACAGCGTTAATGATTCAATATGAGGCGCGGTGGACATGGTTTTATGGTCTCCTTCAAATATTTCGAAGCGATTCTTTTATCCCAATCAAATTTTAGCCAAATTTATTTTTCAATCTCTCTTCGACAGGAGCCGGCACAAGTCCGCGAAGCGATCCGCCAAGCCGCGCCACCTCGCGAACGAGCCGCGAGCTCAAAAAACTGTACGCCTCCGCGGGGAGCATGAAAACGGTTTCGACTTGAGGCGCGAGTTTCCGGTTCATCAACGCCATTTGCAATTCATACTCGTAATCGGAAACAGCGCGGATGCCGCGCAAAATCACACGCGCTTCTTTCCGCCGTGCGTAATCGGCAAGCAGGCCGTGAAACGAATCCACTTCCACGTTCGGCCACGCGCTCGTCGTCTGCCGCAGCATTTCCAGGCGCTCCTCGATCTCAAACATCGGCTCTTTGTCTTGATTTCGCAGCACCGCGACGTAGAGGCGGCTAAAGATTTTTGAGCCGCGCTCGATCAAGTCCAAATGGCCATTAGTCACAGGGTCGAATGAGCCGGGATAGACGGCAATCACTGAGTTCATTTTCTTCAGCCGTTCGCGATTTTAACCTACAACGTGCGGCTTAGCTCTGCAAAAAGCCTCAGGGCGTCGCGCCATACGGGCCGCCACACAGTCCACATTGGATTCTTGGCAGCGGCGATGCTGGTTGACGGTAGAATAGAAGACGCGACGGGGCGAAAAGGGAGCGGCATGACGAAATTGTTCGTGAAACTGATGAAGAACTCTAAATTTACAGCGACCTTCGCTGTGTCGCTGGGGCTTCTCGTTGTTCTTTGCTCCGTATCACCTATCCTCCTGCGCGCAGCTCCACCGCCATCCCAAGCGGCACACGCAGCACACGGATTAAACAGTTTCGCGCCCCTCAACAAATGGAAGGCCGCCGTGCTTGCTGGCGACACGACTGCGCTCTCGTCAATGTACGGCGTCGGCGCCGACGTATTTGCCCAGACGCCTCAAGGAAAAACTGCGGACCTTTCGGAAGAGACGCGATTCTGGTCCCAATTTCACGCGATGGGGCTAACGGCTATTGAAACAAAGGTCCTGCAGCGCACCGCACCCGAGGCCGGAGTGACAATTTTGACGCTACGCGTCTATTTGACGTTTGGAGCCGATGCGAAAAAGAATGAGATGCTGGTTTCCGCTGGTCAAGTCTGGCTTCAAAAAGGCGACAAGTGGCTGATCGTCGGCACGCAACGTGGCGACCCAGTCCCACGCCCGATTCTGACGCTTCCGGAGCCCGCGACGCCAAATACGAACCTTTATCCCGATCCCGCCGAGGCGCCCAAAGATTTGGCGGCAGCGTTGAGCGCGGCAGCAAAAGACCATAAGAACGTAATCGTAGTCTTTGGCGGTAATTGGTGCTACGACTGCCACGTTCTCGACGCCGCGTTTCACTCGCGGCAAATCGCACCGATCGTGAATACGAACTACCACGTCGTCCACGTCAATATCGGCGAGTACAACGTGAACACTGATATCGCCAGGAAGTACGACGTTCCGCTCGAAAAGGGCGTGCCGGCGGTAGCGGTCCTCGACAGCACCGGAAAGTTGCTCACAAGCCAGCAGCACGGCGAATTCGAATCAGCCGTGAAAATCGGTCCCGCTGATATCACGCAATTTCTTGAGCACTGGAAGCCGGGCAGCGCCGACTGACGGACGCTGGCTTATCAACCCACTTCCCGGTTGCAAACTCGGTTGCACCCGTTGAACTACCATCCAGGACAATCTAGACGCCGTTCGACCCCTCTGATTTGACATGCACGACTAAAATAGTCGTGGTTTAAGTCATTGCGGACGCGGGGGTTGTACGATTCATCCGACCTTGACTTCATGCTGGCTAGCGTTTAGAATCTATTTGCGACTGGTTTAGTCGTATATCAAGTGCTCAAGCTCTCAAAAAAAGCTGATTACGGACTCATCGCTTTAAAGCATCTGGCGATGCACTACGGCGAAACATCTTTCAGCGCCTCAGATATCGCCGAAGCCTACGGCATTTCGACGCCGTTGATGGCGAAAGTACTGCAGAAACTCGCGCGCGGAGGCCTGGTGGCAGCTCGGCACGGTTCGAGCGGAGGCTACACGTTGGCACGCGAAGCATCCCGAATCACAGCCTTGGACGCCATCCATGCGATCGAAGGGCCGCTATTCATCACCTCCTGCGTCACGCACCGCGGCCAGTGCGGCCAGACCAACACTTGCATCATCCGCGAGCCGCTTCGGAAGGTGAACGACAGCATTCTTGACGTACTCAATAAAGTAACGATTTCGCAGATGACCGAAGAAGCTTCGTCTTCCGAGGTTGTCGAACTCAGAGTTTAGGATTAGGAGAACGAACATGGCACTCAAGATTCCCGTTTACATGGACAATCACGCGACCACTCCGGTGGACCCTCGCGTCCTCGATGCGATGCTGCCGTATTTCACCGAGAAATTCGGAAATGCGGCGAGCCGCAACCACTCGTTTGGCTGGGCGGGGGAAGAAGCCGTGGAGAACGCACGCGCCCAAGTCGCGAAGCTTATTAACGCTTCGCCGAAGGAAATTATCTTCACCAGCGGCGCGACCGAGTCGAATAACCTCGCCATTAAAGGCGTGGCGGAGATGTATCGCGAGAAGGGTAATCACATCATTACGCAGGTGACCGAGCACAAAGCCGTTCTCGACACCTGCAAGCGCCTTGAGAAGTATGGCTACGAGGTAACGTATCTGCCCGTCGAGAAAGACGGACGCATCAATCTAGACGACCTGCGCCGGGCCATCACGCCGAAGACAATCCTGATCTCGATCATGTATGCGAATAACGAGATCGGCGTCATCCAGCCAATTGAAGAAATCGGAAAGATCGCCAAGGAAAAAGGCGTGTTCTTCCATGTGGACGGAGTGCAAGCGATCGGGAAAATACCCGTTGATGTTCAGCGCGATGGTATTGACCTGCTCTCGATCTCCGCGCACAAGCTCTATGGGCCAAAGGGCGTTGGCGCACTCTACGTTCGCAGGAAGAATCCTCGCGTTCAGCTTTCGGCCATCATTGATGGCGGCGGCCACGAGCGCGGAATGCGTTCAGGCACCCTGAACGTTACCGGCATTATCGGCCTCGGCAAGGCTTGCGAGATTGCTCAGCAGGAGATGGTGGCAGAAACCAAGAAACTCAGCGGGCTGCGCGACCGTCTCAAGAACGCCATCATGAGCCAACTTGACGAGTGCTTCATCAACGGTTCGATGGAGCATCGCTTGCCGCACAACATCAACATCAGCTTCGCCTTCGTCGAAGGCGAATCGCTGCTGATGGGCATCAACGACATAGCCGTGTCGAGCGGTTCGGCCTGCACTTCGGCCACGCTTGAGCCAAGTTATGTTCTGAAGGCATTGGGAGTCGGAGAAGATCTGGCCCACACGTCAATCCGGTTCGGTCTCGGCCGGTTCAACACGGAGGAAGAAGTGGATTACGTTGTTTCGCGCGTCGTGGAAACTGTAAACCGTTTGCGCGAGCTTTCGCCGCTGTACGAAATGGCGAAAGAAGGCGTGGATATCAGCAAGATGAAGTGGACGGCTGCGGGCGAGTAACCGCGAACACTCCGGCCGAATCGAATTTGATATAGGGAACGATTTCGAAGATTTGAAGATAAGGAGCAACAAATGGCTTACTCGGAAAAAGTAATCGATCACTACAACAATCCCCGCAACGTCGGATCGCTCGATAAGAAAGATCCAAATGTCGGCACCGGATTGGTGGGCGCGCCCGAATGCGGCGACGTCATGAAACTGCAGATGAAGGTGAATCCGGATACGCGAGTCATCGAGGAAGCCAAGTTCAAAACTTTTGGCTGCGGCTCGGCGATTGCCAGTTCTTCGCTGGCGACCGAATGGGTGAAGGGCAAGACAGTCGAGGAAGCTCTCGCCATCAAGAACACGGATATCGTGCGCGAGCTAGCTCTGCCGCCGGTGAAGATCCATTGTTCGGTGCTCGCGGAAGATGCGATCAAGGCCGCGCTCTCCGATTGGAAGACGAAGCAGGGCGAGACAGTGAATCCAGCCGAGGCAAAGTCGGCGCACTAAGCTGCTCTTTCGTACCCGCTGGGGTCTCGGTAATTCGTAGGGCGATGGAAGCGATGCCATGATTCATGTAACAGAAAAAGCGGCGGGGAAGATCCGCGAATTGCTGTCGAAGGAAGGTGTGTCCGCCGAATCGGGCGGACTCAGGGTTGGTGTGCAGGGCGGCGGATGCTCGGGTCTAACGTACGCCATGCGTCTTGAAACTGAGGCGCGCAATCGCGACAAAGTCTTTGAAGAAAATGGCGCGCGCCTTTTTGTGGATCCCAAGAGCTACCTCTATCTGAACAACACCATCCTCGATTATCACGAGGACCTGATGAAACAGGGTTTCGTGTTTCAGAATCCGCAGGCGGCTCGAAGTTGCGGATGCGGCAGTTCGTTCACTGCATAGATCGCGGAGTCGTGGCACGCTATGGGCGGCGACGATTTTTCGGACGATCTTGGGTCTTATGGCAGCTGATGCGCTCACCCGCTATATAAATTCCCCGCGGCAGAAAGAATTGCTGAAACGAAGGACTGATTGAGGATGAGTGTGACGCAAACACGCGCGGAAGCCGCTGGCACATCATGTTGGAGCTGCAAAGCTGCAACGAACGGTGCGCACTTCTGCCCGACGTGCGGGAAAATCCAGCCGCTCACACGCGATACAAATTACTTCGCGCTCTTTGGCCTTCCCGAAAAACTTGGGATTGACGCGGACGCGCTCGAACAAAAATTCCACAAACTCAGTTGGAAGCTGCATCCCGACAATTTCGTGCGCGCGGACGATTTCGAGCGAAATCTTTCGCTCGAGCGGTCATCTGAATTGAATGACGCCTACCGCACACTGAGCGATCCGCTGGCGCGCGTCGAATATCTTCTCGAGCATGAGGGGATGCGCAAGGAAGGCACAACAAAGCAGCAAGCGCCTCCCGAGTTGCTCGAAGAGGTTTTCGAGCTGAACGAATCACTCGATGAGCTGCACGAGGCGCGCGAATCGGGCGAAGGCGTGACCGAGTTGCGTGGCCGACTCGAATCCGCGCAGAAAGATTTTCAGAGCAAGCTTGCGGACGTGGACGGGGAATTGAACGCCATTTTCGCCAGGTGGGATGCCGCGCTTGATTCAGATGCCAGCAAAGATGCTCGCGGCGCGCTGATGGCGCAGATGAACGAAATCCTGAATCGCCGCTCGTACATCCGAAATCTTGTCGCGAACGTTGAGCAGGAATTGACGAAGACCTCCTAGTATGGAAATCAAAGGCAAAATCGTCGGAATCGACCTCGGTACGACCTACAGCCTGATCGCGTACATCGATCGAGGCGCTGGCCATCCGAAATGCATCGTCGGCCCATACGGCTCGACTCTGTGCCCCTCCGTCGTCAGCGTGGACGAAGACGGTACAGTGATCGCCGGGCAAGCCGCGCAACGCCGTTTGCTGACGCAGCCGGAGCGCACCATTTATTCCGTGAAGCGCCTGATGGGCCGCTCAGTCGAAGACGTGCAAGACGAGCTGAAGCACTTTCCATTTCATATCGAGCCGGCGAGCGGAAACGTGATTCGCGTGCGGCTCGGAGAAAAAGTATTTACGCCACCCGAAATTTCAGCGTTCATTCTTCGCGAGCTGAAATCCTGGGCCGAGAACTTTTTCAAAGAGACCGTTGACCGCGCCGTCATCACCGTTCCCGCATACTTCAATGACGCGCAACGCCAGGCCACTAAAGACGCCGGGAGAATCGCTGGTCTCGAAGTGCTGCGCCTCGTAAGCGAACCGACGGCTGCGGCGCTAGCCTACGGGCTCCACAAACAGCAGCGCGGCCGCGTGGCCGTTTATGATTTCGGCGGCGGCACTTTCGACATCTCGACGCTGAAGCTGATCTCAACCGAAGAAGGCGACATCTATCAGGTCCTTTCGACGAACGGCGACACGCATCTCGGCGGCGACGACATTGACAATGTTCTTCTCGGCGTCGCGCGCAAAGAAATCCAGCGGGATCTCGGCCTCGATTTGAGCGTGCATCCCGGAAGCGTTCAGGATTTGCGCAAAGCGCTGATCCTCGCGAAGCATCAACTCTCGAGCGCGGAAAAGGCGGAGGTGCACGTTCCCCTCGAAGATGGAAAGTTTTACGTGCGCGAATTCACGCGCCGCGAATTCGAAAATCTCATCGAGCCGATCGTCGCGCGCACGATGGGGCCCGTGAAACAGGCGCTTGCCGATGCGAAGCTCGTGCCGAGCCAGATTGAAGAAGTAGTGCTCGTTGGCGGCTCAACGCGCATTCCGTTGGTGCGCCGCACAGTTAGCGAATATTTCGGCCGTGAGCCGCACTGCGAGCTGAATCCTGACGAGGTGGTCGCGCTCGGTGCGGCGGTGCAAGCCGACATCCTGGATTCCGGCGTAACGACGATGCTTCTGCTCGATGTCACCCCACTTTCGCTCGGCATCGAGACCATGGGCGGCGTCGTAGCGAAAATTATTCCACGCAATTCCACAATCCCGGCCAGTGCACAGGAACTCTTTACAACCGGTGTCGAGAATCAGACGGCGATTGATCTTCACGTCCTGCAGGGCGAGCGCGAACTCGCCAAGGATTGCCGCTCGCTCGCGCGATTTCAATTGAAGATTCCTCCCGGCCCCGCCGGCCTCGCGCGCATTGAAGTGAAATTTGTGATTGATGCGAACGGCATCCTTCAGGTAGCCGCGCGCGACTTGCGCACGGGCGAGCAGCACTCGATCGAAGTGCAGCCGAGCTACGGCCTCAACGACACCGAGGTCGAGCGCATGCTCGAAGAGTCCATCGAATTCGCCGAGCAGGATTTCAGCGAGCGCCAGCTCATCGAAGCTCGAAACGAAGCCGAAACGATTTTGAAGGCCACGGCGAAAGCGTTCGACGGCGAAGCGGTGGAGCAGCTTTCGAGAGACGAGCGAGCCGCAATTGACCAGAGCATCGAGCGTCTCCGCGATTCGGCGCGCGGAAGCGATTACAAGCTGATTCGCACGAATATTGACGAGCTCAATCAGGCCACGATGCATCTCGCCGAGCTGGTGATGAACGGAGCGCTGCACACCGCGCTAGAAGGCAAGCGTCTCGACGACGTCTGAAATATCTCGTCAAGACGAGGGTCGAAGCGCAACGGCACTGAGGATTTAAGCAGAAGGAGTGGAGAAATATGGGCGGTAAGAATCCATACATCGAAGAGACTAAGTACACGCCCGCGACGAAGAAATACAAGATTACGTTCGTCAAAGAAGGCAAAACCATCGAGATTGATCCTGACAAAATACCGTACGGGCATGACGGGCTACCGGGAAGCATCCTCGATATCTCGCAGGGATTCCATATGGGACTCGATCACGCTTGCGGCGGCGTTTGCGCGTGCTCCACGTGCCATGTGATCGTTCGCGAAGGACTCGAATCCTGCAACGAAGCGACCGACGCCGAGTACGATCAGCTCGACGAAGCGCCGGGCGTTACGCCGAAGTCGCGTCTCGGGTGCCAATGCGTACCGGACGGAACGAAGGATATCGTAGTCGAAATCCCCGAATGGAATAAGAACTACGCCAAGGAAGCGGAGCACTAGTCGCGCGACGCGTCGCAACACACTGATATAGCCGTGACGGAGGTAGACATGCCGCAAACGATTGGATGGGACGACACCGAAGAGATCGGCATCCGCCTCGCCGAAAAATATCCCGAAACAGATCCGCTGACCGTGCGCTTCACCGACCTCCACAAATTTATCGTCGAGCTGGAGGGCTTCACCGGAGATCCGAAGGCTTCGAACGAAGGTAAGCTCGAAGCCATTCAGATGGCCTGGCACGAAGAGCATCAAGACCAAAACGACTAAGCTGCGTCAAAACAATGGGAGTCAAGCGATGACCAGCGATCCGCGATATCCAATCGGCAAATTCAATTCACCGGCATCGGTTTCTGAATCAGATCGCAAGCTGTACATCGATGAAATCGAGGCTGCGCCCGCGAAGCTTCGCGCGGCGATAGCCGGTTTAACGCCTTCGCAATTTTCAACTCCGTATCGCGAAGGGGGCTGGACCGTTAAGCAACTCGTCCATCACGTTCCCGACAGCCACATGAACGCGTATGTGCGTTTCAAACTCGGGCTGACGGAAGACGAGCCCACAATCAAGACATACGAGGAAGCCCTGTGGGCAAAACTGCCGGATTCTGAAACCGTGCCTGTCGAGACATCCCTCGTGCTACTCGATTCGCTTCACAAGCGTTGGGTAGTGCTGCTGCGTTCGATTCCCGCATCCGGCTGGTCGCGCAAGATCCGCCATCCCGAATGGGGCACAATGGCGCTCGATCAAGTGCTAGCGCAATACGCCTGGCACGGCAAGCATCACGTCGCGCACATCACCTCGCTCCGCGATCGCAACGGCTGGAAATAGCTGGTAACCTCGCCATTGCCCGATTCCCACAGCAAGCCTCAATGCTGGGCAGCCTTAAATCGAAAACGAAATAGACAAGGCGCGTGCAGCGTGTGGGAAGATGTCCGGCTGCGCGCGCCCGGACTGCCCGCGCATGGTTAAGAGACGAAATTTGTGGTGGACGACCGCGCTCATCCTACTCGCGCTCGCTGCGATATATAGCGTTTATTGGCTACTTTTTTCTGCGCGGATGACGGCGTATCCGTTTGCAAACCATGGTCTTTGGCGAGTTCTTTTTTTTGCGTGGCTAGCAACAAGCGTTTTCATAGGAGCACTCTGGACCGCTCTCGTAGTTCGGCTAGTTCGCAAAAGACGAAACTCAAACTGACCCACCACTGTATTGCGCCGCGCTTGTGAAATCCTCGTAGTTCCTTAATAATAGTTTCAGTTGCCGCGAGCTCCCAGCCTTAAAGCTCGCTCCTCCCGTGGCGCCATGGTGCAACGGTTAGCACATCGCCCTTTCAAGGCGGTAATACGGGTTCGATTCCCGTTGGCGCTACCAAACTCACGCTGAATCAATAACCTGGCGTCTGCCCTGTAAGTACTGTTCTGAATCGTACGATGGTACTGTTTGTTTGGCACCGATAGACTCTTCCATGCGCTCACCGCATCTCGTACGCTCTCGATATGAGAGGTGAAGGGTTATGATTCTCGCGGTTGCAATGATGCTCTTCCAAATGCAAGCGCTGCCTCTTAAGGCAGGCGCAGCGATAGCGGTGCAGCAAGACGCGGCCGCGTACGCCAAGAACATTCCCGGACCTGCACTTTTCAGCGCGCTCTCTGCGAACCTGCCCGACAATGACGGAAAGAAGACGACAACGAAGCCAGTAATCCCCGATGCAAACACGCAGATTCTTTCGGGAGTTTACGTTCCGGATCATTTCGAACCGCTGCCACCGCTTCCCAACAAACATTACGGCGTCCTGAAGTCTGGCGCCGATAAGCGGCTCTCCGAGGGCATCGCGCAATCGAGTGCGGCGACATTCTATCGAGCGCTGCGGCATTTGAAGATTGGACTACGACCAATCGAGAGCACGCGCGCGGCAAATGCGAAACGCGTTTCCGTGAATCCCAACGGCCAAATCCTGCTTACGTCTCAGTAGAAACTTCCTTCGACTGCGAATTTACCTGAGTGCGAAGCTCGATCGTTCTCTTCATCCCCACTCGACGACTTCCTTGATCGCATCCGGCGGATGCTGATTCACTAATTCCGAAAACTTGCTGGACGGATAATGATTCGTGATCAAGCCCGCGACGTGGGCGCCCCAGCGAAGCTGTGCCTGAGACAAATCATCCACAGCCATTTGAAAATGCCCTCGCGCCGCATTCACACTACCCACCATCACTTGATTATCGAGCACCAACTGGCGGACCAATTCCGGGCCGTCAATCTGCAATGGATGATCGCCGCTCGGAATTCCCGTGATCACATACACGCCATTCCGCCCTAGCGCATCAAGCACGTTGAACTCGAGTTCAGCAATCCCACTGGCATCCACGATCAAATCCATTGGACCAACTTTCTTCTCGACCTGCTCTGCCGGCACCTCACGCCCGTCCACATAACTTCCACCGATAACGCTCAGCCATTTCGGCCGGGCGCTCGTGGCATCAACGACGTCCAAACCATACACGTCGGCCCCTCGAAGCCGCAAAACCATAGACGCGAGCAAACCCACCGGACCCAAACCAGCCACGAGACACCGGCGTCCGGCGATCCAGTCCGGGGTAATCGCAGCTTCAGGGCTCCGCACCATCTGCAATCGAAGCGCTTCATCAATGGCTTTTTCGACGATTGAGAGTGGCTCCATCAACACGCCGATGTCTTTCAGTTCCGCGGGCACATGCACCACATATTGTTCCCTATCAACCACCAGCTCCGTTTGATAGCCGTCTAATCCGTGGATGCCTCTCTCCCGGTACTTGCCCGTCTGGCACATGTCAGAACGGCCCATCAGGCAGGGCGCGCATTGGCCGCATCCCCGTCTGACGGTAAAAACAGCGAAATCTCCGATTTTCACGCGACTCACCGACGGGCCCAATTCCACCACTTGGCCAAACATCTCATGGCCAATGACGAGTTCCTTCTGGCCGTCGGGAGCATCCGCACGTCCCCCGGACACCTCCGTCCTGTCGGTGCCACAGATACCGACGCGTATAATCCTGATCTTTACTTCGTCCTGCGCCGTGATCGAAGGCTCAGGCCGCTCCACGATGCGTGAGCCTGCCGTGCCCGGGACAATCGCAATGGCTTTCATGATTTACCCCTCTTTCGAACTGCACCTTCGACCGGGTGGTGGGAAGCGATCTCATCGCCGCTGTTATTCCAATAGCTCCGAGAAGTGATCGACTATCTGGATTTCACCAGTGAGAATCACGGCTGCCTCATGCTCTGGTGCAGCCCATTCGATAAAATTCTCCCCTTCGATGATTCACATTACCGCATCTTTCGCGGGTAACGGCTGAAGATTGCCGTTCGTCTTGGTAATTGACGCTAATTGGCGTCAATTATTGCGCTACGTTGGGTTCGTAGAATCGTGAAATTCTCGCCGGATCAAATTGATCGTGTTTCGGTTCGGTACGGCGGACTCTTCCCAAGTCCCAAAACTATCTAACTGTAGATTTTTTGCCTTGGGGAATCGCTCGCGAGGAGTACCATTCATGGGATTCGGAGCGTGAAAAGGAGATTCCGATCGCTGACATAAACGAGACTTCATCCCTCACCCCAGATAACCAACTCCCCGAACGTGAGTCGGTTCCTGAACCTACCCCGCATCGTAGGAGTACGCGAGTCATCGTCTGGACTGTGTTGCTGATCGTCCTTGCAATCGTGATTCTCTTGATCTGGCGCCACCATGAAAGCGCAAAGAAAGCCGCAGCGGCCGCTGCCGCAGCGCGCGCAAAATCCGCCGGAATTACGATCAGCACTGCCACGGCTCAAAAGGGCGACATCGGCGTCTATCTTGAGGCCATCGGCACCGTCACCCCGGTCTACACCGATTCGATCACCGCTCAAGTGAACGGCCTGGTGATCGCGGTGCACTTCAAAGAGGGTCAAATGGTGAAAAAGGGCGATCCCCTGATTGACATTGATCCTCGACCCTACCAAGCGACGCTCTTACAAGCGCAAGGCGCGCTCCAGCGTGACCAGAATGTTCTCGCCCAAGCTGAGATGGATGCTCAACGCTATCAAGAAGCCTGGGATCGGAAGGCGATTGCCAAGCAACAACTCGACGACCAGCAGAAACTCGTTCTTCAGGAACAAGGCACAGTAAAGAACGACGAAGGAACCGTGAAATACGCTGAAGTCCAGGTGGACTTCTGCCATATTACCGCTCCGATTTCCGGCCGCATGGGTCTGCGGCTCGTGGACCCAGGTAACGTGGTGCAATCGTCAGGAACGATAACCCTCGCAGTGATCACCCAAATGTCGCCCATCACCGTAATTTTCACCATCCCGGAAGACAGCCTTGACTCCGTCCAGGCCGGAATGCGCAAAAAGTCCGGCCTTAGCACCGATGCGTTCGATCGCACCGCCCAGAAAAAGATCGCCAGCGGCAAGCTCTTAACGCTCGACAATCAAATTGACACAACGACCGGTACGGTAAAAGCGCGGGCGATTTTCGACAACAAGAATAATGCGCTCTTCCCAAACCAGTTTGTAAACACGCGCCTGCTTGTGGACACGTTGACAGGCGTGACACTGATTCCGGCCCCAGCCATTCAGCAGAATGGCCAGGCCTCGTTCGTCTATGTGATTCAGGATAATGTCGCTCACCAGCGCAGCGTAAAGACCGGAGTCACTGACGCCGGCACGACACAGGTTGACGGCATCAATCCCGGAGACGTTGTCGCCACCAGCGGCTTCGACAAGTTGCAGGACAACGCCAAGGTCGTAGTTTCAAACAACCCCCCGCCCGGAAGCGCCAATGGAAGTAACGCACCCGCCTCTACGAACGGAAGCAACGCTCCTACCAGCACCGGCAAGAACACGAAGCGGAGCAGCGCCCCGTGAGCCCGTCTCGCCCATTTATTCTTCGGCCCGTTGCGACTTCGCTGCTGATGGCTGCAATTCTTTTGGTGGGCCTGGTCGGCTATACCCAACTTCCAGTTTCCGCGCTGCCGGAAGTAGACTATCCGACCATTCAGGTACTCACGTTTTATCCCGGCGCAAGTCCCAGCGTAGTCGCGACGACGGTAACGGCGCCGCTCGAAAGGCAATTCGGCGAGATGCAAGGCTTGAGCCAGATGACCTCAAGCAGCTCTGGCGCCACCTCTGTCATCGTCCTGCAATTTAATCTCACCCTGAATATTGATATCGCTGAGGAAGAGGTGCAGTCTGCCATAAACGCGTCGCAAAGCTTGCTGCCATCGAACCTTCCGTCGCCGCCCGTTTACAGCAAGACCAATCCCGCCGATGCGCCCGTGCTCACGTTAGGAATCACTTCGAATTCCATGCCGCTTTCTCAAGTCGAGGATCTCGTAGATACGCGCCTGGCGCCAAAAATTTCGCAGCTCAGCGGCGTCGGCCTCGTAACTATCAGCGGTGGCCAGAAACCCGCCGTGCGCATTCAAGCCAATCCCACAGCTCTCTCATCGTACGGCATCAATATGGAAGATCTGCGCACGGCACTGACGAACGCCAGCGTGAATGCCGCCAAAGGCAACTTCGATGGGCCGCGCCAGAATTATCAGATCGACGCTAATGATCAGCTTGTAACCAGCGACGATTATCGCAGCGTAGTAGTTGCCTATCGGAACGGCGCGCCCGTGATGCTGACCGATGTCGCGCGCATCGTGAACGGCGTGGAGAACAATAGCCAGGCCGCATGGATGAACCAAACGCCCGCTGTAATTCTCAACGTACAACGCCAACCCGGTGCCAACACGATCAACGTGGTCAAAAGCATCAAGGCGCTGATACCTCAGCTGGAGGCCAATCTGCCTTCCGGCATTCAAGTGACAACTCTTACCGACCTTACGACCGCTATTCAAGCCTCTGTCTCCGACGTCGAGTTTGAGCTGCTGTTGACCATCGGTCTTGTTGTCTTGGTTATCTTCCTCTTCTTGCGAAGTCTTTACGCCACGATTATCCCGAGTGTGGCCGTACCGCTTTCGCTGGTCGGCACATTCGCGGCCATGTACGCGTTAGGTTACAGCCTGGATAACTTGTCGTTGATGGCGCTCACCATTTCCACCGGCTTCGTCGTGGATGATGCCATCGTAATGATCGAAAACATCTCGCGCTACATCGAAGCGGGCGACCCACCCATGGAAGCCGCGCTCAAGGGCGCGGAGCAAATTGGCTTCACCATTCTCTCGCTTACCGTTTCATTGATCGCTGTTCTGATTCCTCTTTTGTTCATGGGCGATGTTGTCGGGCGGCTGTTTCGGGAATTTGCTGTCACTCTGGCCGTAACCATCGTCGTTTCCGCAGTCGTCTCGCTGACGCTCACGCCGATGATGAGCGCGCGCATCCTGAGGCATCAACCAAAAGAGAAGCAAGGGCGCGTCTATAAAGCCTCGGAGCGCGTTTTCGAAAACATGATTGCGTTCTACGGCCGGACGCTAAAAGTCGTACTTGAATATCAGACAATTACTCTGTTCGTCGCCTTGGGTACGCTTCTGCTCACGATTTTTCTTTACATCATCATCCCCAAAGGCTTTTTCCCGATTCAGGATACCGGCGTCATTCAGGGCATTTCGCAAGCGGCACCCACGATCAGCTCGAAAGCCATGGCCGAAAAACAGCAGGAGCTTGCCAAGGCTGTTCTCGCGGACCCGGCCGTTGAAAGCCTCTCTTCGTTTATCGGTGCAGACGGAACCAACGTGACCACCAACAGCGGACGAATGTCTATCAATCTCAAGCCGCTCGACCAGCGTCACATAAGCGCATCCGACTTAATCCGCCGGCTTACGCCTAAATTGGCGAACGTTCAGGGTATCCAGCTTTTCATGGAGCCTGTGCAGAACATTACCGTGGACGACCGCGTGAGCCGCACGCAATACCAATACACGCTCGAAGATCCAGATGCCACAGAACTGTATCTTTGGACCAGCCGCTTCGTTGACAAGTTAAAGCAGTTGCCGGAATTGGAAGATATCGCCACCGATCAACAGCCGGGAGGTCCCGCCGTAAATCTCGTGATCGACCGGGCCACTGCTTCGCGATTGGGCATCGCGCCTACGACCATCGATAACACGTTGTACGACGCCTTCGGCCAGCGCCTCATCAACATCATGTACACGCAGGTGAATCAATACCATGTGGTTCTTGAGAGTGAGCCACAATTTCAGAAAGACCCTGAAAAACTTAGCCGCCTGTACATTCAGTCCAATGCCTCAGCCGGCGCAACCGGAGCCGGTGCCTCTACGTCATTTTCAGCTTCCGGATCCTCTTCCGCCGGATCGAATGCGCTGACCGCTTCAGCGCTCTACACTCCGTCAGCAGCTACTCTTACTCCTCCCGCAAACGTGCTTTCTTCAAGTACCTCCACTTCGACGTCGAGCAAAGGAGCGGCCTCCGCCGGCTCTACCATTTCAACCATGGCCAACGCCGTTCCGCTCAGCGCTTTCTCGCATTTCGAGACCACCACGGAGCCGCTTGTAATTACACACCAGGGTCAATTTCCGGCGATCACGGTCTCATTTAATCTTTCGGCGAACGCCGCGCTAGGCGAGGCCATCACCTCCATCAACAAAGTCGAAAAAAACTTGAAAATGCCTGCCGGACTCCAGGCCGGTTTTCAAGGGACAGCGGCTTCGTTCACGAACTCGCTGTCCAACGAGCCGCTGCTCATTCTTGCCGCTCTGGTCACGGTCTATATCGTTCTTGGTGTTTTGTACGAAAGCTTCATTCATCCGATCACAATTCTCTCGACCTTGCCCTCCGCAGGCGTTGGCGCTTTTCTGGCGCTTCTCATTTTTCACCAGGATCTAAGTGTCGTGGCAATCATAGGCATCGTGCTGCTGATCGGAATCGTGAAGAAGAACGGCATCATGATGGTTGACTTCGCACTAGAAGCCGAGCGGAAACACGGAAAGAGCGCCACGGATGCAATTTACGAAGCTTGTCTGCTCCGCTTCCGCCCCATCATGATGACCACCATGGCCGCCCTGCTCGCCGGATTGCCGCTGGCGCTTGGAACTGGTTTCGGTTCTGAATTGCGCCGGCCGCTGGGTATCGCCATGGTCGGCGGGTTGCTGCTAAGCCAGGCGCTCACGCTGTACACCACACCTGTGATCTACATCTTCTTCGACAATCTGTCTCATCGCTTCGCGCACAACTCGAAAAAGACAAGAAGCCAAGATGCAGAAGAGGCCGCGCCGGCATGAATATCTCCGCGCCTTTCATTCGCCGGCCGGTAGCGACCACTCTTCTCACCGTCGCAATTGCGCTTGCCGGGGCCATTGCGTTCGAGGTGCTGCCCGTTGCGCCTCTCCCGGAAGTAGATTTTCCTACGATTTCGGTGAGTGCAAGCTTGTCGGGAGCCAGCGCCAATATTATGGCTTCTGCTGTCGCCACTCCGTTGGAGCGGCAGTTGGGTCACATCGCTGGTGTCACCGAGATGACCTCCTCGAGCACGCTCGGCAGCACATCCATCAACATCCAATTCGATCTCAGCCGCGACATTGATGGCGCCGCCCGCGATGTGGAAGCAGCCATCAACGCGGCGCGAACCTACTTGCCCGCGAACTTGCCAGGCAATCCGACCTATCGCAAGGTCAATCCCGCCGACGCGCCGATCATGATCCTGGGTCTAACATCGGACAAATATGGTCCAGATAAACTGTATGACGAAGGCTCGACTGTCATTGAGCAGAAGCTGTCGCAGATTCAAGGCGTAGGGCAAGTAAGCGTAGGAGGCGGTGCTTTACCTGCCGTGCGCGTGGACGCAAATCCCACGCAATTGGCCAGCTACGGACTAACGCTCACGAATTTGCAATCCATTCTGAGTTTGCAAAACTCCAACCTGGCTAAAGGCCAGGTTACAAATGGCGACGTAACCGCGGACATCCTCGCAAACGATCAAATCTCGCATGCCGTGGACTACAAGCCGTTGGTGGTCGGTTATCACAATGGCGCCGCCGTTCATCTCTCCGATGTCGCTAACGTGACGGATTCTGTGGCGAACATCCGTGCCGCCGGCTATCTGAACAACAAGCGCGCCGTGACCGTCATCATTTTTCGACAGCCCGGCGCCAACATCATTGAGACGGTTGACCGCATTCGCTCGCAGCTTCCCTACATCGAGGCGTCCATTCCACTCGGTATCAATGTCACTATCGTTCTCGATCGCACCACCACCATTCGCGCCTCCGTCATCGATGTCGAGCGGACCCTGCTGATCTCGATAGCATTGGTTATCGTCGTAGTGTTTCTTTTTCTACGTAACGGTCGCGCGACGCTCATTCCCGCTGTCGCCGTTCCGGTTTCGCTCATTGGCACCTGCACGGTGATGTATCTCTTCGGCTATAGCATCGACAATCTCTCGCTGATGGCCTTGACCATCTCAACGGGCTTTGTCGTCGACGACGCCATCGTCGTAATGGAAAATATCGCGCGTCATCTCGAAGCTGGCATGGAACCCTTTGCCGCGGCCCTGAAAGGCGCGCAGGAAATTGGCTTTACCGTCTTCACCATTAGCATTTCACTCGTCGCCGTCTTCATCCCTCTTCTTCTCATGGGCGGAATCGTCGGTCGGCTTTTCCGCGAATTTGCCGTCACTCTCTCGACCGCCATTTTTGTCTCCATGATCATCTCCCTCACCACCACGCCGATGATGTGCGCGTATTGGCTCAAGAATGAGCGCGATCAAGAACATGGCCGTCTCTACATGGCCAGCGAAAGATTTTTTGATCGAGTGTTGTCGTTATATCGCCGCAGTCTGCATTGGGTGCTGGACCATCCAGGCCTAACTCTCATCGTCCTCTTTCTAACGATTGCGCTCAATGTCGTGCTCATCATCAAAATACCCAAAGGCTTTTTCCCGCCGGAGGATACGGGCGCGATAGCTGGAGCCGTACAAGGGCCGCAGGATTCTTCCTTCGGAGTGATGAATACCGCCATCCAACAAATCGGCGACGTCATCAAAAGCGATCCTGCCGTCCAGAATGTGATTGGATTTACCGGCGGCGCCACAAATACCGGCTCTTTCTATGTTGCGCTCAAGCCGCTCGCGGATCGCAAAGTCACTGCGTTTCAGATTATCGATCGCCTGCGACCCAAGTTAAGCCGTCTGCCGGTGTCGTCTGCATTCCTGCAGGCGGTGCAAGATCTGCGTATCGGCGGCCGGGCCAGCAACGCCACCTACCAGTACACAATCCAAGCTGACAGCGTGGACGATCTCTCAAAATGGGGACCTATCCTCCTGCGTGAAATGAAGCGCTTGCCTGGCCTGCAGGATGTGAGCGCGGACCAGCAAAATGGCGGCCTTGCGGAGCTGATGAGTTACGACCGAGTCACCGCGGCAAAGCTCGGCCAAACGGCGCAGTCGCTCGATTCGGCGTTGTACTCCGCATTCGGCCAATCTCAAGTCTCAATCATCTATACGCAATTAAATCAATATTACGTTGTGCTGGAAGTCGCTCCGCAATATTGGCAAAGCCCCGAAGGCTTGAAAGACATCTATCTGCAATCTCCCAGCAGTCAGTCTTCCAGTACTCAATCGTCGAGCGGCCAGTCCTCCACCAGCTCATCGGCTGGCCGCAATATTCCGTTGCTCACAATGGCTAAGGGACGTTCCAACACCACTCCGCTTGCCGTCAATCACACCGGCTTATTTCCCTCAGTCACCGTTTCCTTCAACCTCGCGTCGAACGTATCTTTAAGTCAGGCGACGGCCAGCATCAACGACATGCAAAAGCGGCTCGGCGCGCCCTCCACGTTGCAGGGGTTTTTCGCCGGTACATTGCTCGCCTACCAGCAATCTCTCGGCACTGAACCCATCTTGATTCTGACGGCGCTGCTGGCCGTCTATATCGTGCTTGGAATTTTGTATGAAAGCCTGGTACATCCGCTGACCATCATCTCCACTCTGCCCTCGGCCAGCGTGGGTGCGATGCTCGCGCTGATGCTTACTGGGCAGGATCTGAATATCATCTCGATCATCGGCATTGTGCTTTTGATCGGCATCGTAAAGAAGAATGCCATCATGATGATTGATTTCGCCCTCGAGGTGGAGCGCGGCGAAGGAAAGCGGCCATACGATTCCATTTTCGAAGCGTCTATGTTGCGCTTCCGTCCGATTCTCATGACGACCATGGCTGCATTGCTCGGCGCTTTGCCGCTGGCGCTGGGGACTGGCACGGGCTATGAACTTCGCAGGCCCCTCGGCATCACAATCGTCGGCGGACTGATCCTGAGCCAGATGCTCACGCTCTACACAACGCCGGTTGTTTACCTCGCGTTCGACCGGCTGCGCCTACGCATGCAGGGGAAAAAGCAAAATATTTTTGGCCGTCCCAGGCCGTCCCCGAGCGCGGCAGATTAATACCGCTTGCCGTCAAACCGGGCTTTTTTAAAGCCGGCGCCCTTACAAGGGGGTGCAATATTGTCTCGATTAGAACGGGGTCCGATGCTTTGCTTTCTAGAATTTAGCGGCGTTTCTAATCGTTTGGGTGTCTCGATTAGAAATGAGCGGGATTGCCTGTTCGTCCCCGTTTCGTACTGTCCGTAGAGAAGATTTTCAGCATAGCTCCACCATAACGGTAGCCCAAGTTCGGAGCGAAAGCAAATGGAAATGTTGTAAGGGTTCTAGTACCACATAGTAAATGGCATCTATGAAAATCAGTAAAATTCTGGTCCCAGTTGATTTTCCAGATACCTCGCTGCACACAATTCATGAGGCCGCGGTATTAGCCCGCCATTTCCATTCTGAAATCATTATGTTGCATGCCGTTACAGTGCAAAGCCATCTAGCCGGCGTACCCGAGAGCAGCGCCGAACTAGCTCATTGGGATTTGCTGGCGGCGATCATGGAATGGGCCCAGAAACATTTGAATCGAAGTGTCGGGCCAGAACTCAATGGCCTGACGATCCGGCGGATCGTGGCAGCGAAGGTTGGTGCGGCGCGGGCGATTATGCAGGTCGCTCGCGAGGAGAATGTGGGCCTGATCATGATGCCGTGCGGTGGCCCCACCTTCTACGACTTCCTCCAGAGTTCTTCGACGGCGCAGCTTGAGCCGGCTGCCGGATGCCCGGTCTGGACCGACGCTAAGGGTCCAGAATCGCCAGTCGAGAAATTTGCTATCCGCAGCGTGCTCTGCGCGGTGGAATTCAACTCCAACGATCGTAGAGCTGTCACTTGGGCTTCACAATTGGCCGCCGAATTTGGCGCGCGGCTGACTCTTGCCCACGTCACTGCAAGCGTTGAACGGTGGGGACCCGGTGGAACCTCTATCAATCCGAGATGGAAAGAGGCGCTCGTCGGGGACGCGTCTCAGCAGATTGCAGATCTTCAGAAAGCTGCCGGCATCGAGTCCGACGTATTTATCGGCAGTGGCGACGTTCCTACAGTGCTGAGCCAAGCTGTAAAAGAGACGGACGCCGACTTGCTCGTGACCGGCTGCTATCCCTACGGCGGCCGGCTCAGGACCCATGGCTACAAAATCATGTGCGCGGTTCCGATTCCGGTTTTGAGCGTCTGAGAGTTTGCGTTCGTAGCATCGTTTATGTGTGGCGCGTCATACGACGCGCCGGTTTTTGAATTTATTGGGCGAAAACCTTAAGGGCGACCGGTCCTACGACCAGCGCTACAAAATCGCTGGCGTTAATCAATCCGCGCTAGATTGACCCTCCGCGACTCCATATGTAACCTTTTTACCCCACCCACAGTTGCCGGTCTAGATTTATCCCAAAATGAGACTATTAACTAACTATTTTTCAGTAAGTTAGCGTCAAAATCGGTTGGCGCTTGAGGTGCTATTTCTTATGCCTAGATAGCTATATCTGCCCAGTTCCCGAGGGCGTGTCCGAATTTCCGACGTGAGAGGAAGTGCCAACGTGAATTCACACGTACGAGCAAGCCGTCAACTACAGCGCGGATTCACGATGATCGAAGTGATGATCGCCGTGGCGGTTATCACTATCGTCATGGCGATGGCGATCACGCAAATGCAGCCCGCGGTTCAGCAATCACGCGCCAATGCCGGCATGGCGGAAGTTGTGAGCGCATTCCGCACCGCCCAATCGTACGCTGTCTCTTACCGACGTTTCGTCCAAGTGAGCTTCCCGAGTTATCCAAGCGTAAACGCGAATCAGATTCAGGTGACCATAAAGAACAGCATGACGGCAAACGCCGGAAACGACGTGATTTTCGCGACGTATGCCCTCGAGGGAAGCGTTTACTTTCAGAAATATGCCGGCATGCCGGATACGCCGGACGCTTTTGGAAACACTACTTCTGTGAATTTTGAGGGCGTGGATGGCGGACCGACCACTGGGATGTTTTTCCAGCCCGACGGCACGTTCGTTGATTCGGTGGGAAATCCCGTCAACGGCACAGTTTTCCTTGGCGTGAATAATTTCGCCTCCAGTGCGCGCGCCATCACGATTCTGGGCTCGACCGGCCGGGTGAAGAGCTACCACACCAACGGGACAAACGCATGGAAGCAAGCCTACTAAGGGAGCCATTCGACATGCGCACGCACAATATAGCCAAGAAAGAGCAAGGCTTCACGCTGCTGGAGACGATGATTGCCATTCTCGTCCTGAGCATCGGCGTCCTCGGCCTCGCGGCACTTCTTGGCAATGGCCTGGTCTTCCTGAACGGTTCGCAGGCCGATTTCATCGCCCAGCAAAAAGCAGCCGAAGCCATCGAATCTGTTTTCACCGCTCGCGATACCCAGGTTCTAACGTGGGCGCAAATCCAGAATACGGCAAGCGGCGGGTTGTTTCTCGCGGGCGCGCAACCCATCACCGATCCCGGCCCGGACGGGCTCATCGGCACGGCCGCGGATTCAGGCGTCAATCCGTCCACGATTATTTATCCGGGGAAGGACGGAATCCTGGGCACCGCCGATGACGTGGTTCTCAAGCTATCCGATGCATACAACATGACCCGGACGATTACGATTACAAACATCGCCAACGAGCCGTCTGTACGCCAGATTCAAGTAATTATCAATTACCAATCGGGCCGTTTCATTCGGTCCTACACGCTTACGACTTACATCTCGCAGTACTCATAGGGATTCGGAGCCGAACTGATGGACATTCGAAAAATGAAGAGGCAAGCGGGTTTCTCGCTGCTGGAATTATTGATCTCCATGTCTATTCTGGTGACCATCGTCGGCATCACGCTTAAGGCTCTTACCGACGCGCAGCACGCCAATGAAGCGGTGGGGTTGCTCGGAGACATGACTCAGAATCTTCGCGCTTCGATGGGATTCATGAGCCGTGATTTGACCCAGACAGGAGAGGGCGTTCCGCAGAGCGGAATCCCATATCCTCAGGGCGGTTCGGCCAAGAAAATCAACTGGCCGTCACCTCCAGGCAAAGCCTACACGTATCCTCTCGCGGCCCCGATGCCGCAGAGCACCTTGCTGACGCCAATCGTCCCCGCTGCGAATCTCGGGCTAACCGTCAACGGCGCCGTGACCGACATGGTTTCCCTCATGTTCGTGGATAACTCGCTGATCGACACCAACCAGCACTGGCTCAGCGAATACCCAATCTACAGCGCAGCTAACCCCGTTTGCACCAAGGGCGTTATCAGCGCAACGGGCCTGACTGTGACGTTCGACCCAGCTTGCATCATCATCACGGGCAACGACGGCATTAAAGCCGGCGACCTGATCATGTTCACCACCAGCACAGGCAATGCCATTGAAACGGTGACCTCCGTCAGCGGGCAGGTGGTGAACTTTGCAGCCGGTGACGCGTTCAATTTCAACGGGCAGCTTGCAGCCGCGACCGGAGGCACCATGCTGCAGCTACAGAATGGCGCAGCCGGCGCGCAAGGACCGTATCCTCCGGTCACAGCTTCTCGGGTGAAGATCGTGTCGTACTGGATTGACAACGTCACCACGCCCAGCATTCCGACTCTCATTCGCCAGGTGAATTTCAACGCGCCGTATGCGGTTGGCCAGGGCATTGAAGATCTTCAGATCACTTATGGAATTGCACAGCCGTCAAATACAGGAGCTTACGGTGCCGCCGGGCCTGGCAACGCCGCTTATCCGCTTTCTCCGGACACACCGACGCAAATCCGAACCGTGAATTTGTTTGCGGCCGCGCGCACGGAAAATGCGTACAGCCAGAACGGGCAGTTTTTCCGCGACAACATGGTGACGACGGTGTGCATCCGCAGCCTGTCTTTCGTAAATCGTTATCCATGAGTTTCGAAGAATTCTCGAATGAGTCAACTAATCTTGAATTGCCAGTGAACCGAATTTTTGGGAGGACTTCCGTGAACAGCGGAAAGCAAAAGGGAATCGCACTCATAACAGCATTGCTGATACTTCTGCTCGTGTCGTCCATCATCATCGGACTTTCCTGGATGGTGATGACGGACAATCGCCTCGGTGGCAGCAACGCCGACCGCCAGAATGCCTTTTACGGCGCTGAGGCAGGCATGGAGAAAATGACCGCGGATCTCGGCGAGCAATACGGCGCGACGAACGCTCTCAGCGTGGCCAATATAAACACTGCCATGGCCGAACCGCCCGTAATTCCGGGCATTTCCTATGTGAACGCAGCCGGTTCGAGCACTTACCTGATCACCTTTACGCCGGACCCCGCTAACAACAATAATCCGCTGGCCTTCAACGAGACGATCTCGCCGCCCAGCGCATTTGCGGGCCTAAACGGCTTGATTACTCCGTTCTCCCTTGCCGTGACCGCCAGAACCGTCACCGGCGCGGAATCGAAGCTGCTGCGTACCGTTCAAACTGTCGGCATTCCGGTGTTTCAGTTCGGAATCTTCTCTCAAACGGATTTGAGTTATTTCCCTGGCCCCATTTTCAATTTCGGCGGTCGCGTCCACACAAACGCCAACTTGTGGCTCGCTAGCGGCAGCTCGCTGACGCTGTCAGACAAGGTTACAGCGGTCGGCCAAATCCTCGTGGGCAACCTCGCAAACGGCTACCAAACCTACTGGTATCCCGGATCCGCGAACCAACAGACACCGCAGACGGACACTTGCCAGAGCGGCTGGTCTGGGACGGTGCCCAGCACGAGCAATCCATATCCCGGAATTATCATGGTAGACACCATTCCCTATTCGGCTTGCTCGCAACTGGAAGTCGGAACGATGACTGGAACCAGCGTGACCGGGAACATCAGTACCACGCCAAACACGAACTGGGTTAGCACCTCGACGGGAACTTTCAACAGCGACATTCAAGGCGGACCCCAAAACGTTCCAGCTTTGAACCTTTCCATCGCTGCGCCTGCCGTGGGCGGCACGCCGATTGAGCTCATTCGTCGCCCGGTCACCGGCGAGAGTTCGCAATTAACGGCCGAGCGTTACTACACACTTTCGAGCGTCAATTTCCTGCTCGATGACACTTCCGCGGCGCTGACGAGCATCCCCAACGCGTGCGGAACGCCGGTGGACTTGGCTACACTCGCAGTGGATCCTTCAGGGGAATACAAATCGTATCCCGCTTGGTATACGGGCGGGCCGGAGGGAAAGCTTCCTCTACCCACATCCGGCGCTGCGTCCGGCTCATATAGCGCCGCGGACGGCTACTGGATTAAAGGTCACTGGCCGATTATCACTGGCTACATTCTCGTAAACTTACACACTGCTGCAGGCGCCTGCACGGACGTGACGCACGAAATACTCAACCTCGGATTTACAGGTCCCAATCTAAATCCGCTATCGGCTGCTCAAGTCAACGGTACGCCGAAGAGCGGGTCGAATCCCGCCGTCGCCGCATCAGTCCTGGCAGATACGGTTTCTACATTGGGCGGACTCGGCCTTTTGGCTCCGAATACAGATGTCCCAATAGCGTCTTCGTGGCCGTGCACGACGTTTCCAAGCGCGAATGCCGTAATCCGGCTTGCGCGCTTGCGCGACAATCCGGCGAGCGTTTATGCACCGTACGGCACAGGGGGCTGCGGCTGGCCTTATCCAAGCGGGCTCACCCCCATCGGGACTGATTTCTGGCCCAACGTGCTCTACGACACGCGCGAATCCATTTCCCGGGACACAGCGCCGCCAAACGAAAATAACGTCCTGAGCCCGAACGGCAATCTTACCGAAGCCGGCGTCATGCACTATGTCGAGCTGGATGTCGCCAATCTCGATAAATGGTTTATGGGGACCATTGGCGCAACCGGAAAGACTGCGAACAACAACACCGGCTACACCGTGTATTTCTCCGATCGACGCGGAGAAGGCGTGGATCTGACGCTTGGCCGCAAGTCCGGCGCATATGGCTACAACGACATCGTAAATCCGACCGACGTCGGCAATGGTTGCCCGAACGGCGCAATGGATTTGGGAGAGGACTTCGCACAGGTCGGAGGTAACGTACTCACGTATGGCGGCACGCCGGCGAGTTTGGTCGACGATACCGGAGCCAGCATTGGTACGACAGCCAACGGAAGCGCGTTTGGGGGCGGCAATTTCGCGCCAGGGCCCGCGCTGTTAACAAATACTGCGGACGCCACCTGTCAGGCGCTTGGGGAAACTTGGCCGGGAGTTGAGATCGCGCAGGCTGCGGAAGCGATGGAGAATCCTCCGCTTTTCTTCCGTCACGCGCTAAAGATCGTTCATGGCGGCACGATTACCCTGGGTACGTGCAACACCGTTCTCTGCGGTTTGAGTATCGCCGCAGAAAACCCCGTCTATCTGCAGGGGGACTACAATTCCCCAACAAATGGCGCATATAATGCCAGCGCTGCCAGCCCAGCTGCTTCCATCGCGGGTGACGCGGTGACGCTGCTTTCGGATGCGTGGAACGACAGGAACTCGTTCTGGTTCCCTTACTCGCCGGGCGATCGTCCAGGCGCAGGCGGCACTACCTACCGCACGGCCATCATTGCCGGTAAAGGCGTGCAGTTCCCGCAAATCGGCACCGTCCAGGACTACGGCACGGACGGCGGAGTTCACAATTTCCTCCGTTACCTCGAGGGCTGGGGCGGCACACTTTATTACGAAGGCTCGATTGTGAGCTTTTACTACAACCAGCAGGCCATCGGACCGTTTAAGTGCTGCACCACGGTGTACGGCCCGCCGACACGTAACTATCAGTTCGACACGAACTTCAACACGCCGGCGCTATTGCCGCCGCGGACGCCAATGTTGCGCGACGTAAACAACGTGGGATTCACGCAAGTGGTTAGTCCGGCTGAGTAGGAAACGGCAGACGTTTTCGGCTCGAACATCCGTGCGGCTCTCAGATGGTTGGGAGCCGCATTTTTTTTTCGGATCTCTTTCGTTCTGGCACTACTGCCGTCCTGTCGCTATTGCGTTGCGGGTTGAATGCGCGTCGTGAAATTTGTGTTTACTGCGGGGGCGGTGCACGCGCCGCTTCCGCTCATGCTTCCGCTCCCACTGCAGATGCCGCTTGATGTTTCGTAGAAGTCTTCGGTTGTCGCGAGGCCGTCTAGCGGCTCGACATATAATTTGTAGTTGACTCCTACTGGCAGCTTGTCGATTCGGTACGAGCCGTCGAATTGCGGGACTGGATTTGAGGCCGCGTTTGACGCATTGCAACTCCATCCGCCCATCGCTGCGGCGAAGATCGCGCCGGTGTCGGCGTTTTCCGCGACTACCTGCGTGCCAAAAATTCCGGTTACAGGAGCGCCGGGCGACGTGGCTGGGAAAATTGCGAGCGCGAATGGATTTGCGGCGACGACTTGTCCGCTTATCGTGCCGACGTAAGTTGTGTCTGCGGGATCTGGATAGATGACGCGCAGGCCGGTGCGGTCGTCGTCTGCGAGTTGTGCGTCGGGCGCGGATGTGGTCGGGCGGTTGCCGATGAACGTGCCTGGCGGCGGGGCGAATGGATACAAGATGGCGCGGCGCACCGCGGAGTCGTCGAGGCCGAAATAATGGCCGAGTTCGTGGGTGAGCAGCGATTCCAGATCGTAGGCTCCGGGCGAATTCGTCAGCGCGCTGGGCGTGGCGAACGTGACTTGGCCGGAATTGTTAAACAGCGTATCGGAATCGAGAATTTGGCCCGCGAATGCTGCCGGCGCGCTGGCGCCGACGGAAACGCCCGCGGCGTTTGCAGTTATCACGCGCGTGAATGCGATTACGCCGGATGTAAATGCGTCACTTGACTGGTTGAAGCAGATCGTGTTGAGGCCGTCGACGTTTGTGCCTGCATCATTTGTGCATGCGTTTTGGAGGCTCGTTTGTTGGACGGCGCTTACGATGCCTGGAGTGACCGTTGGATTCACGGTGGTGCTGGCTACTCCGGTCCAGGCGTTTAGCGACGCCTGAATCACTGCGCCAATTTCTGAAATTTGCTGCTGCGTTCCGTTGGCGGCTGCGGTGATCACGACGGGCGGATATGGCAGCGACGTGCTCCATTGCAGCTGAAGCGGGGCTGCGCTCGAGGCATTCCAGCGATCGGGAGCTGGGCAGCCTGCGGACTCGGGAATCGTAGTTTCGATGATGTAACTTTGCGCGGATCTTGCGAACGCAAGAGCGAGGATGCATGCGCAAATCAGCGCGCAGACCACCGCGTAAATGAATTGTCGTTTCATTATTTCCCTCGGACTTTTGGTGCGGCGTTGGAATTTGCGGCGAGAGCCAGTTCGATTCGGCGATGAAAGTCTTCGAGTGGCAAATTCCGCACGGCGCGAGCTTCGAACGCGATGGATTGTGAATTCCGATCTTGATATGCGGCTGTATCTTGCGTGACGACGAGCTTGTTCGCAGCCGGATCTCGATGGATGCGAAACGTTCCTTGCGCCCAGCTCACGATCGAGTATTCGCCGCCGCGAATCGGCGTGAGAAATATCACAACCTCTTCGCCGGCACGAAAGCGCGGGACGCCGCTCACGTGTGAAGTCAGTTGCGGCGTTCGTCCACCGAGGAGCCGAGTGCGAATCACGGCGGGCGCGTCGCCTTTCCACGTCTCGCGCACTTCAAACGATGTAATGGTCCAAATTTCGCTGTCGCGAGTCTGGACCATGTTTCCGATGCAGCGCGCGCGGACTACAAGAGTGGAAACCTCTGCAAGTTTTTCGGGCGACATCGAAATGAACGTCGTCGCGTTCAAATTAAAATTCGAATTGAAAGCTGCGAGACACGCGATAGCGGACATCAAAACCGCTCTGATTCGCACTGAATAGCACACTATTGCACCTCCAAAAGTCCGGTGGCGACGGCTTGGTCGTTGTTGGGAGTCGAAATGAACAGGCTGCGGACGCCCGGCAGCGTCGTGCCCGAAATCGTCAGGTTAAGTTGGATGAGATTTGGAAATAGGGAAGCAAGCGACGCCACCGAGACCGAAATGTCCGGTGTCGACGGTCCCGTAAATTGGTAAAAGAACGATGGATCGAGCGAGTTACCGTGAACGCAAATGCTCACGACTTCCGTTCCGCTCGCGGGTCGCACGATCTCGATCGGCGAAGAATCGAAATTGCACGCACCGTCGGAACTAATCGGCCCCGCAAAGTCCACATTAATCTGCGCAGACGTAACTCCCGCCGTTGTCGGCTCGAAGACGACGATATTGTTCCCGTCGACATCGGGCTCAGCCGCACTCAATGCGATCACAGCCTGGGTCAGCGTAAATGGCACCACCACGAACGAAACCGGATTCGAGAGTGCCGCCGGCTCGCCCGGATTTTGAATCTGGATTGTCAAAGTTCCTGCGGCGGAAACGTCGCCCGGCTGAAGCGGCGTGCCGCATTGAAGAACAGTCTGGCAAATCGTAGATCGTGCGTTCCCATTCACTAGAATCACCGACGCGGATGAGCCCGTACCTACGACAAAGCCAACACCGTTCACAGTCAGAGTGAAGCTCGATGCCACTCCAGCCATCACCGACGACGGCAGTATTTGCTCAATTGTCGGCCCGCTGGTGATGGATACGTTTGCGGTCCCGGATTTTGTGGGATCGGCGAGGCTCGTCGCCGTGACTGAAACGGCATTCGGCGAAGGCGCCACGCTCGGCGCGGTGTAAAGTCCCAACACGCTTATCGAACCGCACGCCGTTCCGCCGCAACCGCCGCCTGCAACGCCGCTTTGTACCGACCACGTCACGCCAGTCTCGCTGGTCCCAGCAACTTGCGCGCTGAATTGCAATTGGCTAGGCGACGCTCCTGAAGGAGGCAGGTAAGCGTACGCCGGTGATACCGTCACCGAGATCGGCCCGCTCGACGATGACGTGACCGTGATCAGTGCCGCGCCGCTGCGTGACGCATCAGCATGGCTCGTAGCCACAAGCGTCACGGGATTCGTCGTGGGTGCCGTTGCGGGCGCAAGATAGTAAACGTTTGCGGCGGTCGGCGTCGTTGGCGGTAAGCAGGGATTTGAACCAGACAAACAAACTTGCCCAATCGCCGCGTTCCCATTTGTAATTCCGTTGACGCTCCAAACCACAGTCGCATCCGGCGTGTTCGTAACCACCGCAGAAAAAGTCGCTCGACCACTCACCACGACATTTGCTGTCGGCGGCACGACGGTAACAGCGACATTGCTGACCACCGTGACACTCGCCGAGGCAGAGTCGACTCCCGCGATCGCCTGAATGGTTACTGGATTCGCGCCAGGCAAATCCGCCGGAGCCGTGTACGTAGCCGAACTCGCGTCGGTAATCGCAATTGTCCCGACACTCGCATTTCCGCCTACGACGCCATTCACGTCCCACACAATCGAAGTGCCGGGAGCAGCGCACAGCGTGGTCGTAAAGATTTGAGATTGCGCCAGCTCGACGCTCGCTGTAGCTGGAGAAATCGAGGTCGTACCGCTACAAGCAGCCGTAATCGTCACCACTCCCGACGCGGATTTCGAGACATCCGCGATGCTAGTTGCAGTCATTGTGACGTTTGGAGGATTAGGCGCTACAGCCGGCGCCGTATAGATCGCAGAACCTGGCCCTGTACTCGTTATAGTTCCCACATTTGAATTTCCGCTAGCGATGCCATTAACACTCCACGTAACGCTTTGAGCAGGATCGCCCGCACTCGTCACGGTTGCCACAAATGTTTGCGCTCCCCCCGGCGCAAGCGTTGCAGAAAGCGGCGAAATACTCACGGAAACACCACTCGTAATCGCGATCGTCGCAGATGCCGTCACGTTCGTATCAGTCTGCGCAATCGCGGTCACCGTCACGCTCGATGGCGTAGGAAGAATCTGCGGCGCCGTATATTGCCCGCCCGCACTAATCGAGCCAACTTGAGCGTTCCCGCCCACAACGCCGTTCACCGTCCAAGCAACCGCTGTGTTGGAACTCCCGCTGACGGCAGCGCTGAATTTGACGCTTGCGCCCAGGAGGACCGACACGCTCGTGGGCGTGAGGGTCACAGTCACGTTCGAAGAAGTCGTACCTCTACCGACAGCGCCGGCGCACCCTGCATTCAAGATCAACAATCCGAAAGAAATGAGCAGCACAGCGTAGGATTCAAGTGCACGCCCGATTTGAAGTCCGCTCGTGGTTCTCGGCATAGGCATCCTGCCAGCATGCAAATCGCTGGCCCGCGCCGAGAAGAAGCAAGGAGTGTGCCACTCCGGTGCAACGCACCCGGCGACATCCTGGCCGATGACAATTTCAAACTTTGAAACTCGCGCGAATCCCAGTGAATGAACGATTTAGCGACCCTTGTTTCGGTAACGATTTGACTCGGGCAAGCGGGCAATTGAAGAAAAACTCTGCGGATTTGGCACACATAAACATCAGCCGCAAGTTCCAACGCGGGACAAATTTTTCAGTTCGGGAATTTGAACGAGGATTTCGCGAGGGCGAGCGCTAAAGCGCTCCTCGTCCGGATAAATGAGTGAGCTCTCGGCATTGTCACTCCCAGCGAAACACTTTGGCCGAGAGAGCCGTGCAAATTGCAAAGACCAGGACTAGGGCGGCTATGTCCACTACATGTGCGGACCACGCGTCGCCCTTCCAGATGCCTTCGAGCAGCGATACCGCGTAGGTTAAAGGCACAACTCTTGCCACGGCGCGGAGGACCGGCGGCAGCGCTGCAACGGGCGTGAAGAGTCCTGAAAAAGCAATCATCGGGTACATGATGAAGGCGCCGATTGGTTGCGCGAAGCGCGCGGTAGGAACGATGCTGGCGATGAGAAAGCCGATCGAGAGGATGCTCCACGTACTGATCAGCAGCGCGATGGTAAAGCTGAACAATGGAGCATGAACGCCGACGGGGTAATACCGTTTGCCAGCCAGCACCATCAAGGTGAGCGTGGCCGCGGTGAGCAGCAGCTTGACGATTACATGCGCCGTGAGAATCGTCTGCGGGCGCAGCGGAGTGGCGCGAAGGCGCTTGAGGATGCCGCCCTCGCGATAAATGGAAATGATGGTGACCAGCGAGAGCACGGCGTTGACGGCGATCAGTACCGACGCGAGGACAGGCAGACCGACGCCGATAAAACTGCTGGCGGCAAGAGCGCTCGGCGCGCGACCCCGGCTGAGAATTCGACCGACGCCCAGGAACACCAAAACGGGGATAAAGATTGTCCCGAAGGCGCCCATCGGTTCGCGGAGAAATACCTTCATTTCAATCCAGGTCAGTTTCCAGAGTCCACGTAGCATCATGATTGTTGTTGAACCTAAATTTCGAGCCTAGTCTCGAATCGAATGGCCAGTGAGTTTGATAAAGACATCTTCGAGATTGGGGAGAATCGTACGGAAATCCGTGACGCGGATCCGATTCTCGGATAGACAATGAATCACTTCGGTCACCAGATCATCGCCGCGCCCGCGAATCGTGAACTGCGAGTTGCTGCGCGAAACCGCTTCCACGCGCGGGATCGCTCGGAAGCGCTCTTCAGCCGCCGGATGGTCGCTCGCGAGTATCACAGTTCGCTCGGGGCAGTGACGATTGACGAGATTCTGTGGCCGGTCGATGTCGATGATGCGTCCGTGCTCGATGATCGCTACGCGGTCGCACAATCTTTCGGCCTCTTCCATGAGATGAGTGGTCAGGAAAACCGTCTTGCCGCGCTCGCGGATGCCGCGCACCAGTTCCCAGATCGCGCGCCGCGACTGCGGGTCGAGCCCGGTGGTCAGCTCATCGAGAAAAACAACTTCGGGATCGTTGATCAACGCAAGCGCAATGAACAGCCGCTGCTTCTGGCCTCCGGAGAGATTCATGAACCAGGCGTTTCGCTTATCCGTGAGGCCAAGCTGCTCGAGCAGGCGTTCACCGTCCGCCGGCTTCTTCTGGTAAAGCGAGGCCCACAGGTCTACCGCTTCCCAAACTTTGATTCGCTTTTGCAGTTGGGCCTGCTGCAACTGAACCCCGATGCGATCCTGCAGCTTGTAGACGTCGCGGAAGGGATCGAGACCCAGCACGGAGATGGCGCCGCGGTCGGGCGTGCGCAGGCCTTCGATGCACTCCATCGTGGTGGTTTTACCGGCGCCGTTGGGGCCGATCAGGCCAAAGATCTCACCGTGGTTCACCTCGAATGAAACTTCGTCCACCGCTACGGTTGAGCCGTAGGTCTTGCGGACTTTGGAAACTTGAATGACGGGAAGCATTATGATTTGCGAGATTGTGGATGAGGTCCGCTTTAGGATCAGTGGATCAACAAGTTTATATCACGGGCTCCGCCTGGCACCGGATTAGTCAGGATTAAACCAGTTTTGACACATTGACATCCCAGGGCCTTCGCCAAATAATGCCGGAATGGCGAAGCCTGAAGTAGCCCATCGAATCAAGACTTACTCTTCCCCAACGACGGGGTTCGTTTATCAATATCAGTTCCACGAAGTAAAGCCTGTCGTGCGCGATGGCGCTGCCGGAAACGAATATATCTACTACGTTTCATCAGACCGCAAGACAATGTTTCCCGTTCGCATTCTCGTCCGCGCAGACGCGATGGAAACGCACGGCGAGCGCATCGGCCGCAAATTAACCGGCACGGAAGAATATGCGGTGGCGAAAATGCGCCTCTTCCAGGCATTCGACGAAGTCGAGAATTTCAGCGAGACCCGGCCGGATCTAGTCGTGGATTCATCCAACCTCGAATCCCTTTTCGCCAAGCTCGATCTCTGAGCAGCGATGCCGGGGGAAGCCCGGCGCTACATGTGCCAGTTGCGTTCTGCGCGATGCTATTGCCGTGATCCTGCTTACGTTTCGAGCGCATGCCGCAATGCAGTTTCCAGCTCCACATACCGAAACGAAAATCGTCCATCAAGCAACTTCTGCGGCACCACGCTCTGGCTCGAAAGCAACAACGCATCGGCCATTTCGCCCAGCATCAAACGCAACGCGAACGCGGGAGCAGGGAACAGCGCAGGACGGTGGAGCACGTGCGCCAGCACTCGAGTGAACTCGACATTTCGCACCGGATTTGGAGCAACAACATTCATCGGCCCGCGCCATGACGGCGTCTCAATCGCGTCTCGAATCGCCGCAACCACATCATCGAGCGCCACCCACGACATCCATTGCTTCCCCGAACCCAGCCGCCCCCCGACGCCCAATTTGAACGGCGTCAGCATCTGCGGCAACGCTCCTCCGTTTTTCGACAGCACGATTCCGAAACGCGTTATCACTGTGCGAATCCCCAGCTTTTCAGCGCCAATCGCCGCTGTTTCCCATTCCGCCGAAAGCTGCGAAAGAAACTCGTTTCCCGGCGGGCTCGATTCCGAGAGCAATTCTTCTCCTCGATCGCCGTAATAACCAATCGCCGACGCTGACACCAACACACTCGGCCGTCGCGTGAGTTTCTCCAAATTGCGGACGAGCTGCTCCGTCAAATTGACGCGGCTGGTGCGCAGCAGCGCCTTGCGCTTCTCCGTCCAGCGGCTTCCGCCGATGGACGCGCCGGCCAGATTTACAATCGCATCGGTTCCTTCAACGGCGCGAAGATCCATCTCGCCGGTTGCGGGATTCCACGCAACGACATCCTTGCGCGCTGGCGAACCCGACCGCACAAACCGCCCCACCGAATGCCCTTCGGTGGCAAGCTCAGCAGAAAGCGCCGACCCAACTAATCCAGACGCGCCAGTAATCAGAATTCGCATCGCCGAATCCTCCCTGCAAGTGTGTCCGCGTCGCAGTGCGACACTACGCTACGGTGTGCAACTCCCAACGTCAAGAAAACCGAATTCGCAGATAGGTTTGCTCTTTGACTCATCTTGCATGCTGCTAGAATTAAATGCCTTGCGCCGCTTATCTCATAAGCAAAAGCGAATGGGCCAGGTTTTGCGCCGTCTGAGCGTCGGCACTCTGAGTGTGATCATGGCCGCTGGCGCCGCGATGGCCGTTCGCAACAATGTTCGCGACAATGTTCGTGGTGCGACCGCGCCGCCGCGAATTCGCGGCTTCTTCGCCTCTCGCGTCGAAGCCGAACAGCAACTCGAGCAAAAACTACGCCGCATCCCAGACTCCGCTCACGCCGAAGCCAATCTGCGCAAACTCACCTCCGAGCCGCACATGGCCGGAACCGACGCGAGCCGCCGTACAGCGGAATGGCTCCGCGACCAATACGAAAGCTACGGCTTCGACGCCAAAATCGTTTCCTACCAAGTGTGGCTTCCCATGCCGGTCGAAGTTCGCCTCGAGCTCGTCGAGCCCGAGAAAAAAACTTTGGCGACGCAAGAAGAGCCCTATGCCGAGGACAAAGACACCTCCGACCCTCGCGCTGCGATCGGTTTCAACACGTACTCGCCTTCCGGCGAAGTCACTGCGCCAGTCATCTACGTCAATTACGGAAATCTCGAGGATTATCGCGAGCTCGACACGCGCGGCATCAGCGTCGAAGGGAAAATCGTACTGGCGCGATATGGCAAAGGCTACCGCGGCATAAAAGCGCGCCTCGCCGAAGAGCGCAAAGCCGCTGGACTGATTCTCTATTCCGATCCCGAGGACGACGGCTACGATGCCGGCGACGTTTTTCCTCACGGCCCGTGGCGGCCGCGCAGTGGAATTCAACGCGGTTCGATTCTCTACACCGAACTCTACCCGGGCGACCCGCTTACGCCCGGAATCGCCGCGACTGCGGGTGCAAATCGCATCATCCCCTCCGCCGCCGCGAGTCTGCCTCACATTCCGACCATGCCGATCAACGCTCAAGACGCTGCCGCGATCTTGAGCCATCTCGATGGCCCAAAAGTGCCGCGCAATTGGCAGGGCGGTTTGCCGATGACGTATCATCTCGGCCCCGGCGGCGCGAAAGCGCATCTGAAGATCGTCATGGATTACAAGCCGCGCATGCTCTACGACGTGATCGCGCGGTTGCGCGGCGAAAATGATAACGAGTGGGTCGTGCTCGGCAATCATCATGACGCATGGGTTTACGGCGCGGTTGATCCCGGAAGCGGCACGAGCGTAATGCTCGAAACAGCGCGCTCATTCGGCGAACTTGCGCGCTCAGGATGGAAGCCGCGTCGTTCCATCGTGATTTGCGAATGGGACGGCGAAGAACCTGGGCTGCTCGGCTCGACGGAATGGGTCGAAGACAACCTGAAGGAATTGCAAACGAAAGCGGTGGCTTACATAAACACCGATGTCGGCGTGGCGGGACCGAATTTTTCCGCCTCCGCAACGCCCTCGCTCGGCGAATTTATCCGCGAAGTGTCGCGCGAAGTGGCCGACCCCATCACCGGCAAGACGGTCTACGACGTCTGGAAAGATCGCGTTGAGCACGCCAAGCCTGAACCCAACGGTGCCGCGCGTGAAGAGCCGCTCATGACGAACCGCGATGTCGCTATCGGCGCGCTTGGCGCGGGCTCCGATTTCTGCCCCTTTTTCGATCACGCCGGAATTCCTGCGATTGATCTGGGCTTCGGCGGGGAATACGGCGTCTACCATTCGCTCTACGATGATTTTTTCTGGATGAAACATTTCGGCGATCCGACGTTCGAATACCACGCAGCCCTCGCGCGAATTCTGGGGACGCTGGCGCTGCGTCTCGACGAAGCCGATGTCTTGCCGTTCGACTATTCGGCTTACGCTTCCGACATTCAGAGTCAACTCGCCATGCTCTCAGCTGATGCCAAAAAAAATGGACTCACCGCGCTGAATCTTCGCAGCGTTTCCGATGCGGCTAGCGGGCTCACCCTGGCCGCGGAACATCTCACGCCAGTGCTGCGAACGATCGAAACCGCATCGCCGAATTCCGCGACACAATCCGAAATCAATCTCGACTTGGCCGATGTCGAGCAAGCATTTCTTTCTCCGCGCGGCCTCATCGGCCGTCCGTGGTACCAGCACACTTTATATGCTCCCGGAACATACGCCGGCTACGAAGCGGCGAGGCTTCCGGGCTTGCGGGAAGCTGTCGATCGAAAAGATGCGGTAACCGCGCAACTCGAAGCCGACGAAATCGCGGCGGCACTAATCCGCGCAACGGATCGCCTCCAGCAAATCGCCCACCTCGCGCAACCCGCCAACCCAGCGCCAACCGGCGCCAAGTAGGTCGTGACGCAGAGCTCTGCCACGCTAACACGCTGGATGAAGAAGCTGCGGCGGCAATCATCGGATCCTGAGCGGCTAATTCACCAAATCAATTTGTGGAGTTTGAAAATGGCGGCAACGACCGCGGCTATCCGGCAGGCACAACCGGCAAGCTAATGAAACTGGCTTTGCCCGGCGCATGCCAGATGCGCTGCGTCGCCTTTTGATAATCCGCTGGCTTCGCATCGAAAATGTTCGGAACAAACGTCTGCGGATTGCGGTCGTACAGCGGGTAAAGGCTCGATTGGATTTGAACCATCACGCGATGCCCCGGAAGAAAAACATGGTTCACCGTCGGCAATCCAAAGCGATATAGCAACGGCTCGTTTGGCGTGATTGCTTCTGGATGCTCGAAGCTCGTGCGGTAGCGCCCGCGGAAAATGTCCAGTGAGATTGAGAGTTCATATCCGCCCATCGCCGGCTGTGACGGAACGCTACCGGGATACACGTCAATCAGCTTTACCACCCAATCGCTGTCACTGCCGCTGGTCGAAGCGTACAAATTAACTTCAGGCGCGCCACTCACTCGCAGCGGTGAAGTCAGCGGCTCACTCACGTACGTGAGCACGTCGGGGCGCCCATCAACGAAACGCTGATCATCCACAAGCCATCGTTTCCAAGCAGCGTCATCGCTCTCAACGACCGGCCTCGTTCTGTATGGCACTGGCTTCGACGGATCGGAAACGTACTCGTCATATTTCGCGCCATCCGATTTTGCGCCATCCGATTTCGAATCGGGGCTTTCAAAAGATAAGCCGCCGTTCGATTTCAAATAAAGTCCCCGCGGCTTGTTGGCGCAGCCTTGTTCGCAGCTCAGCGGCCACGACTTGAAGCGATCCCAGTGATTCTCGCCAGTGTTATAAATCAACACCGGCGGCGTATCGGCCTTGGGAGCATCGTCCAGCAAATATTGATTGAAAAATGGAAGCAGCACATCACGGCGAAACTGCAGCGCCGTGTCGCCATCCCAAAGCAGCGGTCCAAGCGAAAAGCCGTCGTAATTCACCTGACTGTGCCGCCACGGCCCCATCACCAGGTAGTTCTTGTCGTTATTCGTATTCTTCGGTTCCACCGCTTCGTAACTATGGATCGCGCCCCACATATCTTCCTGATCCCACAGTCCCTGCAACCACATCGTCGGAACTTTCAGCGGCAACGAAGCCATAATTTTATCGAGCGCCTGCCCCTGCCAAAATGCATCGTACGCCGGATGCTCCTCGAGCTTTCGCCAGAACGGCAATTGCTCCAATCCATAGAAGCGCCCAATATCGCCGGCCGAACCCTTATTGAGAAAATTGCTGTAGTCGTCGTACCCTTCGCGCGGATTGCTCACGCCTTTGCCGCGCGCCACGGTCTGTCCCGAAAAGTAATCAATACCGATTTCGCGAAATGCCCCGTAGTGGAACCAATCGTCGCCCATCCAGCCATCTACCATCGGACTTTCCGGCGCTGCCACTTTCAACGCCGGGTGCGGATGGATCAGCGCCATCACAACTGTGAAGCCTTCGTAGGACGAGCCGATCATCCCGACCTTGCCATTCGATTCCGATACATTTTTGACCAGCCACTCGATCGTGTCGTACGCATCGGTGGTGTCATCAATGCCGCTCGAATTCAGCGGCCCAATCGGAGGAGGCGTCATAATATAAGCGCCCTCGGAGCCATATTTGCCGCGCACATCCTGAAATACGCAAATGTACCCGGCCTTGACGAACACATCGTCGCCCAGTGGCAGCTCATCGAGCATGTAGGGCGACTCATTCCGCGAAGCACGGCCAGCGGCGTTATAAGGAGTGCGAGTCAATAGAATCGGCGCGTGCTTGGCGCCCTTCGGAATCACGATCACCGTATAAAGCTTCACCCCGTCATGCATCGGAATCATCTCGACGCGTTTCGTATAGTTGTAATCCGTCTTCGGCATATTGAAAGAAGGCGGAATATCGGAATCGCCGGGTTTTTCTTGCGCGACTAACGGCAAGCTCATCACAATGAGCGCCAGCGCAGCAATCGCAGAACGGCTGAAGAAGTTCATAGGATATCCTTCTGCTCGTGAGCGGAAATAGACTAACTTACTGCGTCTGCCCAAAAGTATTGCAGGCCGCGATCGTGCCATTATCTAAACCCGAATTGAACCAGTGCATTCTCTGCTCGGAAGTGCCATGAGTAAAGGATTCCGGACTCACATGCCCGGTGGCCATTTTCTGCAGCCGGTCATCGCCCACCGCAGCCGCCGCACCGAGCGCCGATTCCACATCTCCTTTTTCCAGCAGGCCGCGCTGTTGCGTGGAATGCGCCCAGACCCCGGCAAAACAATCCGCCTGAAGTTCCAGTTTCACCGATAGCGGATTCACTTCGCGCGAATTGCTTTCCTGAAGCTGGCGCACCTTTCCTTCGATTCCCGTCAATTTTTGAATGTGATGCCCCAGCTCATGCGCAAGAACGTACGCCTGCGCAAACTGGCCCGGCGCTCCGAATCGCCGATTCAATTCATCGAAAAATCCGAGATCGATATAAACCTTTTCATCGTCAGGGCAATAGAAAGGTCCGGTAGCGGAATTTGCGCCGCCGCATCCCGACTGGGTGTAGTCGCGAAAAAGCACCAGCTTGGCGTGGCGATACGCCACACCAGTCTGCTGCGGCAGAAGCTGCGTCCACGTGCTCTGCACATCGTCGAGCACGAACGATACGAATTGCACCAGCGGCTTCTCGGCGACATCCTGAGCAGGATTCGGCTGGCTGACCGTCGTGCTGGTATCTCCCGTCCCGCCGCCCAGCAATGCAAAAAGATTGGTTCTGAAAATTAAACTGAGAACCAACAGAACAATCGCGCCACCGATCCCGATATGAATGCCGCCGAACTGAAAGCCACCTCCGCCGCCCTCATCGCGGCGATCCTCAATGTCCGGACTCTCATCACCTGGCGTCCATTTCATGTATTGGTTCTCCTCGAAGAAGACATCCTTGCTGTAAAGCCGTTCCAGAAGACTGAGTTTGGAAGCTAGCATGAACACCAGCACGTGGCAATTCACTCCGCGCTTCTTGCCCGCTTTTCGGTGGCAGCCCCCTGCTTTAGCAGGGGGAGCTGGACTTCAGTCCAGCGAAGGAAGCTCCCCGCTAAAAAAGGGGCTTTCAGCCCCGGGCCTCACTGATCCTCGAGCACTCCCACCCAACGCGTCATTTTGCGCTTGACAATCCATAACCACACGGTTATGGTTTAGCTATGCAGGCTGCAACAGAAAACGTCTTCAAGGCCCTCTCCGACCCAACCCGTCGCGCCATCTTCGAGCATCTATCTCGCGAGGGCGAGCAGACCGTGCATGCTCTGACTTATCGTGCCGGAGTTTCACAACCCGCCGTGTCGAAGCACCTCCGTGTGCTAAAGCTCGCCAGCCTGGTCCGCGACAGGCGCGAGGGACGCGAAACTCATTACAGCGCCCAACCGCAAGCGCTGGCGCCCGTGGCCGACTGGATGAACCTATATGGATCATTTTGGCGCGACCGATTCGATCAACTCGAAAATCTATTGAAAAGGATAGACAAATGACCGAAGACGCCCCGTCACACACTCTCGTCATCGAACGGGATATACCGCATTCGCCGGAAAAGATTTGGCGTGCGCTAACTGAAGGACAGCTGATCGAAGAGTGGCTGATGAAGAATGATTTCCAGCCGGTCGTGGGCCGCCAGTTCAGCCTCCGCTCCACACCCGTGCCGAATTGGGACGGGATCATAAACTGTGAAGTCCTGCTGGTCGAACCGAAGTCACGCCTCTCTTACAGCTGGGCTTCTATGGGCCTGAAGAGCGTCGTCGCCTGGACGCTGACGCCTACCACGGGCGGTACGCATGTCCGCATGGAGCATTCCGGTTTCCGGTCAAATACAGATGCCGCCTACAAGGGTGCGAACTGGGGATGGCAGAAGTTTATCGGCAACATGGAGCGTGTCGTCGGGGGACTCGACTGACATGAAGGCAAAAATCGTTGCCTATTGGATTACGACCGCACTGGTTGCGTTTTTTGTCGGAGGCGGGGGCGTTGTGCAGATGTCATTTTCGCGGCTCAACGAAGCCATGGTCCTCCTCGGCTACCCGCTGTACTTCTTTCACATTCTGGGGTTTTGGAAGCTGCTGGGAGCCATTGCGATACTCGTGCCGCGTCTTCCGCGGCTCAAGGAATGGGCCTATGCCGGCATTTTCTTTGACCTGACAGGCGCAGCCGCATCCTGCGTTGCGGTTGGCGGTTACGGCCCTTACGCCTTTCACGTCCTCGCCCCGCTCATCATCGCAGCTCTCGGCATGGCATCGTGGGCCCTTCGACCCGCGAGCCGTATCCTCGGCACGCTCACTCCAGCGAAAACCGGCGTGCCGCTATGAGCAACGAGAGCAGCGAACATCACCTATCACCTGATTACGGCCCAGCGTCGATCTCCTGTGACCCCGTGCCAGCTCAACGGGTCGATGCACACCATCTAATCATTTGATCCGACAATACTTCCCTGGAGAAGCGATTTGTTTGGCGGTACTCGGTCAAAACCTAGCCAGGGTAGCGTTCCGGGTGATCTAACCTAGCGAGCGATTTTAGCTTTTGTTTTCTATGCAACGCGGGTTCGAGCTGAGTGTTGCGTCGATCTATTGAGGCCACCCGACTTACCAGGAGTTGTCACCACAAGTTAGAAACAACTTTCCAACTCCAGCAACTTGCGAAATGCGCCCGACCCTATAATGAATTCGATCCAAGACTTCTGCGCTTAGGAGACTGGGATAAGGGCGATGGAGAATCTCGTTCCCAGAGAGGTTTACGACGCCAACGATAGCGGATACCGAACTAGGCTCGGCTGGGCGACAGGCATGTTCTTTGGTCTCGGCATGGGAATCGCCTGTCTGTTTCTGACGCCTTCAAACATCGGGCTCGGTTGCCGTGTCCTTCTAAGCATCTCCGCAGGAGTGCTTTCTGGAATCGCCTTTGGCGGCATTTTCCCGAGGCGCTTTCGGAAAAAGATGTCATCAATGATTGACCGCCTTTACGCTGGGGACACCGATATAACTAGCCCACCGCCGCAAGAAAAAGAGCTGCGATATCGTTTGCCTTGCAGTTGGAAGCGCAGCGAGAATTTTTCTGTCGGTGGAGTTCTCTATATCGGCCCCCTTGGGCTCTTATTCGTGCCACACAAGATGAATCTCCCTCGGGACCGTTCGGTCTTTGAAATGGGTCCCAACAAAAGCCTCGAATTGTCTCTGACGACACAGCCTCTGAGTGGTTTTTTCAAGTTATTGGTGCCGCGCCCAACACCGCTGCTTCAAGTAATTTGGCCAGAGGGAAGCGCGCAGTTCATAATTCCAGCACCGAATCAGGTGCTCAAGCTCATAAGCGAGCGTGTACGCGAGATGGCGTAGTGTAGTTGTCCTTTCCCCGACGGTCACTCAAGTCCTAATAACGCTATCAGCTCAACCGGTCGATGCAATACCATCTAGTTATTTGATCCGGCAACATTTCCATGGAGAATCGATCTGTTTGCCTGTACGCGGTCAAAACCTAGCCAGGGAAGCGTTCTGGCTGATCTAGCTAAGCGAGCGATTTTAGCTTTTGTTTTCAATGCAAGGCGGGTTCGCGCAGAGCGTTGCGTCGATCCATTGAGGCCATCGCGGCAATCGGAAACTGAGCCTTATCAGCTGCCAATGCCGATAGAAATGGCACTCGCGCCGGGCTAAGATAGCGATCATGCGTGTGCGCGTTTTATTCTTCGGCCAGCTCCGCGAAATCACCGGCCTTCAGCAGGACGATGCCGAACTGAGCGAAGGTGCGCGTCTCGAGGATCTGTTCGCGCGCTACGGCCAGCAATATCCCAAATTGCTCGAATTCCGCGCATCCGTTGCCGCTTCCATCAATCAGGAATATGCGCCTTGGCGCGCGCCTCTTTCGCAAAATGACGAAGTCGCGTTCTTGCCACCCGTAAGCGGCGGCCAACAAACCATCACCGATTCCGATCTTTTCGAGCTAACGCGCAATACAATTCCCCACGAGGATATCGTCAAGGTCACTCGCGCGCCTGAAGACGGCGCCGCAGTGATCTTCGATGGCTTCGTGCGCAATAATTTTCGCGGGCGTGAGACGCTCTATCTCGAATACGAAGCCTACGAGCCCATGGCCCTCGCCAAAATCACCGAAATAGGGGCGCAAATTCGAGAAAAATTTAAAGTCAGCCGTATCGCCATCGTCCATCGCCTCGGCCGCTTGAACCTCGGCGAAACCAGCGTCTTCATCGTCGTCAGTGCGCCGCATCGCGCCGCCGCATTCGATGCCTGCCGCTTCGCGATCGATACGCTCAAACGCACCGTGCCCATCTGGAAGAAGGAATATTTCGCCGACGGCTCCGTCTGGGCCGAAGGCCACATTCCCGCCGCACCTTGCAATCCGCCTGACAGCCAATCCCCGCCCAAGTGAATCTATCTTGTAGATGAAAAAACCTATTTCGAGATTGCTGTTCGGACTGCTCGTTCCCGTGTGTGCTTTTGTCGCGAGTTCGGCGAAAGAATTAGCTTTGCAAAAGGGCGGGCAGGGTGGCATCCACGTTCAAACGAATTTCGTCACCGTAATCGCCAGCGCGCTCGACGCCGACGGAAGGCCAATCGTCGATCTCCCCAAGGACAGCTTTCAACTTCTCGAAGAAGGCGTGCCGCAGCAGATCGAGCGCTTCGAGCCGCAAACAAATCAGCCTCTCGATTTGGCGCTCATGGTGGACACCAGCCTCAGCACATTCAAGGAATTGAAATTCGAAGGCGAGTCGGCATCAAGATTCGTCAAGCAAATCGTTCGGCCCATCGATCGGTTGGCAGTCTTCCAGTTTTCCGACGACGTCGCGCAGCTGTCGGAATTTTCCTCGAATATCTCCGATCTCCAGGCGGCAACGAAACGCCTCTCGAACGGCGCCGGAACCGTGCTGTACGACGCGCTCGTCCTGGGCTCGCGCGCGATTTCGCGGCTGCCGTCAGGCCGCAGGCGCGTAATCGTTCTTCTCACCGACGCCGGCGAAACCACCAGCACCTACAAATTCGAAGACGCGCGCCGCTCGGCCATCGCCTCCGAAGCGCTGATCTACTCCATCGTGATTCGTCCCGTCCCCAATGAAAGCGGCCGCAACACCGCGGGCGAGCACGCCCTGATCACCATCACCGATAGCACCGGCGGCGCGATGTACATTCTCGACACATTCGATCAATTGCAGGCCATGTTCGATCGAATCGACCGCGAATTGCGAACCCAGTATCTGCTAGGCTATTACCCGCATCCCACGCCGCCGCCGGGAGTCTACCGGCGCATCGAATTGCGCGTGCAAGGAGCCAACACGCTTCACTATCGCAAGGAATATCTGACGTTGAAGAATCCGAAATGAGTTCGAGCGATACAAGGGAAACAAGCCCCACGCACTTTCTCGAAGTCGCTGTCGAAGCGGCGCGTGAAGCTGGCGAGATTCTCATCGCAGAACACAGCCGCCCGCAGACCATTTCGTACAAAGGCGACGTGGACATCGTCACCGAAACTGACAAAAAATCCGAAGCCGCAATCGTCAGCCGCCTGCGAACTCACTTTCCAAAACACGCAATTGTTGCCGAGGAAGGCGGCGGAGGCACGGCGGCTCAGAACGCCGCGAATTCTTCACGATATTGCTGGTACGTCGATCCGCTCGACGGTACAACGAATTTCGCGCACGGCTATCCCTGCTTCGCCGTTTCGATCGCGCTCCTCGAAGATAACGAGCCTCTCGTGGCCGCGATTCTGAATCCGATCTTGAATGAGCTTTTCACCGCGACGCGCGGCGAAGGCAGTTTTCTGAATCAGAAGAAAATCCACGTCTCGCAGATACAAACAATCTCAAAAAGCCTGCTCGCCACTGGCTTTCCATCGCAGAAACGCTCTTCAAATCCCAATATTCACTACTACTGGGAATTCACTTTGCGCTCGCATGGTGTGCGCCGCGCCGGCTCGGCGGCTCTCGATCTTTGCTCAGTAGCTTGTGGCCGCTTCGACGCCTTCTGGGAATTCGGGTTGAAATCCTGGGATTCAGCAGCAGGAATTCTTCTAGTGCGCGAAGCCGGCGGCATCGTCACGGATTTTGCCGGCCAGCCATATCACGTCGGCGACCGCGAATTGATCGCATCCAACGGCCTGATCCACGATGAAATGCGGAAAATCGTCGCCGACGTAGCCGAGCGCGCCGCGTCACAAACTCTTCAGAACCCGCAAGCGCGATAACTCTCGGCGCCTCATTTTAGGTTCAACGACGCCTTATTTTAGGTTCAACGCAATCGGATGTTTCGGTTGATAAAGGCCAATCTCGGCCCCGCTCGGCAGCTGCATTTTTGTAATTGAACCCCATCGTTGTTCTTCAACCGCAGAGCACTTGACGCCCTTCGTCGCGAGCGAAGCCATCTCTGTTTTCAGATCGTCGCACATGAAATAAAGTTCGTGGGCGCCACTCCCTTCGGACGGATGGAATGCCGCTTCCGCGGGCGGCAGCGCAAAAATCAGCCAGCCGTGACCGGCATCCACAGATTTAAATTTCAGTACGTCGCGACAAAATGCGCGGTCTGCATCGGCATTCTTGCTGTAAACAATTACGTGAGCGCCAGAAATCATCGCCGCCTCCTAGATTAGTTCACTAAAATAGTTTCACGCCTGCATTTCTCTTTCGGCGCCGGCGAACAACGCGCGCAGCGCCCTCCACACGAATCGAATCGTCACGATCACGAAAATCAGCGCCACCGCGACAATCGCCCCCGCCGCGTATGGATGCTTCGTCGCAAACCACACCAGAAAAACTGAAATCGCATCCTCGCTCGCACTCAGCGCAAAATTAGAAAGCGGCTCCGGCGACGGCGTCACCGCAATTCGCGCCGCGGTTTTTCCGCTGTGCGCCGCAAGCGCAATCGCGCCGCCCACAACCGTGCACAGAAGTTGCTGCACCGGAGAAAGTTGCGACGTCGCCTCATACGCGAACCACGCCGCAATCGGAATGCGCACAAAAGTGTGCACCGCATTCCAGATCAAATCGAACGCAGGAATTTTGTCGCCAACGAATTCGACGACAAAAAGCACCCCACACGCGCCAATCACCCACCAGCTCTGAATCGGATGCAACGCCGCAGGCAAAATCACAGCCCCCGCGCGCGCCAGCAGCCCCGCCGTCGCCACCGTCGCGTACACATTCAATCCCGCGGCAAAACAAATCGCCGCAACCATCGCAAAATACCGTCCATCCATAGCATTCACCGTGCCAGCATACAAGAAACTCCAAAAATTCCATCACATCACAGTCGCCCGCGAGATCGCTGGCGAACGATGCACAGCGCGATACACAAAACGCCACGCTGCTTTCGGCGTCACGTTGACCTCCGCGTTACCGGTTGCTAACTTGGGATATGAACTCCGCAGGCCACCATGCCCGTCCATCGCCCCACTAGCCGCCGCAGGCCGACGATTGCGGCGCCGCTGCACCGTTTTGCGGATTTGTGGCGCAATGGCGGCGTGGAAGACTACGCGCTGAGCGATACACGCGAGGGGCATCTGCGCACGCTACGGCGCATGGGCAGCGAGTTCGAGCTCACCGAACGCACCATCTGCCTCGATATTTTGCCCGAAGCGTTCGCTGGTTTCCGCATCGTTCATCTCACCGACATTCACTACGGCGTTTTTCTTCCCGAAGACATGCTTCGCCAGGCCGTGCAGATGGTGAACGAGCTCAAGCCCGATTTAGTCGCGCTCACCGGCGATTTCATCACCTACTCGCGCGCGTATATCGAACCTGTCGCGGAGATTCTCGGCGCCATCGAGTCGCGTTGCGGCGCTTTTGCAGTTCTCGGCAATCACGATTTTCGCGTGGGCGCGGAGCAAGTGACCAGCGCGCTCGAAGAACGCGGCATCGAAGTCCTGCGCAACCGCCACACCAAACTGCGGCGGCGCGGGCAGTTCGTATTTCTCGCTGGCGTTGACGATTGGAATTACCGGCCGGACCTCGGCAAGGCTTTGCGCGGCATTCCGCGAAATGCTTCGACGATTCTGCTCTCGCATAATCCTTCGATTATTCGATCGGCCGCGCGCGCGAAGGTGCCGCTGGTTCTTTCTGGCCACACGCACGGCGGGCAGGTGAATATCCCGCTGCTCGGAAATATCTGGGGACGCTCACCCGAGCAGCTTCAATACAAGGTAGGCTGGGCGCGACTTGGGCAGACGCAAATTTACGTGAGCCGCGGCATCGGGACCATCGTTGTGCCGGTACGCTTTCGTTGCCCGGCTGAAATTGCCAATCTTACGCTCGAACGCGCTTCCTAACGTTTTCACGCACTGACCCGCGTTGCCCCGTACTGAATCTTTCATTCGTAAATTTGTATCGTCACACGCCGGCGCTTCGTGTTGTCAATTGCTGGCGCAGAAGAGGCTCGCGAAGGCCGCGCATCATATGCTCGAAGCCTTCGGTATCGAGCGACTGCGGGCCGTCTGAGAGAGCGCGCTCGGGCCACGGATGCACTTCTACGAGCAGGCCGTCGGCTCCCACCGCAACTGCGGCGCGCGCAGCCGCGGGCACAAGGCTTCTTCGTCCGGTCGCGTGCGAGGGGTCCACGATCACCGGCAAATGGCACAATTCCTTCGCCAGAGCCACGGCTGCGAGGTCCAGCGTGTTGCGCATCTCCGTTTCGAATGTTTTGATTCCGCGCTCGCACAGCACCACATTCGGATTTCCGCCGGAAAGCAAATATTCGGCGGCAAGAAGCCATTCCTTCACCGTCGCGGACGGGCCGCGCTTCAAGAGCACCGGCTTCGACACCGTCGCGAGCCGCCGCAGCAAAGGATAATTCTGCATATTGCGCGCGCCCACTTGCAGCAGGTCCGCGTATGCGCAAACGTCGTCGAGATCCTCGACGCCCACAACTTCCGTGACGATGGGCAATCCCGTTTCGCGGCGCGCTTCGTCCATAATTTTCAGCGCCTCGACGCCGAGCCCTTGAAAATCGTATGGCGAAGTGCGCGGCTTGAACGCGCCGCCGCGAAGCATGTGCGCGCCACCGGCCTTCACCGCGCGCGCCGCGGCGAAAAGCTGCTCGCGCGATTCCACCGAGCACGGCCCGGCGATGACGATCACCTCGGGCCCGCCGATAGGAATGCCGCGCACGGTGACAATCGTTGATTCCGGCCGCAGCTCGCGGCTCACCAGCGTGAACGGCTGCGCGATCGGAATGATGTCTTGCACGCCCGGCGCGATGCGCAGCGCCTCCACTTCGGCGCGCCGCCCGCGATTTTTGCCGACGACGCCGATCACGGTCCGCTCGGCGCCGGTGATGACCTCGGCCTCGAATCCGCACTCGCGGACGCGCTCGATGACGTGATTGATTTGCTCTTTCGTTGCGTGCGTGGACATGTTGATGATCACCGTTTCTCTCCTTATCGCCCCGTAAAAGAGTTAAAAAGCAAAACTGAGTTCAAAAAACAAAAAAGCCGCGATCCCCATTTGGGTCGCGGCCGGTTGACGCTTGCTTTTGCGCTTTCTAGCTCTGGAATTTCACTCCCGTAAAGCGCGCGTCACCCGGCCGCTTCCGCCAAGAGGGGAAGCGGTACGTAAAGGCGAACGCGAATCGGTAAGTGAACATCTGCATTCAGCTCGCGCTCGATAATTTAGCGAAGTGCCACGCCACTGTCAATGCCGCCGACATCCGAATTGCCGTTACCGCCGGCAAGTAGTCAGAGACCCGAAAAAAGGCGCTGTAAAATGGTGGTCCAGGTCTACCTTCGGTCGGCTTCCGGATATGCAAATTTGGAGATCGAAGAACCCCCCTCGTCTCGTCGCGACTCGACTCTGTGAGTTTCATGGGACATCTCCGTGAAATGTCACGAACCAAAGAACCGCGGAAGCGAGAAACAGCGCCACTAACATTCCAGCAATCCATAGCTTCTTGGTTGGCTCAATCACGAGGAAAGGGTACGCTAAAGCCGCCGTTAAGCCCAGATTCCGTGACGTACCTTCCACTGGCAACCCATAAAACCGAGCTGTGAATTCTCGGAATTATAGCTTTGACAAACCCACGGTTTCATTCCTCTGTGATTTCAAGTTCCTTTTGGAGTCGTTCGGGGAGGCAGTTTCCGATTAATTCGCTAAACTTTCGGTGCTGTATTCGACTGAGGTTGAACCGATAGAAACCATGTAGGTGGAGGAAGTTCGCGTCCATCCCGCCGACTTTATCGAAGCCTCCACATTGGACTGCCAGTGCCCTGACAATCGTTGCAAGTATTTCGTCCTGATAGTCGGATTTCTTTGCCTTTCTTTTCGGTATTGGCTTCGACTAGGGTTTGATCTTCAGGATGCCCGCTATCTTTTCCTTGAATTTCATTAGCCTCAAGCTCCGCGGTTTACCTCTCGTCATTGTCCGAGCTCCCGCTCGAAAGTCCCTTGTTTCAGCGGAAGCGGCAATTCAGATATATTAACGACCTTGATTCCCATGCTTTGCCGTGGCCTGTTTTTGTTTTCTTGACAAGGCGATAACCTACGCATGATACCACCGCAGTATTTCATCAAGTAGTGACTTCGATTGATCGGCCGTGGGTGCCGCACCCTTTGATTTGGAAGGGTGCGGGTTTTCGGGTGTGGATATGCGGAATAAGCTAGTTCGGATTTACGGCCATGGGCATCTTCATTTCGTTACGTTTAGTTGCTATCGGAGACAAGCCCTGCTGGATAGAGTTGGGACGCGGAACTTATTTGTGACCGTGCTGGACGAGGTTCGCAGGCGATACGAATTTGGGTTAGTAGGTTTCGTTGTGATGCCCGAGCATGTGCACCTGCTGATGAGCGAGCCGAACAAGGGAAATCCATCGAGGGTAATTCAGGCATTGAAGCAGACCGTGTCACGCAGACTGCGGAGCGAGAGCGAATCGTATCCGCATTTTTGGCAGCAGCGTTTTTATGATTTTAATGTGTGGAGCGAGAAGAAGAAAATCGAGAAGTTGGAATACATGCACCAGAATCCAGTGAAACGCGGATTGGTACAGGACGCGAAGGATTGGCCGTGGAGCAGTTACGGTTTCTACATAGGGAGCGACGATGGATTGGTGAGGATTGATTTGATGTGACGTCTAACATTGCGAGGATTTTGGGTCAAACGAGAGAAAGTCAAGAACCGCACCCTTATGAAGCAAAGGGTGCGGCACCCACCCCGCCCTCCCGCAGGTCAAATGAAAGAGAAAGTCAAGAACTGCATCCTTGCAGGCCGCATTTTAATCCGTCCGTGGTGTCGCACTGGCTAGGGCGAGGATTGCTCCGGCGAAGAGGAGCGTGTCGGCGAAGTAGTTGATGCCCTCGATTTTAATGTCGGTGCTCGGGTCGGCGAGCGATGCGATCAGGATTGGTCCGTAGATGAACACGACCAGCAGCACAATCCACGTACCGAGATAAGTCGCCGCCAGCCGCGTCTTCTTGGCCAGCAGGATGCATACTCCGGCAATCAGAAGAATTGCGCCCGTCACATAGCCGATGAGCAGGCGCCCTGGAATCCACGCAGGCATCAACTGTTCGAGAGGGACGCCGGGACGTGACAGCGGGTGCAGAAAATGCTCAACGCCATAAAATATGGCGGCGATAGCGATCAACACGCGGCCCACGGTGATGAGCTTGCTCTTGGCTGGCCCGCTCATTTCGTTTCCCGCTAGAATCCAGCCTCCGCCACCGAACGTCATTTCGCGGATGGCCAACGTCCATCCAAATCGGTCTCTGGGATTAGAGAGAGCGCCCGGGATGTCCATCATCGCTACAAAAAGAAACATCGCGATCCCCCACAACAGGCCGGACCAGCGAACCTGAATTTTTGTGGCAATACTCAAAGACGCCGCTAGCAGCGCAAATCCGAAGAAATACGCCCAAAACAATGGCCACGGCATATAAGCGGGCACTAACGGCAGGACAATCTCTACGCCCGCGAGATGCAAAGCACCGAAGACCGCCAAGGGAACGGCGAAACACAAATTGCTCAAAGCTACGATCTTGTCGAGACCGCGGGCCTGCGCGATATCGGTCCTCGCAGCCCACAACGCGATAAGGAAAAGCACGATGCCCGCGATGCACATCGAAACCGGGATGCGCGAGATCTCAATAAATATGACGAGAATGGTTGTGGGCATAAGGGTGGCAAGCGTAAGCCCGCGTCATCGAAGCGTCAAATTGTAAAACGAAGAGTCGATGAGGATATTTTTTGCGAAGCCGGATTGGCTCTGGCGCACGTAGAAAAGACAAAGGCTGCCCGGCTGAAGCCGGCTGAGGAAAAACTCAAAATCGCAGTCATTCCGAGGATCGCGGCGACGAGGAATCCCTTTTTTTGCGGGCATTTAAGACAAGAGGGATCCCTCGCTTCGCTCGGGATGACGGCGTTTATGATTTTTTACGCAGACCTATGAATCCGGCCGCTACAAGGTGCCAGAGGGGGGTGGACGTCGAATCCACATGGTGTGTGGGTTGCGGAAGTTAAATTTGCATCGTAGAATCTTTCTCTAGATAAGTTTCAAGTCCCGCCCGTCCGGGCATCCCTGCTTAAATAATTTAGAAATTCAAAAGTGACGAAGGCGAAAGCCTGATCTGCGTGAGTTCGTGACATTACGAAGGAGGGGGCATGAGTTACAAGGACGTGAAGATAATTGACGGGCGGGCGATTCGAGTGGATCGGCGAAGCGACGCGGAGGGTATTCCGGACGAGCGCATGGACGTGCACGACAAGACGACGCGGGCGTATGACGCCTACCTTGAACTGAGAGACACCGCGAACTGGATGCACGAGGAATTGACGGCGCAGCTGCGTCATTTTGAATTGACGATGCTGGAATTTCGAGTGATGCAGGTGATTTATCGCAAGCCGCTCTACTTGGAGGAGATGAGCAGGCGGCTAAATTCCGAGAAAGCGAATGTTGCGAAAGTGATCAGGCTCCTGAGGATGGCGGGTTGGGTGCGAAGCAGGCGACGGAGGCTGCCATCAAGGGCCGTGGGTGCGCGCGCCGCTGCGAACGACAACGGCGGGCGGCGGCCTGGCCGCGGCAAGAAAGCGCGAGGGCGGCTGGTGACGATGAACGCGTTGACGGAGGCCGGCCGGGCGCAATTCAAAATGATTCTTGCGAGGCACGTGAAGCTATTGAAGGCATACATGCGCGCGCTAGATGGACGCGAGCAATTGACGTTGACGCGACTGTGCATGAAATTGCGGCGGGGGAACATTTTGAAATTTGCGCTGGAGTTGAGGTGGTGGGAGCGCGATGAGGATTGGGCGGAAGTGGTAACGAGAAGGTGAAGGGAAGGCACGCTCGCGGGCTGTGAATCGTGACGGGGCGTCGGTGATGTTGACCAGAAAAATCAGGCGAAACTGGCGATGGCCGCGGCTTCGTTGTCGTAGATGTCGAAAACGGGAGTGAGCTTCGTCATGGTCAGGACTTCACGGACCTTGGGGCCGACGTGGGCGAGTTTGAGCTTGGCGCCCTTGGAGCGGGCGGTGTGACAACTGGCGACCAGCGTGGCGATGCCGGAACTGTCAATGTAATTGAGATTCGTGAGATTTAAGATGATCTTCTTGTTGCCCGCTTGCACGAGAGTCTTTATCTGCTCGCGGAAGGATTTGTTTTCGCCGCCGAGCACGAGGCGTCCGTCGAGTTCGAGAATTTTGATTTCACCTGCATCTCGGCTGGCGACATTCAGCGTCACGCAATGAACTCCGTGCGAGCTCGTGATGAAAAACAACTTAGTTTACAGGGTATCGTTGCGGACAGAGGAACAAAACTTCAGCGGGCTGGCAAGCGTGACTGACGTCCCGAAATAGTACTGTGCGGATTGGGACAGCGGGAGCGGGCGCGCGCGGGTACGATCTACGCTGTGTGCAATTGTCTGCGACGGCCGGATTTTGCTCTGAACGGCCTTGCATGGGGGACTCATAATGAAATTTTCGCTGTTAATTAGCGCGTTCTTGATGGTGACTTTGATTTCCGGCTGTTCTACGACGCCGGCGCCGGGGCCCGCGGGGCCGCAAGGACCTCCTGGAGCAGACGCGCACGACCGGGACAGAGATCGCGACCGCGACCGCGATAGAGATCACGACCGTCAACCGCCTCCGCCCGCGCCATGTCCGGCTGGCCAACACTTGCAAACGGACCATGACAGAACTTACTGCGTGAGAGATTAATTAGCTGACCTGCGGATCAGAGAAAATTATTCAACGCCTCGGTGGTTTCTTTGGGGCGTTCTTCGAGGATCCAGTGGCCGGTGTCCGTCAGGACGACAATCGTCACATTTGTCGCGACGAGCTTGGCTTGTTGCCCTAGCGCGTCTCCGAGCGATTTGTCGCCGCCGATGGTGAGGACGGGCATGGTTAGCTTGGTCTCCGAAAGCTCAGCGAAGTCCTTGGCGGCTTGCAGGAACGAAACGAAATAGGCCCATCCTGCATGCATGCGTCCTGGGCGTGAGTAAGCTGCGGCGTAGGCTTCGCGATCCGCTTCCGGCAGCGAATGATTCTTGTCGGCGGCGAAGTCATTCCAAAAATAATCGAAGTAGGTACGCTCGCGGCCTTGAACCAGGGCTTCGGGTGTCGGTCCGTTGAAGCGGAAATGCCAAATGTTGGGATTGTTGTAAACAGGTTCCCAGCCGGGCACGCCGGGAAGGAATGCGTCCATGAGGACGAGCTTCGTAACTTCGGAAGGGAACTGCGCGGCGTAAGCGTAGGCGACCATCAGGCCGATGTCGTGGCCGACCACTTCCGCTTGCCTCACGCCGAGCAACTTGGCGAGATCGTGGATGCGGATTGCGGCGCTTTTCATGTCGAGGCCGTCGGCGGGAATGGCGGAGTCGCCGATGCCGGGCAGATCCGGCGCGATGACGGTGAAGCGCTTGGCGAGCAGGGGAATGATCGGCTTCCACATGAGCGACGTTTCCGCGTAGCCGTGTAATAGAATCAGCGGCGTGCCGTGGCCGGCGGTGAGGTAATGGAGTTTGACGCCACCGATGTCTGCGATGTGCGAGGTGATGTTTTCGTCTGGTGCAGCGGCGTGAGCTTTTGGCGTGAACGTCGCGGCGAGAACGCTAAAGCCAAACATTGTTAGTGTCAGCGCACGCGTCGCAAACCTCGTGAAATTCATAGAGTGAATCTCCTTCCGGAAAATATTGCGGACTATACCGTGCGAAATGTCTCGACAGCAAGTTTCGCAGGCGTAAGACGCGACGGGATTGCCATGTGTCTCGCGAATTTGGAATCCGGGAATTTCAATATATGATGGCGGTCGAACGGGAGGCAACGATCATGGCTCAGCAAGCGCCGCAACATTATGTTTTTTACTTTGCTGCCACGCCGGAAAAGGTGTGGGAGGGATTTGTGTCGCCGGAGTCCAATCGCGCCATTTTTTCCGCTGAATTTCGGGCGGACCTTAAGCCTGGCGGCGCGATGGTATGGAGCGGTCCCGGGCCTGACGGCAAGCCGATGACTTATGTTTCAGGCAAAGTGTTGCGCGCGGAGCCGCCAAAATTACTTCAATACACGTTCGCGATGGGACCGGGCAGTAAGGAGTCTCGCGTAACTCTTGAACTAGTGCCGGAGAGCGAAGCTACCAAAGTATCGGTGACGCACGACGAATGGACCGAAGGTGACCCAAATTACGCTCACACCGTCGATGGATGGCCGCGAATTCTTTCACGCCTGAAGACGCTGATTGAAACCGGGAAGACATTCAAGCCGCATTAAATCGCCATTCAATCGCTCGAGTCGCCACGAAAAAAGTCGTCGCGAAAACTTGAGACTAGCCAGCCGCATTTTGAACGGCGCGCGCTTGCTCGGTCGGCAGCTCGTCGCTTATCACGGTGAACTGGGTGAGGTTGGCCATTCCGAATGACGTGGTGATGGCAACGTCGGAGGCGTCACGGCCCGTGGCCATTAATACGCGCCCGATTCGCGGATGATTATGCCGCGCGTCGAACGTCCACCAACGATCTTCGAGATAGACTTCAAACCACGCGCTGAAATCCATGGGAGACGGCGCCGGTGGCACACGGATATCGCCTAGATATCCGGTCGCGTACCGCGCGGGAATATTCAGAGCGCGGCACATAGTGACGGCGAGATGCTGAAAATCGCGGCACACGCCGAAGCGTTCGGTATAGACGTCCAATGCCGTCTTCGTAGGCCGGGCGTGCTGATATCCGAAAATGACTCTCGTGTGAACCCAATCGCAGACAGCCTGCACGCGCGAATAGCCGGGAGGCACGGCGCCAAATAATTCCAGTGCAATGGTCGAGAACCGGTCAACTTCGCAGTAACGGCTGCTGTAGAGATAGCGCAGGGCCTCGTGCGGCAATTTCTGGACAGGAATTTCGCGCGCATCGAAGTTTTGGCGATCGGGCTCGCCGGTGTCGTAGATCAGAGTCGAGTTGCTCAAGCGCAACGGCCCTTGCTGGGCGAGAAATCGCACGCAGCGATTCCCAAAGCTATCAATGAAAGTGTCCGTTTGCGCTGCTGGTTCCACTCGCAATTCGTCCGGCGCGCGCAGATCCGCCACGCGGGATGGGTGCACATTGAGCAATGCCACGATCGCTGCCGGGGCAGGGAGCTCAAACTGGATGTCGTATCCTAGGCGCAGGATCATCGGTTCCATGAAATGCCAGCGATTTCGGCTTCGCTTCGAAATGCAGTTTTCTGAATGCTTGCAGATTGTCCCACGTCCTGGAAGGCCCGGCGCGCGAACTTATGAATGTGACCGATTCACGGTACGCGGATGTATCCCAGTTGGACGCATAGCCCTGCTATGGTTTTCTCTTGCCATGGATCGGACGCGGGCGCAGCTTGAGCTTGCTGCGCACTATGCGTTTCAATGCGCGGCTTCCTGGCTCGCGGTCGCCTGTAATTAGATACGCGAGGATGGCGCCCTGAAAGAGTTGCAGCACCTCTTCGACTGCAGATCGATCGGGCAAAAACTTCATGAGTAGTTCGACCCAGAGTCGTTGCTGCTCCTCGTAAAACGCTTTCGCTCGAGCGGAACCGTTCCACGCGCGTCTCGAGAGATCCATCACCAGTAAGAGGACGCCTTTAGACTCTGGAGCGGTCGAACGGTCCCACAGGGCGGTCACGACAAGTTCCGGCGACACTCCGGGGGGAAATGAGTCCACGGAAAACTGCGCGCGGAGTTTTTCCTCGAGTCGCGTCATGGCTTTATTTTCGATGTTTTCGCGTCCTCCGAAATAGTGAACCAGCATGCGCTTGCTGCTGCCGACTCTCCTTGCCAGCTGGTCCAGGCTCAGATCAATGGTCCCGGCCTCAACGAACGCAGCCACGCAACGGTCCAAGAGAATGTCCAAATTTGGCTTTCGCCGTTGCTCCGCCATCTGCTGCTCACCCCACGCACTTTCAAATCGCGGTCTTCAAGCTTGCGTTATTCAGCTCGTCTTCGCATGTACCGCATGGTACATTGTTGATGAACCGCGTGGTACATCCTATCACCGAAGGAGCATCCATGAAGCCACAAGAAAGCGCGTTGCTGCTTTTTCTCGGCCTGACGATCTGGATTCTGGGCACCATCTATTACGCGTATACCGGTCCTCGCGTCCTCGAGACGACGCCCTTGCGGTATTGGGTGAGCTTCTTTATTTCTCCGGTCGCTTCCGCTGCCATTTGTATCGCCATTCTGCGCTGGCGCCACATCGCACCGGCGGATTGGGCTTCGGCGATGTTGCTGCTGGCGATTCCGGGAATGATCGGAGAAGCAGCCGTGCTCTCGAATCTTGGGACGTTTATGCCGAAACTCCACGCCACGTCCGGAGGAAGATATGGAGCATTTCTGTTCGCTACCTACGCGGTCGTGCTCGGCCTGGCCGAGGTTGTCACGCTTCGAGCAACGCCGTAACGGGCGGCGCGTCTCCGTCATTTCTCACTGGCGCCCCCATATTATCGGCGCGCTAGTGTATGACAACGTTCTCAAGCCTGGCGTCGCTGTCGCGTCTCACTCGGTAATAATCCGGTCTGCCCATTCCACGAGCGACACAAAGATCGCGGGGTTGCCGAATTTCGCCCCCCAAGTATTCAAATCTGTTTCCGTGACCCCACGGGCCCGGGAGCAAACCCCACAAGAAAAGACCGGAATGTGCTTGGCGACAACTTTCTCTCGCATTTCGCTCAGCGGCGGCCAGCCCACGGGTTGAATCGCATCCGCTGTTGCCTTACGCATCAAATAGGTAGCCTCGCCCGTAAGGAAAATCTGCACGTCGTGGCCGGCGTCCGCTAACGCAAGTCCATGCGCAAACACAAACGAGGCTCGTGATGGATCGTCTGATCCCCAAGAACTTTTCATCATGATCTTCAGGGGTTTCTTGGGTTCCTCCGCGCCGATTCGAAACGCCAATAAGGGTAAACCCGCCAACTGGGCCAAGAATCTGCGTCTTGCCATGTGGCTCTCTCCTAAATTGGGATTAGGGCATCTATGATTTTGACGTTGGTGAGCACAGTTACTTGCTGCGCAGACGCGCCGGCGCACATCAAAAGCGAAATCATGGTGCACCTCTCTCGTTCGAGACGCCCTGAATTTAACGAGGAGTATGCTACTTTTTCCCAAGCGAAATCAGCAAAAGTCATAGCGAAGAGATTTGGCGATGTCGCGTCCTCGGATCGAGAAAGAAATATTTGGCGTTCTGGGGTTATAGGTGTAAATCTCGCACGGGAGAAAACCAGCCTTGTGCTTTTCAGCCGTAGCGAATTTTGTTGGCAGCGCAGCTCTGGGTGCGATCGGCGTGGTCACGTTGAAGAAAGTGAAGCACCGGCGCGAATTGCTTTTTGCGTCTCTGCCCACGCTATTCGCTATACACCAGTTCATCGAGGGATTCGTCTGGCTGGGACTCGATGGAAAACTCTCGCCACAGGTGACGCACGACATGGGCGCGGCGTTCATGCTGTATGCGCAGGGGCTCCTGCCTTACTTGCTGCCGCTCAGCGTGCTGCTGTTTGAGCCTAACGCGAAAAGCCGCAAGCGAATGCTGCCGTTCCTGGCGCTCGGCACTGGGACGGCGCTTTATATTTTGTGGGCCCTGACGGCATTCCCGACGAAAGTGTACGTTGTGGGAAACAGCATCGTGTACATGAATCAAGCGACGAACAATACGACGGTCGCGGTTCTGTATGTGATTGCAACCTGCGGCTCGCTCTTTTTCTCGCAGATCAGGGCCATGGTGATGTTCGGCGCGGCGAACCTGGCGATTCTTCTGGCCGTCATGGCGTTCAAGCGGTATGCGTTCACTTCGCTGTGGTGTGCCTATGCGGCCATCGCCAGCGTGATCATCCTGGCGTATTTCTGGAGAAGCAACGCCGAGCGGCCGTTCCTCTACGCGTAGGCTTTGTGGGAATCACCACTCTTGATTAGCCGGCGGTCGTAAGGATCTCACGCAAAGGAGAAGGCGAAGAGTGCCCGGCCTGAAGCCGGCCGCTACAGGTGCTGAATCAGCGCGCGTGCCTGTAACTGCGATGCTTGCATTCGTTAGGAGAATCTGGCGGATCTCGGCGTCGCCAGCGTGCGAAGCAAACCAAAACACGCCCCACTTGTGATCATCGTGAAATCAATCGCGGTGATCAGGAGCTCTTCCTGGCCGTTCAGAACGTCTTCGGAGGAAGTTACAGAGGATAGAAAGTCTCTAAAATTAGCGGCCTTAGCGCGTGCGAACTTACTCAATTTCAGCTCCTGCGGCCTTCACGGTTTTGGGCCCTTAAGGGTGAACACCCGAGATCGTGAAGGCGATTTTAGGCGACATGGACTCGACTGTCTGTTCGCTTTCGTACAATTGTACGAATTTCTCCGCCGCAGGGAATACATCAGAAAATGTAGAGGGCTGCGAACTTCGAGTTGAGGATGGCTGCACAAGAAGAGAATGCGCTCGCCCATCTAGGCAGAAATTTTGCACTCGCCGAATCCTGCTCTGCTAAATCATTGAAACAGAAGCACTTCCAGCTTTGCTTTGGCTCCAGATTTCGGCATGCGAACTGCATTATCAATTTGGATTTCTTTGTCCCACGCTTGAAACCCGACGGAGGAAAAAGGAAATGAAGGAAATCATGCTTCGGCTGTACCGTGAGGAAGCCGGCCAGGACCTGACGGAATATGCGTTGCTATTGGTGCTCGTGGCCCTGGTGGCCATCACTACGATGCAAACGCTCGGCAATACGATTAGCGGGGTTTTCGCGAACGCATCCTCGAACTTGACCTCGGCAAGCTAAAAGTCGCTGGGCTGAGTGACCACAACTGCGGGTTGTTTGTGGGTGCTCACTTCGCCCAGTTGATTCCCCCTGTTAATTCTCCCTGTCGAATCCACGCGTTGGCGCAAATCTTGGGAATCTCTCCACTTCGGCGATTAGCGGCTTGATCGAAAACTGACCCGCCACCCGGTCACGACGTTCGTTGACTGGCCTTCGCGGCGATGCTAGCCTTCGCATCTATTTTGCGCACGCCTCCGCGCGTGCGCCCATGCATGCGCGCCGTTGACATCATCCGCAAAAAGCGAGACGCCGGGGAACTCAGCCCCGAGGAAATCGAGTTTATCGTTCGCGGCGCCACCGACGATTCCATCGCGGATTACCAGCTTTCCGCGTGGCTGATGGCTGTGGTGTGGCGCGGTATGACGCGGCTAGAGCTCACGGCGTTGACCGAGGCCATGCTGTATTCGGGCGAGGTGCTCGATCTTTCCGATGTCGCCGGCACGAAGGTGGACAAGCATTCGACTGGCGGCGTCGGAGACAAAACATCGCTGGTCATCGCGCCGGTGGTGGCTGCGGGCGGATTGCGGGTACCGATGATCAGCGGGCGCGGGCTCGGCCACTCTGGCGGCACGCTCGACAAGCTCGAATCCATTCCCGGCTTCAACGTCAATCTCTCGCTCACCGAATTTCGAAGAGTTCTGAAGCAATGCGGCTGCGCGCTGATTGGCCAGACTCCGCAGATTGCTCCCGCCGATAAGAAGCTTTACTCCTTGCGCGATGTTACGGCGACTGTCGAGAGCCCCTATTTGATTTGCGCTTCGATCATGAGCAAGAAACTCGCGGAGGGAATTGACGCGCTGGTGCTCGATGTGAAGACGGGCGATGGCGCGTTCATGAAGCGCGAGATGGATGCCGTGCATCTCGCCGACCTGATGGTCCAAACTGGCCAGCGCATGGGCAAGAAGATTGTCGCGCTCATTACAGACATGGATCAGCCGCTTGGGCGCAAAGTTGGGAACGCGCTTGAAGTCGAAGAATGCCTCGATGTGCTCGCTGGCGGCGGCCCGGAAGATTTGCGCGAGCTGTGCCTCGATCTTTCGGCGTGGATGTTTGTTCTTGGCGGGAAATGTTCGCGTGTCGCCGAAGGCCGCATCCTCGCGGCGGAGTTGATTGCCAGCGGCGCGGCGCGAGATAAATTTCGCGAGATTATCCGCTTGCAGGGCGGCGACGCGGGCGTGGTGGACGATCCGTCGCGGCTGCCGCACGCGAAGAATAAAGCGGCCGCGATCACGATGAAAGAGGGCTACATCACGGCGATTCGCTGCGAACAGATCGGCGTCGTCAGCATGCTGCTGGGCGGCGGGCGCGAGAAGAAAGAAGATTCGATCGATCCGGCCGTGGGCATCGTGCTTGAGAAAAAAGTCGGGGACCGCGTGCTGGCGGGCAGCGTCCTTTGCACCATTCACTACAATTCGGACGAGCGAAAGAGCGAGGCGCTCGCTTTATTGGCTGATAGCTTCGTGATTGGTCCCGTCGCGCCGCCGGCGAGGCCGCTGGTGCGCAAGGTGATTGGCGCCGACGGCCCGGCGTAGATCGAATCGTGGCGTGGAGGAAATGAATGCACCATCTGATCGGTGTGCTGGGCATGCTCACAATGATGGGCCTCGCCTACTTGTTTTCCACCAACCGGGCCGCGATTAATTACAAAACCGTCGCATGGGGCCTCGGCCTGCAAATTGTGTTCGCATTTCTCGTGATGCGTTGGGAGTACGGGCGCATTCTTTTTCAAAAAGCGGGCGCGGCGGTGAATTGGCTTCTCGATTTTTCGTTTTTTGGTTCTTCCTTCGTTTTCGGCGACCTCGGCAAAAAAGGCTCCTCGATGGGATTCTTTTTCGCTTTTCAAGTGCTGCCGACAATTATTTTCATCGCCGCGGTTTTCGCGTTGCTCTATCACTGGGGTGTGATGCAGGCCGTGATCAAATTGGCGGCGTGGGTGATGACGCGCTTGATGGGCGCGAGCGGCGCGGAATCGCTCAACGTAGCCGCCAGCATTTTTATGGGGCAGACCGAAGCGCCGCTGACGATTCGCCCGTTCCTTCCCGATCTCACCAAATCCGAACTGATGACGGTGATGACGAGCGGCATGGCGCACGTCTCCGGCGGGATCATGGCCGCATACATCGCGTTCGGCATCGAGGCCAAGCATCTTTTAGCTGCGGTGATCATGACGGCGCCGGGAACGATTCTTCTCTCGAAGATGCTCGTGCCTGAAACGGAAAAGCCGAGGACTGGCGGCAAAGTGGAGATGGCCGACATCGAGCGCGATCCAAACGCGCTGGGCGCAATTTCGCGCGGAACGATTGACGGATTGCATCTGGCCATCAACGTTGCCGCCATGTTGATTTCGTTTATCGCGCTGCTCTATCTCGCGGACGGAATTTTTGCCTTCATTCATGCTCATATCGGTTGGTTTCCGTCGAGCCTTGAGCAGGTTTTCGGCTGGGTGTTCGCGCCGATCGCCTGGCTCATCGGAATTCCCTGGCACGATTGCCCCACGATCGGCAATTTGCTGGGGTTGCGCACGGTGACAAATGAATTGATCGCATTCCAGCGGCTCGGGCCGATGAAAGATTCGCTCGATCCGCGCTCGTTCACGATCGCCACGTTCGCGCTCTGCGGCTTCGCAAATTTCAGCTCCATCGGAATTCAAATCGGCGGCATCGGAGCGCTCGCGCCGAATCGCAAAGGCGATCTGGCGCGCCTCGGCATTCGCGCGATGATGGCGGGGACGATGGCGAATCTCATGTCAGCTTCGATCGTGGGAATCATGCTGCGATGAGTCAGCGCGTGGGAGGCGCCGGCGGCGGAGGGGCGAGTGATTTTGCGCGCGCGGATCGCGCCGCGAAATTCATTCTTTCGAAGACCAAGCTGCGCCCGCGCGTTGCCGTGGTTCTCGGCTCGGGTCTCGGCGCGTTTGCCGACGACCTCGCCGGAGCTGTCCGCATCCCCTATGAAAAAATCCCCGGATTTCCGCGTTCGACGGCTGAAGGCCACGCCGGCCGCCTCGTAGTTGGCAGAGCTGGCGATGTCGTGGTTGCCGCGATGCAGGGCCGCGTTCATTTTTACGAAGGATATTCGCTTAAGGAAGTTGTGTTTCCGATGCGCGTGCTCGGGCGTCTCGGCATTCGCGCCGCAATTCTTACCAATGCTGCGGGCGGCATCAACACCGATTTCAAGCAGGGTGCGCTGGTGGCGATTCGCGACCACATTAATTTGCAGGGCTCGAATCCATTGATCGGCCCGAATGACGAGCGATTCGGCGCGCGATTTCCGGATATGTCGGAGGCCTACGCGAAATCCTATCGCAGTATTGCCGGCGAAGAAGCGCGGCGGCTGGGCATCGAAGTTTTCGAGGGCGTCTACGCGGCGCTCACGGGCCCGAGCTACGAAACGCCGGCGGAGATTCGTTATCTGCGGATAATCGGCGCGGACCTTGTGGGCATGTCCACAGCGCCGGAAGTAATCGTCGCGCGCCACATGGGCATTCGCGTCCTCGGAATTTCCTGCGTGACGAATATGGCCGCAGGGATTCTCGATCAGCCCATCAATCACGCCGAAGTGATGGAAACGGGCGAGCGCGTGAAGGGCCAATTCGTGGCGTTACTGCGCGCTGTCCTGCCGCGAATAGCCCACGACGTGAGTGGTAAATAGAATGAATGCAGCGCCGCACCGCCTTTCGTGCGGCAGCTTTGTATCGAGAAGGTTAGTCCATGAATAAAGAGCAGGAACTAATTGACGCGGCGCGCGCGGCGCGCGAAAAAGCTGTCGCACCACATTCCGAGTTTCATGTGGGAGCTGCGCTGCACACAAAATCCGGGAAAATATTTCAGGGATGCAACATCGAAAACGCTACGCTTGGGCTGACGCTGTGCGCCGAGCGCGTCGCCATCTTCAAAGCGATTTCCGAGGGCGAGCGCGAATTCGATGCCATCGCCGTCGTATGCGACACGGAAAAACTGACGCCACCCTGCGGTTCTTGCCGTCAAATCATTTGGGAATTCTGCGGCGATATTCCAGTCACGCTCGCCAATCTCAAGGGCAAGGTCGAGCACGAAACCGCCGGCTCGCTGCTACCGCGCCCATTCGACCGATCGTTCCTGTAGAGATTCGTTTCCGGGGAAAATCATGCCAAAGAAATGCCTTTCACTCCTGCAGATAATCTTTGTAATTGCTGCATTCTGCGTTGCCACGCGACAGGTGAAAGCCGCCGCGTCGCAAAAAGACCACGTGGATTTACTCGTCTTGGGCGGCACGGTGGTCACGATGGATTCCGGCAAGCGCGTGATCGAAGACGGCGCCGTCGCCATCCGCGGCGATGCCATCGTTGGCGTCGGCCCGCGCCAGGAAGTCGAATCGCGCTACGACGCCGCCCGCACGATTAACGCACAAGGAAAAATCGTAATGCCCGGACTGATCAACAGCCACGCGCACGCCGCCATGAGCCTCTTCCGCGGCCTCGCCGATGATCTAAGCCTCGACGATTGGCTCCGAAAATTTATTTTCCCGGCCGAAGCGCGCAACGTCACCGAAGATTTCGCGGCTTGGGGAACCAAGCTCAGCCTGCTCGAAATGCTGCGCGGCGGAATCACCACCTACGCGGACATGTACTATTTCGAAGACGCCGTCGCTCGCGTGACGAAAGAAGCCGGCATGCGCGGCGTTCTCGGCGAGACGATTATCGATTTTCCCGCGCCTGATAATAAAACGCTCGATCAAGCCTATTCCTACTCGCAGAAATTCCTCGACCATTGGAAAAGCGATCCGCTAATCGTTGCCGCGGTCGCTCCGCATTCGATTTACACCTGCTCCGAGAAAACTCTCGAGGACTCCGCCGCGCTGTCACGAAAAAATACCGCGCCAATTCTCATCCATATCGCGGAAGCACCATTCGAACTCGAGCAAAGCCGCGAAAAACACGGCCTGACGCCTGTCGCATACCTCGGAAGAATCGGCGTCCTCGGCCCCGATGTTCTTGGCGCTCACTGCATCGCGGTGAATTCCGCGGATATCGCGATGCTCGCGCATTTCGGCGTCGGCTGTTCGCACAATCCTTCGAGCAACATGAAAACAGCTGCCGGCGTAATGCCCGTCATCGAAATGCTTGCGGGGGGAGTGCCCGTCGGGCTCGCCACCGACGGCGCGGCAAGCAACAACAACCAGGACCTCTTCGAAGAAATGGATCTCGCGGCAAAATTGCAGAAGATTTCGCGCATGGATCCTCGCGCCCTGCCCGCGGCGCAAGTGGTGGAAATGGCGACGATCGGCGGCGCCCGCGCGCTGCATCTCGAGAAGCGCATCGGCTCTCTCGAAGCCGGCAAGCAAGCCGATCTCATCATCGTGGACACGAGCGCGCCTCACGCCACGCCGATGTACAGCGTCTATTCCGAGCTGGTCTTCGCTCTCAAGGCGACCGATGTGCGCACTGTTTTAATCGCCGGCCGCGTCATTATGGACGAGCGAAAGATGCTCACGCTCAACGAAGACGAAATCCTGCAAAAGGCGCGCGAATATCAGAAAAGAATCGCTGCATCTCTGGCGCAGAAATAGTCAACGAAGGAACAGCTAACGAAGAAACAAAGCGTAGAGAACTCACCTTAGAGAAATAGAAGGTGGCGAAAATTGACGACTCGACTTGACGGCATTACCGGCAAACTGTGCGCGGCATTTCTTCTACTATTCGTTCTGCACGGCTGCGAGCAAAAGCAGCCCGCGCTGCCGGTAATCGCGGTCGATCATGGCCCGAACGCCGTCGAGCAGCGGCAAAAGCCTTACGTCGTTCTGGTCTCGCTCGATGGTTTCCGTTACGACTACGCGCAAAAATACGGTGCTCCGAATCTCCTGGCCATCGCTTCCCGCGGCGCGAGCGCACCCGACGGAATGATTCCGGCATATCCCTCCGTCACATTTTCAAATCACTACAGCATCGTGACCGGCCTCTATCCCGAGCATCACGGAATCGTCGCAAACAGCTTCTACGATCCCGAGCGCAAGCAATCCTACAAGTACAGCGATCCTACGATAGCCACCGACGGAAGTTGGTACGGCGGAACTCCCCTCTGGACGCTCGCCGAAAATCAGGGCATGCGCAGCGCCTGCTTTTTCTGGCCCGGGTCGGAAGCTGAAATCGGCGGCGAGCGTCCGTCCTATTATTTGAAATATGACGGCAAAGTTCCCGACGAAGATCGCATCGATCAAGTCATCGCGTGGCTGCGACTTCCCGTCGCGAAGCGTCCTCATTTCATCACGCTCTATTATCCCGACACGGATCATGCCGGCCATCAATTCGGTCCTGAAAGCCCCGAAGAAGCCGCCGCCGTTCATCACGTGGATGAATTGGTGGGCCATCTCGAAACGAAGCTCAACAAACTTCACTTGCCCATTGATCTCATCATCGTCGCGGATCACGGAATGGAAACGTTGCAAGGAGGATGGATCAACCTCGATCACTGGGCCGATCTTTCGGATTTTGTCACCGACGGCGCGCTGATGTATCCGAAAAGCGATGCCGCCGCCGAAAAAGCCTACGAGCAGCTAAAAGGCACCAGCGATAAATTCAATGTCTACCGCCGCCGCGACGTTCCCGCCGAATTGCACTACAGCAGCAATCCGCGCATCGGGGATCCCGTCGTAATCCTGAATGGGCCGTACTGGATTCGCGCCAAAGCTTCGACGGATCCCAACGACAAGGTTCCCGACATTAAGGGCATGCACGGCTACGATCCGTTCCGGTTCAAGACGATGCGTGCCATTTTCTACGCGGAAGGACCCGACATACGCCGCGGCGCAATCGTCGAGCCATTTGAGAACGTAAATCTATATCCGTTCATCGCGAAAATTCTTGGCCTATCGATTGGGCAAGTGGATGGAGATTTAAGAGTCTTGCAGGGAATTTTGCAACAGCAGGGCGGCCTATCGGCCAGCCCTACGAAAGCCGGAAATGCATTCGTAGCGCCGGCTCTTGTTTACCCTGAGCCTCGAAGGGCCGGTGATTTTCTGCCCGGCAGCAGAAATTAAAACCGCCGGCAAGATGCCGGCGCTACGATTACACGCATGCCGTTCGCCCGATGATCAATAGTTCTGCGGCCAACGCACTTACCGCAGAGAATCCGGGGGAAAGCGGTGCACAAAGGAATTAACGCGAAGTGAATCCTAATGTTCGTCGCTCTGTGAAACCATTCGCTGCCGAAAAAGTTTTACGGCCATCGAGCGCAGCGTCTCCGGAACATTCTTATTCACCGTAAGATTTTTCAAATCGGTAGGCGTGAGCCGCATCAGCAACCGCAGCGAGACGTCGAGCGGCATCTTCGGGTTGTTCGTCAGATTCCTGACAATCACGTAGTTCTTCATGAAAGCGCGATTCGCGGCGATGATGCGCAGGATGTCCGCGCTTAAATTCGTCATCGAAGCGAAGCTCTCGACGTCTGTCTCCGTCAATCGCGGCGACTGCAGCACAGCGCGCTGAATAATCTTATTCGAATCGCGAATCAGCGACGTGCGCGCCTCGCGCGGCCCTTTGATCGCCAGCTGAATTCGCTCCACCACCGTCATATTCGAAATTTTCTGAATCAGCGATTGCCGCCGGATCGAAACCGGTTCCGCCGCCACCACGGCCTCTCGCACGTGATTTTCGTCGGGCAAGCCTTTGCTCAATTCGGCGATCAATTCCATTTGTTCGGGCGTTGCGTGAACCGAGCCCGCCAAAGCTTCCGCGAGCGCGGAAGAGAGCGAGAGACCATCAAGATCATCGAGAATCGCCTGAATTCCTGATGAAGTTAGGTGCCCGGCGGCGCGCGCGACCAAATCTCTCGGGCACGAGCGATTTTTTGCCAGCGCGTCGGCGATGCTCGGCTTCGAGGCGATCTCCGTCGCACAATAGCTGAAAAGCCGCGGGTCGGCGTCCGGACGTTCCAGCGCCGCCGCAAAAGCCTCGTGCGAAATAGTAAGAAGTTTGTGCGCGGCCTGGTCGGCTATGTCGCCGTCGCTATCTTCGGCGAGAATGGCCAGAAGCTCGGCGCGATCCTCCGGCGCGAGCGAAAGGCTACCCGAACAAATGGCGAGCTTTCGCTCGCGGTGCGCCCGGCCTTCACGGATTTCAGTGCGCACCTCTGCGGTGGCGATTAGACTAATGAGTTCCCCCGGCTGCCGCTTCCACATCTCTCCGCGTGAACGTCGCCCCGCCAGGTTGTCCCGGCGGACCGAGCGGAGGCATAGTCTGTCCTTCTAATTCAATCAGGACGGCGCCGGAATCGCTCGCAGAAATTTCGAAGGTGTTGCGTGCTCGATATCGTCTGGTATCGCCCGCGGCGATACGGCCGGTATAAATGAGCCGGCGGTCCGCGACCACGCGAATCCGCGCATTCTTTCCGGCCTCGATTTTCAACTGAATGTATGGCTTGGTGGCAATCGCGGCGGCATTGCTGGGAACGACGCGCGCTGGCGTGCTGTTCTCAAGCAGGTTTGAGGGGATTGCGACAACTCCAGCCTCCACCGGAGCTGGAGCCCGATCTGCCGCGCGAGCGGAACTCGTGGGAGCTGAACTCGAACGGCTGGTTCGCGTCGCGCGCGCTGTCCCGTGGCTTTCAGCTGCTCGCCACGCGGCCGAGACGCCGCGATAGCCGAGCCAGCCAATTGTGACAATTACGGCGAGGCAGATCGCCAAGACTGCGGCCGTGTTCACACCGCGCGGCCAGAGCGGCGTCCGCTTTTCCAGGCTAACGAACCGGACCGCGACCACGGCCGAATCTTCTTTCGCGAGTGTGTACTCGGCCAGAATGCTGTCTTCATCCATGCCGAGGTATCGTGCCACCGTGCGAATAAATCCGCGATTAAAAGCCCCGCCTGGTAATTGCTCCCAATTCTCAGTTTCGAGGGCCTCGAGATATTTGACCTTAATTCGAGTGGCGCCTTCGATTTCTTCGAGCGAAACTCCGCGCATCTCGCGTTCGCGCTTCAGACGTTCGCCGAAAAGTGTGGTCGACATCCGGTGGAAGTGCTCCGCGAAAAATATAGCAGGTGGCGAATGCAAGTCAACGCAAACCGCGTACTATATGCCGGGGCGGGTCGAGTCTATGGTACTACCCATTGTGGAACACTGTGCATGCCCGGGTTTCGTTTTCGGCAAGCATCTGTCCGGAGGCCGTTGCAGTCGCGCTAAATCCTTCACTATAATGGAGAACCGTTCACAGAAAGTCCGGTCCGTCGCGACTTTCGTTTTTCGGGAGCGAGTTCAGTCGAGTTGCATGCAGTCGAGTTGTGTAGACGACGAGTTGCGTAGAATTGACGCGAACAGTGGCCGAGTCCAAACCTTTCACAGGAATCGAACGCCGTCATAGCCCGGGCGTCCGGATCGAAATCCCCGAGGGCAGCGAAGTCTCGGTTTTCCACGAGCTCGGCAAGGCGCTCACTTCCTCTTTGCAGCTCGATCAAGTCCTCCGCACCATCATGGAAAAAATCAATGAGGTGCTGCGTCCGGATACCTGGTCGCTGCTCCTGATGGATGAGGCCAAGAACGAACTCTATTTCCAGATTGCCACTGGCGTGGGTGCCGAAGCGCTTCGCGACGTCCGCATCAAACTAGGGCAGGGAATCGCCGGCTGGGTAGCGCAAAGCGGCGAACCGGTCGTCGTTCCGGACACCACGCAGGATTCACGCTTTTTCTCCAAGGTGGACGAGAAAACGAAAGTCGAAACCCACTCGATCGTTGCCGTTCCCGTCCGTTTCCGCGATCAGTGCCTCGGGGTAATCGAGCTGATTAATTGCGTCGGCCCTGAAGGATTCGGCGCGCGCGATCTGGCGTTGCTCGAAGCCCTCGCCGATTACGCGGCCATCGCCATTGAAAATGCGCGGCACGTCCATCGCATCCATGAGCTGACGATCAAGGACGATTGCACCTCGCTCTACAACGCGCGGCATCTGAATTTCATGCTCGATACCGAAATTTATCGCTCCAATCGCTATGCCTTCGAATTTTCGCTGATCTTCATTGACCTCGATCATTTCAAGGCCGTCAACGACACTCACGGCCACCTGATGGGCTCAAAGCTCCTCGGCGAAGTCGGCGACCTGATTAAGGATCATTGCCGCGTGATCGATCTCGCGTTTCGTTATGGCGGCGATGAATTCGTCATCCTGCTGCCGCAGACTTCGAAAGAAAACGCCTGCAGCGTTGCCAACCGCCTGCACAAGCTGATTCGCGAAAAAGTTTGGCTGAAGGATGTCGGCCTCAACGTGCACATCACGTCGAGCGTCGGCATCGCGTCGTATCCCGGCGATTCGAAAACAAAAGCCGATCTTCTGCATCTGGCGGATGAAGCCATGTACAACGTCAAGAACACCACCCGCGACGCCGTAGCCGCCGCCTCTCTAGGCGTTCTCCCCAGTTCAAAGTAATCGTCGCGCAACTACCCCCATCGCGATACGCTGCAATCGTCCCACCCCGCATCTGAGGCTCCATGCCCAACCCCTCGAAAAATCTCGAAGCTGCGCGTCGCTACCTGAAAGCAGTCGAAGATTTCGCGACAGGCGCTGTTCTCGGAGCATTCTTCTCTCCCGATGTGGTCCACGTGCAATTCCCGAATCGCGTCGCCCCGAACGGCTCGCGTTCCAATCTCCCGGAAATGATCGCGGCTTCCGGCCGTGGCAAAAAAGTATTAGCGCGCCAGCGTTACGAAATCCGACACGAAGTGGCCAACGGAGACACGGTCGCGCTCGAAGTCTTCTGGGAAGGCACACTGGCAGTGCCCTTCGACACGCTCCCTGCTGGCCAAGCGATGCGCGCACACCTCGCTGTTTTCCTTGAATTCCGCGGCGGAAAAATCGTGGCCCAGCGCAACTACGATTGCTACGAGCCGTGGTAAGCCCGCGCGCGTCGCATCGTTTCAGTCGAGCAAAAATTTGAAGAATGAGGCCCGGGCCCGATCGCAGGGTAAATGCAAAGAGGCGACCCGAAGGCCGCCCCAGTGCCCACTGCCCGTGTGCTTTGACTCGACATCTACTTGCTTCCAGCCGAACTCCCCATGGCAGACGAACCGCCGTGCGATCTCGCGGTCGCTTCCATAATTTCCGAACGCGTCACCGGAATCGTGAATACATGTTCGGCTGTCTTGATCTGACTGACAAAGTGCTGGCCATCGATCTGTTCGAAAACGACTTCAGCTTTGCCGCCGGGTATGGATTCGGCCTGATTCGCGATGAAAAACGTGTTCACATGATTTTCAAAGCTTGTGAAGATCAAGACTCTTAGATTATCGTCGGCCGTACGGTCTACGGTGTAATTTCCTGCCGGGAGCGTTTGGCCAGCGACGACAAATTCGTACGGCACGTTCACCGAGATTTTGTCGAGACTCTGGGCCTTCGCGGTGGCGCCCAAACCGGCGACACCGAGTACTGCAATTAAAATACGCAAGCAATTCTTCTTCATAAATTCTCCTTTGTACGCTTATTAGCGTCACTGTAGATGACTGCCACTTCGGTGTTTTTATTCCGCGACATCGCGCTTCGCGGAATCAACTCAAAACGACTACGCAAAATGAGACGCGGGAGATAACACAATCGAACGTCAACAATTTGTCATGCGCTTGTCAGCCGGTCTGATTATTAAAATTACGATGAAGAGCGAAACCTCGCGGCAACGCAGTCCGTCTCGAAAAAATCTCATTCGAAAAGTGAATTACAGCAGCCGGCTGCCAGCAATTGCAGCGCCCAGCTTCAGAGGCTGCGGAAAAAAAACATAAACGCCGTCATCCAGAGCGAAGCGAAGGATCCCTCTTGGTTTAAAAGCTCGCAAAAAACGAGGGATTCCTCGTTGCTGCGCTCCTCGGAATGACTGCGATTTGCTTTTTCCGTGACCTCTTCAGCCGGGCACTCTGCGGCTTTCACCTGCACCGTCACGGCGATAGCCTCTCCTCAAATTTTTTCATGTGGCAAAATGTAAATTCCTATCGCGCCGGACTCGCGTCATCTCTTCACTTCTGCGACTTCAATTACCAGCCCCGTGAATGCGCCAAAACGAGTAGAACGAGGGTACTAGGACACCCAAACTGTGGCGCTATTGGCTTCTCCTGTCCAAAGCGCGATCCTTTGAGTGCAGGGGGAACCAACAAAATAGCTCCATGATACTGACGACACCCAACGAGAACGCTGCCTCCAAACAAGCCCAGCAGAATCAGTGGCTTGGCGAGACGGTGGTCCATGCCGCCCCGACGCCCGAAGACGTAGCCGATGCGAATTTCGCTGGCGCTGCCGCAAGTATCCCCGCGCGCTATAAAATTTTGAGCCAAATCGGGACAGGCGGCACGGGCATCGTCTACAAAGTTCGCGACCTGGAAACCGGCGAAATCGTAGCCCTGAAAGTTCTGCGGCCTGGAATCGCCTCCGAAGAGGAAATGCAGCAAAGCCTGCGCAAAGAGATGTGCTTGGCGCGCAAAGTCACGCACAAGAATGTTTGCCGGATCCACGAATTCAATCGCTTGAACGGTATGGCCTGTCTCTCGATGGAATTCGTCGAAGGCGAGAATTTGCTTACGAAATTGCGCCGCGTCGGTGCGTTGCCAGTTGATCAGACGCTCGAAATTGCGCGCCAAATTTGCGCCGGCCTCCACGAAGCGCATCTGCAAGGCATCGTGCACCGCGACCTGAAGCCCGCGAACGTCATGCTCGATCGCAACGGCGTCGTGAAAATCATGGATTTCGGCATCGCGCGCCTGTCAGAAGGCAACGTGCAAATGACCGGCACAATCGCCGGCACGCCCGCGTACATGGCTCCCGAGCAAGTTGAGCTCAAGCCCATGGGCCCGCGCACAGACATCTATTCGCTCGGCCTTCTGCTCTATGAAATGGTTACCGGCACGCCGACGTTTGATGGCGACACGCCGATCGCGCTCGCTCTGAAGCAAGTTCGCGAGATCCCCAAGCGACCGCGCGAAATTGTTCCTAGCATTCCCGCGCATGTAGAGGCGCTGATTCTGAAATGTCTGCAGAAGGATCCCGCCAAGCGCTTTCAGTCGGTCGATGAGCTCCTGCAAGCTTTGGAGAAGGACGCAACAACCAAGCTCTCGTTCGAACTTCGGCTTCCGGATTTTAAAATGGATCGTTGGGCGCCCTACGCCAAAGAGAAGGCGCGCGAAGCGCGTCCTCATGTGGCGGCTTTCGCCGTTAAAGTTCGCGATACGGCACTCGAAGCAAAGAGAATTGTCAGCGAGGAAACACGGAGGGCCATTGCTTTCGTCCGCGCTTACGATTACCGCGCCATCAAATTCTCGCGAACGCAATCAATCGCCGCAACCATGGGCATCGTTCTCCTGGGTACGGTGATTGCCTTCGGGATTAGCGGCAAAGGGCACGCGCGCGCGTCAGCGGCTGGCCCGTCGCTTCCTTTAACGCTTCAGAGTTCGCCGTCGCCTGCTGGCCAAGACGCGCCTCTGCCGTTCGACGCTACTTCGTCCGCCGATTCCGGTTCTGCGACGAACCAGATTGATCTTGGCCGATCTGCTGATGCTGCCGCCGGCGCTGCGTCCGGCAACGCGCCTGGGCGCGATGCTTCACCGTCTCCATCCGCAGCAGATGCGAAGAAAGCGACGCCATCGGCCGCGCGAGCAAGCTCAACGCACGCTAAGAAATCTTCGGCCGCGTCAAAGCCCGCGCCCTCGGCGCCAGCGGCTGCAGCGAACACGCAGCCCGCCAGCGTAAATGCAGATTTGTCCGCAGCCATTCCGCTCTCTGCAGACGCGCCACTCAAGACGGCTGCCCTCGCCGCTCCGGCAAAGCCTGCAGACAGCAAGCCCGAATTGAACGACGTCTATATCGATGTGGCATCTTTCAAAGATGCAAGCCGCGCCGATCAGGTAGTCGAGCAGCTCACCAAGCAGGGCTTCCACGCCGTCTCGATCCACAAGGGCAAACTCTGGATGCGCTCCTACCACGTTCAAGTCGGCCCCTACACGAACCAAGCCGATCTCGACGCCGCTCGCCGCACCCTATCCACCCAAGACTTCAAATCAAACGTCGGCAAATAATCCGCCCGCCGCTATCTGATTCAGAAGACCGCCCAGAATGCCCATTTTCATCGGGCGGCTGAGGTAGCGAAATGTCTATCCAGACGAAAAGGTAGCGAATTTCATTCAGCTGCAGGATTCTTAAATGAGATTACGAATTTAGTTCAGAGCCGGAAGCTTCGCGTCCCGGGCCCAATTAACGACTAGCTATATTGGAAAAGAAGGAAAATCTAAGGATTACGCCGTCCCAACGCCGACGTAAGAAAACTCACCCGCAGCAACGTGGACCCAATTCGAAACGTGGACATCTCCTCAAGCCGCGCTGAAAAAACTCGCGTCTCCCCAAGAAACGTCCCATTCGTCGAGCGCATGTCATGCAACAGAATCGCGTCGCGCCTCACTTCCACCGTGCAATGCACCCGCGATACTTCCGCATCGTCAATTTCGATGTCTGCCCCGCCGCCCAATCGTCCAAGCGTCACCAGCGGCCGCAACAAATCGTATTCCTTCCCCTGCGATGGCCCAGTCATGACTGAAATCTTGATCGTCTTGTCCTGCGGCAACGTCAGGCTCGACGTTCGCGAATCCCGCGCGCCCGCCAGCCGCGCATCCTTCGATCTCTCATGCGGCTTTGCCGAACTCACCGCAATTGTCCTCGGTCCCATCTCTTCTTCAGCCGGCTCTGGCTGCTTCACCGAACGCGAATCCGTCTTCGAGCCGGAGCGCGAACCGGAGCGGGAATCAATCGCCACAGCAGCTGGTAAATCTCCTTTGTGCACAGATGGCAAATCTGCTTTGTGAGCAGCAGACGGTAAGTCTGCTTTGGAAGAAAACGGTAAATCCGCTTTATGAGAAGACGGCGGATCCGATTTATGGGCAGCCGCCGAATCCGGTCTGGGAACGGTTACGTTGTGATCGGAGATCGAAACAACTCGATTGGAAACCGAGTTTTGCTTCTGCTTCGCAGGCGAATTCGCAATCTTATGGGCCCCGGAATGTAACTTGCCCTTGGATGGCCCCTTTATCCGGACGCCACCATTCGAACCAGGCCGCGCATCGGACTGCGCATCAGACGCCGAATCAGGCACCCCCGTAGCCGCTGTCCCTAGTTTCACCGTTTCGCTACAATTCCAGCACCTGACCTGCAAAGGAAGCTTGTCGGCGAACTGCATCCGATCCAGATGCAGCTTCACTCCGCAATGAGGACAAGCAATACTCATCCCCTAAATTCTAACATTCGCGTTAGCGCATCGCCCCAGCAACTCTCAGCCAAAGTTCCAAAACGAAACGCCCTGGCGAGGGAATAAAAAGTAAAATACTTATCGTCCGTGCAAGACTACTTCATGCTCTCCAAGCCCGGAATTCTTTTGCGCACAGAAGGCGCCCTCGTCTTTGCTCTCAGCCTGATCTTCTATCAATCCCTCGGCGCGCTGGTGGGTCTTCATCGTGGCATTCTTGTGGCCCGATCTGTTCATGGTGGGCTATCTCATCTCCGTCCGCCTCGGTTCGCAGCTATACAATCTCGTCCACACATCTATACTTCCGTTCGCACTCGTCGGAGTGTCTTACTACAAGCAGAGCAACGCACTCATGTCCTTCGCGCTAATCTGGCTAGCCCACATCGGACTCGACCGCGCCCTCGGCTTCGGCCTGAAATACCCGACATTCTTCAAAGACACGCATCTCCAACGCGTGAGTCGATAGTGTCTCAGTTAGCCGGCTCGGGTTCGTGGCGCGGGCCTGCCCTGAGTTTTCAAAGGGCATCTTGCCCGCGATCTGCGCGACGCAGCTTGATCGTCCAAATCCAGCAAGCGTTCGCGATGTCCCCCTTTTCGCTCTTCAATTTTCCGATCGGAGGCGTCTACCCATTCTTCGCATTCTCCACTACCTTGCTCCATCGAGGATCCACCGTAGCTTCCGCCCCATACGCATCGTGCCAATTCCACCACTTATAAGGCGGAGTCTGCGGATAACCCTCCGGCGAATCCTCCCACTCCTCCTGCCGTCCGAGCGCCGTCATGTCGAGGTAGCTCCAAGTGCTTCCCATCGCCTCATCGCCGCGGTTGTTGATGAAGTAGGTGCGAAACACACGCTCGCCGTCGCGGAAGAACACATTGTGGCCATGCCATTGATCAACGCCGAAGTCCAGGTCGAAGCTATCGGTGATGGTGTACCACGGCATCGTCCACTCCATCCGCGCCTTCAAACGCGCGATGTCCGCCTGCGGCGCGCGTGAAGCAAATGCGAGCGTAGTGTCGCGCGCGTTCAGATGCGCAAGATGCGCGATCTGGTCGGCGCCCAGCGAGCAGCCGCGGCACGCATGCTCGGGCCAGCCGAACACTCCAGGCTCGAAGAAGGCGCGATACAAAATCAACTGCGGGCGCCCCTCGAACAAATCGACCAGGCTTACCTTGCCCTTGGGCCCCTCGAATTCGTACTTCTTCTCAACGGCCAGCCACGGCATCCGTCGCCGCTCCGCCGCCAGTGCGTCACGCGAACGCGTGAACGCCTTCTCCTTTACGAGGAGTTGCTGCCGCGCCGCCTCCCATTCCTCCGCCGATACGATCGGCGGCGTCTTCATAGCCTTAAGTTCTTTCCCTTGCTCCATGTCTTTCTCCTTGCGTACTGGACTCGTTGCCATTTCATTCCTCCTTAATTTTCAATCACAGCACTTGTAGCGCCTTTTCGCGTGCCCCATCCTTGCGCAGCAAGGGTTGGGTCTTTCTTTTGCATCTTCGTCTTCCACGAGCGATCAACTAACGCGCACTCGCCCTGAAAAATCTTCTAAATCTTCCGATGCACACCGCCAGAATTCCTCCCGTAGCTCCCGCTCCAGCGACCATCACCACCGCACTCGCCACGCATGCAGGACACATATTCGCCTCCTCAAATCTCCGGGGCCACGCCTCACTGCGGCCGCAATGCTTCCGCTCGCTTCCGCAAAAGCTCGTGCAAATGTCCCCAGCCATTCTTCGCGTTTCGATATTCCTCAAGAATCAGTCCAAACGACTGGTGCCGAAACGTAATCACCGTCACCCCGTTTGATTCCTTCAACCGGTATTGCAAATTGTTAATCACCGGATTGGACATAAATAGCGGCCCGCTAATTTCCAGCAGCGTCGGCTTCTTGATCGCCTGCACCGCTCCCCAGTAATGCCCGTTGTTGTTGTCCAGGTCGCGATACCATCTGCCGCCCGGCCATGCTTCTAGTTTCATCGGCATGGGCTTGTCCGCTTGCGTCTCGTTGTAAGGTCCCAGCTGCTCGAGCAGCGCCGCAAAGGTCACCTCGATCGACGCGCGCACTTTGATCTCTTCTGTTATTTGGATCGTTGTCGCTTCCAGCGATAGTGCAGTTGAACTCACGATTTCCTCCTCGTGTGAAATTCCACAAAATTATTTCTGTGCCTCGTTAGCCTCGGCCCGTTCCTTGATTCGCAGCAGTTGGTGTTTCCACAGCCGCTCAAACGTGCTCGTCCATTCGTGCAACGGCCGGATCGCCACGGCATTCACGTTGTAAAGCCTTTGCCGGCCCTCCCTCCGAACCCTCACCAGCCCAACCCCCTTCAAAACTTTCAGATGCTTCGAAACCGACGGCTGCTCCATCTCCATCGCATCGACAATCTCGCTAACAGACCGCTCCCGCATCGCCAAATAATTCAAAATGTCCCGCCGCCGCGGTTCCGCCACAGCATTAAACGCATCCGAGGTTGTCGCCGCCCTGGCCATGTCGCCAATATATGCCCATATAGGAATATGTCAAGCCTTTTTTTTCTTGGCCGTTCGACACCCTTCAGTTCTTTCGAGTTACACCGCGGCCATGTAGCGCCGGACCGGTTCTCGTCCGGCACTTCCGGCAAAAGTTCAAATAAACAGAGGTGCTTTGGATCGACGGCGTCTATATCAGCGTCTTGCTCTGCTGGCAGCGGGCAGGGTGGTTGGGGTCGGTGAATTCGAGCAGTTCGATGGGCGCGCCGTTTTCGACTATGAACGCGACGCGAACGCCGTCGGATGGGCTATTAGCAGGAATCAGGACTTCGCGGCCGGCAAGCTCGGCGGCGAGATCAGGCACTTCGAAGGCAACGTGCGGAACTTGCCGGACGAGATCAGGGACCGCTGAGTCCGCCTCGAAACGCATCCACTCCACGTCGAATTCGCTTTTGTCGTGGGGGACGATAAAGACCTTCAGGTGTTTCAAGTGGGTCTCTCCAGGCTTCGCTTCCGTAGTGGGAATTCCGATGTGATGGTACCGGCGCATTGTTTTTCGCCCCCCGCGGAATTGGCACAAATTCTACGCTATCGCTCCTCGCCTATTCCTTCACATGCGCCAACGGAATCTGCGAAAATAATTGCAGATCGATCATCATGTTCAGACGTCGGTCCAACTGAAAAAACGTCGCCGCCTTCCTTCCCGGTAACACCTGGCTTACTACCGGCACATACTTCAAGCGCAGCGCCTGCGCCTGCCCGTCCGCCTCCAGCCAGCTCCGAACGTAAATGAGCGCATCTTGGTCTGTCATCGTTGACCACATCTCCGCGTACTGCTTCAACAGTGCATACTTCCGATTGTTCACGTCCTGCAGGTCCTTCACGTAATGGTTGTAAATGGGCCAGAACTTTTGCCCCTCCGCCTCCGACAGCGACATATTCTGCCCAATCACCTGCATCTTCCTTGCACGTAGATCTTGCCGCAGCAAAGCAATGTCCTCGTCGGTCACAGTCGGGGTGATGACGCTTTGAACGGTAACTTGCTGCCCGTGTGCCGCCGCCCCGGCCCCAGCCATCGCTCCGCCCAACGCGGTCGCCACCACCATGCCAGCAAGAAACGCCCCGGCCAATCCCGCCGCTCCCGCTATTCTGCGCCTCATGATATTTCTCCTCACATTTGTTCTCTGGCCACGAAGGCCCAGCGAGAACAGCAAGTCCGAGTGCAGGCTAATTTAGGTGGGCCAAACAATGATCCTTCAAGGTGCGTACTGCGTGAAAACAAGGTCGTGGGCTTTATTCTGTGCGTGGCAGGGAAAGCAGGGTTTCATGAACGCCGCATCCACAGGTTTGCCATTTGCGTTGAAATGACCGAACCCCCAGCCTCCCGTCGCGGCGTACTTTTTTGAGTCCTTAACCATAAACTGAACGTTTGTGGGAGCACCGGGAACGTACGATTGCACCTGGCCAAAGATCTTGTTGTTCTCCGCCGACGTAACGTACTTATAGTGCAAAGCGGCAATGATCGTGCCGTCGGGAAACGGAAGTGTTCCTTCCCGGTAGGCCTTGATCGCCACATCGTTGCCCAACGCGGCCCCGATACTGTTGATGCTGCCTGCCTCGTGTGACTCGGAAATCACCGTCCAGTCACGGTATCCAGCGGGCTTTTCTGTGACGTACGGTGCGGCCGCATCATCGGCATTTCCAGATGCCGGAGCCAGCAAAGCCGCAACGCCAGTCATCATCGCAACTGAAACCAGCAAAAAAGCAATACGTTTCATAGACTTCCTCCTTTGACTTGCCTCATATGGCGTAAGTGGCGCCCGATGTGTTACGCGATTATCAGGAACCGTTAGTAGGAGTTTCTTCACGTAGAGACTCGCAGCTGTGCTGCCTCTTCAGCGGTGCGCCACCTCTGGCGTGCGCTCAGACATGGAGCGTAATCGAGCAGTTGTGACTGGCGTGAATATTTTCAGAGAGAACATGATGCTCGGAGGTTTCGTTTAGCAGGTGTGCCAGCTGCAAGGTCATGATTAACTCCTCCTTGGCCCAGAGGATGCCGCACATTATCACCGGGCGACATCCCGGTCAACGCCGCCAAAATCCGATATCGTCACTGAACGACCTCGTGCGCCTGATAAACGCATAGATCAGAAAACTGGAGTGCTCCGTCAATCTCCGATTAGGCGGGACTTAACCTTTGCTGCTGGGTCTTTTACATGCTCGGTGCCGGCGTTCCATCGGACCATTTGCCTACTCCTACCAAAAAGACGGACAGTGGTGGGAAGGATTTGAGTAGTGGGTAGGCTTCGGCGGAGATGTACCAGTAATTTGCGCCCCAGGCTGCCGCGTCTGCTGTTTCGTAGAACATCATGTGGGGAAGGTTGTGGCCGTCCTCATCGGTGAGATACGAATCCTTCGACATCATGTAGCTCACAGTTCCGGGCTCCAGCGCCGGCAATTCTTTTTTGTCGATCGCTGCTTTGATTGCGGCGATGACTTCGGGTTTGGAATGGCCGGCTAGCACCAATTCCGTGTGCTTGTAGACATACGGCAGGACGGAGCGGGCGGCGGGCGCGTTGATGCCCTCCGCGGCGCGAACTTTTGGGTTCCAAAATTCGGGGTGGTCAAACATGGCCATCCATGCGCGTCCGACCCAGCAGACCCAACCGTTTTTGCCTTGGACCGCGGTCTCGTAGCCGTGACGGGTTAGGACGATGACCGAGGCGTCGTGGGAGATGGCGTCTGGAGCGGCGCTGCGGGCCAGGGCAATTTCTGCGTCGCGCACCATTAGATATTGTTCTACCGGGGCCATCGTTGGATAGGGCTGTTTGGGGTCTTGAGCGGCTGCTGGCCGGGCGGCGATCAGCGCAGCGACGAGTACGAACGCGCCTAAGAAAGTCGTTACAAGGTAAAGCTGCACGGAATTTCAAACGCCGTGGCGCGTGGCGATCAGAAAAGGTACGGCACCAGGGCGGCGGTGCGATGGGCATAGGTAGCGTACGTCTCGCCAAATTGGGAGCGCATCCATCGCTCCTCCATGCGCAGCTTGGTCAAGAATCCGAGTAACACAAGGACGAAAGCTATGAACCCACGCACCTGGGCGAGCGCAATCGCGGTGCCAAGAAACCCGGTCAGAATGCCGGTGTAGATGGGGTGACGCACCAGCCCATAGGGGCCGCTGGTAATCAACTCGTGGTCCTGCTTAATGGTTACGGAGCTGCTCCAGTTGCTGGCGAGGTGCTGGCGCGCCCAGACGGCGAAGAGAAGGCCGGCGACGGTGACAGCAGCTCCAATCCAAAAGAGCCAATTGCCAGTCGGCCAGAGCTGGACATAGAGCCAGTCCAGCGGGATGCGCGTTGTCGAGAGGAGGAAGATCACGATCAGCAACAGCAGGGCCCGCAGGATGCGCGAGGCGGCCGGCTCGAGGCGCTGGATGCTTTTGGTCTTGACGGCCCTGATCCCCCAATAGAGAAGAAAGGCGGTCCACACCACGGGAAAGAAAGATTCATAGAACCAGAGCATTCAGGACTCCAAGCTTTGTCTCTCACTCAATGATACGTACATCGAACTATTGTCAAGCGTCATTTCCGGGTACCAGCAGTCAAGGATGCATCAGCGAACAGCGGGATAAATGTCAACGAGCTGTTTCTCTAGATTTTGGGAGAGGAGAGTACTCGTGCAGAAGCGCTTCAAATTCGAAATGCGAGCTAAACTCGTCCACAGCCTGCAAAGTCCCATGATCTTAGAGAGATAGTCGTCAATGGCGGATGCGCAGAAGTTTTGACTCCCCGAGTTGTACGATTTGCGAACTCTAAGATTTGAGGTTTCCATAGCTTCACGCCAGTGAGACTTTCTCGCCAACGACCGCGGTATTGACCTCGCTGATGCCCAGATGCCTGTTCTATCTGTAAGGAGAGAGGGGTATATGCAGGCTAGACCGCAAACCGAAGTCAACACTCGCGAGGAGAATTCAAGAGTCAAACGTCAAAACCCCCACGCTTCGCAAGTCGAAGCATGCAGCACCCCTGACAGCTGCGCGACATCTAGGGCTCGGCCACCCGCCCGGCTGTGAGGGCTTTACTTTGAGCGGAATCAGCCGCGTGCTCGTTGAATTCATTCCGTAAATGGCATTGATGCGTTGTACTATCACTGCGGAATTGCTTTCCGTACCCGAGGTGCCTGCCTGAATGAACATGGGACCGACGTATTCCGTCTCCCCCTTCACGCTTGTCCTAATCTTCGCGGCGGGTGTGGCTGTTGGACGGCTATTCCGCCCCACCAAAATCGATCTCGTTCGGACCCTCATGCCGAGTTCGAGTTTCGGCGCAAAACGGATCAAGATACTCAAAGTCAAGTGCCAGTGCGGTGAGGAATTGGAATTTCGGGACCCGCCCGATCCCTCGCACCCAGACTATTTACCATTCCCCGCGGGCAATTCGGTCACATGCCCCAAATGCGGTCGCACGTTCGATCTTGCTGGAGTTCGCGCCGACGGGCCCAAGGAAATTCCGTCGGACTAAAGCGGCTCTGCGGGGACGCAACCATGTTGAGGGATTGCCTGGGTGTCGTATCGATGCTCGGAAAATCCCCACCCGAAGGGTGGAATACTCAATAACGGAGAGTGCCCTCTTTCCATTTCGGGCTGAACCAACACAGGATATTACCCATCCGTATTTTCCAATTTCGTACTAGGACCCTTACAAAGCTCGCTCTTGCGCACTGCTTCCCCGCATGATATCTCTCTGTGTATTGTGAAGAATGATAAAAAAAGCAGCAGCCGCCGCGGCAAGAGCCCGGCGGCCGATCCTGAGCGCCACGCGAGCAAATGGGAGATATGGCGTCCCTCGGGACTCGGTGTCATCAGGTGCTGGCCGAACGTGCCGCCGCCCGGGCACCCAGGGCCAGCCGATGGCGACCCTAACAAGTCATTTCTAATCGAGACACCCAAACGATTAGAAATCGCCGTAACTGACACAAAACAAACGAGGGAGGCACTTTCTAATCGAGACAATTTTGCACCCTAAGTCGAGCGCGATTACGCCTCGACACGCCGTTGACACCGCTCAGGAACGGTGGCAACGTAGCGGCCATCTGGAGGCCTCATCGGCGCCTTCGAGCCGCCTCCATCGAGCATTGTCCGCGCGCAACCTGGAGGGCCACGACCATGACTGACGAAAACATACCTCAGCGAATCGGCGACTACGAAGTCCTCGGCGTTCTCGGCAACGGCGGGATGGGAAAAGTCTACAAAGTCCGCAACGTGATTTCCGACCGCGTGGACGCCATGAAAGTTCTGCTGCCGAATCTTGCCGGCCAGAAAGAACTCGCCGAGCGGTTTCTGCGCGAGGTGAAAGTTCTCGCCAGCCTGAATCATCCCAACATCGCCGCGCTGCGCACCGCCTTCATGGACAACGACCGGCTGGTCATGATCATGGAGTTCGTCGAGGGCGAAACGCTCGCCGAACGTTGCCAGGCCGGCCCTGTCCCGATCGCCGACTCACTTCACTACATGGATTCGGTGCTCGCCGCGCTCAGTTACGCTCACGCCCACAGCGTGATCCATCGCGACATCAAGCCCGGCAACATCATGATCACGCCGGACGGCACCGTGAAGCTGATGGATTTCGGAATTGCGCACTCGGAGAACAACGCGGATCTCACGAAGACCGGTACCGCGCTCGGCTCGGTTCGGTACATGTCGCCAGAACAGATTCAAGGCGGGCCAATTGACGCGCGCTCCGACATTTATTCTCTCGGCGTCACGCTGTACGAATTGGCGACAGGGCAGCCCCCGTTCAAAACTGACAGCGACGTCTCGCTTCTCGCCGCGCATCTGAATCAAATTCCACGCCGCCCCATCGAGCTGCGGCCGGATTTGCCGCAAGGCCTCAACGACATCATCGTGATGGCCCTCGCCAAAGATCCCGCGAAACGTTTCCAGACCGCCGACGCGTTTCGCAATGCGCTGCACAGCGTCTCAGATAAATTCAGCGTGTCGTCGGCGATCACCGCGCCAATCTCCGCACCGCCACCCGCCGCAATGGCAGCGGTCGCAGGCGCTGCGCCACCGGGCACAGCGCGTGGCAGCGCCGCAGCGATTCCGGGCGCGCCGCCGCTCACGGGTCAAGGCCAGCCGCAGGCGTCAGCATCGTTACCGCAAAGCGGATCGGCTGGCGCGGAATTAGGCGCGCCAGGATCGCACTACAACGTGCCGCCTCCCGATGCAACCAGCGCCGCGAATCATCGCGGACGCTACATCGCACTTGGCGCGGCAATCGTTCTTGTGGTTCTCGTTGCCGCAGGCATTTCAGTTCCGCGCTGGATCAAAGCTCGCGCGGGCAACAACGCAGCCGGCTCAGCCCTTACAGGCGCTCCTCAAGGAGCCGGAGCGACATCGACCGGCAATGCAACGCCGACCGGCGATGCGACCGCCACGCCAAACCAAAACGCTACGCCAGATCCCAACGCCGCGCCAATTGGCACGTCCGCGCCGGCTGACACGAATGCGCCCGCGCCCGGTACGCCGCTCGGTGCTGCGCCAAATTCCGGCGCCGGGGCAAACAATCCTGGCAGTGGGAATTCCGCTCCGCCACCAGTGGGAAATCCAGCCCCGAACGCGGCGCCCGCTAATCCAGCGCCGATGAATTCGGCGCCGATAGCCCCTGCGACAAACATTCCCGTACCTCGGGCGGTTGCTCCTCGGCCGATGCGCCCTCGGGTGAACCCCGCCCCGCAGCAAGCGCCGCCGCCGGACAATTCGGCCACCGCACCGCCTCCGGCAAACGCAAATGCGGCCCAGCTCAATGAACTGGAACACCAGATCGATCAGGCGAGCGGGCGCGCAGCAGCCGTCAATTCGAGCCTCGACGCGATGAAGCAATCCATGAGCAGGCAAGGACTCGGATTGCGCGGAGATATCGTCGCCTCGGAAGCACGTATGAACAACGACCTCGCGAAGGCCGATTCAGCGCTTCAGACCGGCGACGCCGCTCGCGCGAAAACTTATCTCGATCAAGCGGAAACAGAACTCAGCACGCTCGAGAGATTTCTCGGCCGCTGAAATAAATTCGAGGGAACTAATTTCGAGGAAAGTCGGCCATGAGCAGCCAAGCAAAAACTGAAACGAATATTGAAGCGAACGTAAAGCAGGCTGTTCCGTTCTTCAGAGTCTCGAACATGGAGGCGTCACTCCGCTTTTACCTAGATGGCCTCGGCTTCGAAATGAAAAATAAATGGATTGACGAAGGCAAGCTGCGCTGGTGCTGGCTTGAGATTGGAACGGCAGCTCTGATGCTGCAGGAGTTTCGTAAAGAAGGGTACGATTCCTGGAAGCCCGAGGGAAAAGTCGGCGTAGGCGTCTCCGTCTGCTTCCAATGCAAAGACGCTCTCGCCATCTACCGCGAAATAACGTCGCGCGGCATCGAGGCCAAGCGCCCCTTCGTCGGCAACGCCATGTGGGTCACCGCAGTTAAGGATCCCGACGGCTACAACCTCGACTTCGAAAGCCCCACCGACGCCCCCGAAGAGAGCGAATACTCGGCGCCGTGACTGTGAAGCCAAATTGAATACTTCAGGAGATGAGCCAGCGTAGGCGGACGCTGCTTGATTCGCTACATCCGGCGTGCTAGTCTGCGCTGGAATTCCTGCCAAGCTGAATGAGCGACGAGCTGCGCGGATGGTTTTGCGCGGCTGCCTCTCCGGCATCCAGCGAGCGCAAGCGAGCGAGGTAGCATGGCCAATGATGCACTAGGGATGATTGAGACCAAGGGACTGATTGGCTCGATTGAAGCTGCGGATGCAATGGTGAAGGCTGCAAACGTCGTATTGATCGGCAAAGAATATATTGGCTCGGGTTACGTCACGGTGATGGTCCGCGGCGACGTGGGCGCGGTGAAGGCCGCGACGGATGCGGGCGCGGCGGCGGCGCGGCGCGTGGGGGAATTGGTTGCGGTGCACGTGATTCCGCGGCCGCACGAGCTCGTGGAAGAAATTTTGCCGGGCGGGCGTTCGGCCGCGGCAAAAAAGTAACGGCAATTTCGTTTTGCAATTTTGATATTTGACGAGATTTATTTTGGGCGAGAAAAATCCAGCCATTCGCCCTTGAGTGTTGCGGCAAACGCCGCGAATCCGTAAGGGGCATGCCAAGTTGACCCTGCGCGACCCCGATCTTATTTCCATCCAGGAAGCCCGCGCCGCTCTTGAACGAGCGAGCGCAGCTCAGAAAAAATTCGCCGAATTCTCGCAAGCGGAAGTGGACAGCGTCGTGGACGCATGCGCTGCCGCGGCGACGGACGCCGGCGAGCAGCTCGCGCGCGTCGCCGTGGAGGAAACTGGTTACGGCAACGTCATCGACAAGACGGCAAAGAATCGCCTCGCGTCAGTCGATGTACCTCGCGCGATTCGCGGAATGAAGACTGTCGGGATTATCCGCGAGGATCGCGAGAAAATGGTTCTCGAAGTTGCGGAACCTTTCGGCGTTGTCGCCGCGGTAATTCCTGTCACGAATCCGACATCCACAGCAATATACAAAACTCTAATTTCCTTGAAGTCGCGAAACGCAATCGTGCTCAGTCCGCATCCGAATGCGATGCGCTGCATTTGCGATAGTGCCGCAGTGCTCGAACGCGCGGCCCTGAAAGCCGGCGCGCCTGACGGAATTATTGTTTGCCTGCGCACCTCGACGATGCAGGGCACGCAGGAATTGATGCGGCACCGGTTGACTGGAGTGATTCTCGCGACGGGCGGAACAGGCCTTGTTCGCGCGGCGTATAGTTCGGGGAAACCCGCGTACGGCGTCGGTCCCGGCAACGTGCCGGCATTTATCGAACGCACAGCCGATGTGCGAAAAGCGATCGCCGATATTTTTGCCGGGAAAACTTTTGACTACGGAACGATTTGTTCATCGGAGCAGGCAATCGTCGTGGAAGAAGCGGTACGCGAGCGCGCGCTTGAGGAATGCAGAAATCAGAGCGGCTACTTTTTATCGGATGACGAGATTCGCAAGTTGGGCGAACTTGTGATTCGTCCCGGATCTTCGGCGCCAAATCCAAAAATTGTCGGCAAGCATGCGACGGTGCTGGCGGAAATGGCTGGAATCAAAGTGCCGTCGAACACGCGAGTGCTGATCGCGAAGCTCGAAGGCGTCGGCAAGGAGTATCCGCTTTCGGCGGAGAAGCTTTCGCCGATTTTAGCGTTTTATTCCGCCGCAAATCTTGCCGGCGGAATTGATATCTGCCAGCGATTGCTGCGGTTCGGCGGCGCGGGTCACACGGCATCCATTCATTCGCAGAATGAGGCAGCGATTCGCGAGTACGGGCAGAAAGTTCCCGCGTCACGAGTGGTGGTGAATACTTCCGCGGTGCATGGCTCCATCGGTTATTCGACAAATTTATTTCCGGCGATGACGCTTGGGTGCGGCGCTGCGGGTGGGAACATTACTTCGGACAACATCGGACCGATGCATTTGATGAATATCAAGCGGATTGCGTGGGAATCTCGGCCGGTGGAGCATCGCACGGTGCCAGCCGAGCAGCGATTATCCGGCGGAACGAGTGTGGAATCGGCGCAGAGAACAGCAAGGCCCGCAACATCTAGCGGAGCCGATGTTCCCGCGGCTGAGGCGGTGAGGGCCGCAGTCGCAGCGGCGGTTTCCGAAGCCAGACGGACCGAGGCTGTGCCCGACAGGCGCACCATCGCGCGGATCGTTCGCAATGTTATGACGGCGCGTGGAATTTCGCGGAGCGGAGCGGCGCAAGAAAATCGGTACGCAGCGAAGCCGAGTCCGGCTGAAATTGCGGCGCAGATTGTTGCCGAACGCGTTGGTCCGCCGCGCGCAGAATATAGTGCCGCGGCTGGTGCGAAGTACGAGAGCAAGCCCGCGATTTCTGCGACGAAGCCTGAGCCAACAGCTGAGGCGAAACCCGAAGCGCCGAAGATCAAGGTGGCGGAGTTTGTCAGCGAGTATGAAGTTCGCACGGCGCTCGCTCGGAAAGCGAAAATTTTCATCGGGCCGAAAACGATTGTCACCCCTTCAGCGCGCGAGTTGGGCGATACGCACGAGATCCTAGTGTCGACCTCCTGACGCGCCGCTCGAGCCGCGTGCACCAAATGCAGATTCCTCAGAACGAGCATCCTCGTCGGATACTCTTCGGAATGACAAATGCGGTGCCATATCGCGCGAGCTAGGCGATACGCACGAGAGCTTGCTATCGACCTGCTGAAATAGCTGTCGCACGATCCTCCGAGTTGTACGCGGTAAAACGCTCACCTATACTCGATATGTCGGGCATTTAAGGGACGAATTTTTATGCGCAATGCTGAGGCCGCGCGATATGCACGCTTTGCGGGAATCGTGTCGATTCTCTTGTCGGTGGCCGTCGCAGCGGTGTTCATTTCGCGCTCGGTGCGGCAGGCGAGCGCTCGCCGCCACGGACCGAAGCCTGTGCCATCCACGGTGCAGCAATCTTCCGCGCAGTTTTCGTATTCCAAGGTAGAAAAAGACCGCACGATTTATACCATCCAAGCTTCGCAAGCCACGCAATTCAAGGATCAGGATCTCAGCGTTCTTCAGGACGTGGTGGTGACGATGTACGGCGAAGATGGAAATCGCAACGACACGATCCACACGCGCGAGTGCAGCTACGAACCAGGCTCAGGAAAAATTCGGTGCCAGGGCGCGGTGCAGATAGAAATTCGTTCGGTGACGGATCAGGCGAGTCCGACTACGCGCAGCCTTCACGTGGAAACATCCGACGTCACGTTCGATCGCGACACTGGCATCGCCGTGACGACGCAGCCGGTGAAATTCAAATTTCCCAATGGCGAAGGACAAGCGGTCGGCATTACCTACCAATCGAAGAATGGCGTGCTCCAGCTTGAACACAACGTCCATCTAAGCGTGCTGCCACCTGAAGAGCCGAATGCGATTCCTGTTGTATTAAATGGCGATCGGCTGGATTACAGCCACGACCAGCGCGTCGCGTATCTCGAGGGTTCCGTGCACGCGAGGCAGGGCAATCGCAATTTGAGCGCGCAGAAGATGTCACTCGATCTTGACGCGGAGATGCGCGCGAAGCACGCAGTCGCACAGGGGAATCCTCAATTCGATGGGTTCGACGGCGTAAATCCGGTTTCGCTGAAAGCTGATCGCTTCGACGCAGAATTGAACGCCGTGGGCTGGATCGAAAAAACTTCGGCTACGGGAAACGTTCACGGCGAAAGGAAAACGCCAGCGGGAGTGGATCAACTGAACGCGCAAATGGCGGACGTGGCGATGGAACCGAAAGTGAATCAGCCGAGAGATCTCAAGCTGAACGGCGGCGTGAAGATTCTGATGCACGGCATCGGCAGTTCAGGACAACTCGAGACTGCCGCGATGCAGGTTCACTTTGTTCCCGGCGCGAATCCAACGCAGAGCAGAATCGAATCGGCCACGACGTTGGCGCCTGCGACTATCGATTCCGTTGACTCAGAATCTTCGACGAACGTTCACGCAAATAGCGCGCATGCCGATTTCGACGCGCAAAATCGCATACGCAAGTTTTACGGGGACTCGGGCGTGCAGGTGACGCGCAAGACCGGCACGAGCGCGCCGCAAAAAACGACCGCGCAACAGATGGTCGCGGCATTTGACGAAGCCGGCGCGTGGCAAACGATACAGCTCGATTCCAAAGTGCATTTCACGCAGGCGGACCGCGTGGCGGACGCGCAACGGGCCTTGATGACGAAGTCCACGGACACCATCGCACTCGACGGATCGCCAATTCTCCGAGACGCCGCTTCGCAAACTTCCGCGGCCGCCATTCTGATTCGCCAGCAAGGCGATTACATTTCGGCGAAGGGCGGCGTACGATCCACTTATCTTGCTTCGTCTGAGGGTAGCAGCCCAAGCATTGGCACCGGTTCGACGCATATTTCTGGGGATTCGCTGGCGGGTTCGAACACGACTGGCATTTTGACGTACACCGGACACGCGCGGATGTGGCAGGGCGATTCGGTTTTGGAAGCCGACACGATTGAACTTTTCCGCGACGAAAAACGCGTGGACGCGAAGGGGAATGTGGTTGCGGTGTTTCCTCAGGTTGCGAGCTCGATAGCACTAGGCTCGGTGCAACCCGCATCCGCACAAGCGAAATCGGCGCAACCTAAATCATCGCAACCCGACTCCGCGCATGCGGGCCCTGCGCAAGCTGACACGCCAGTAACCCTCTGGAAAGTTCGCGCGCCGATGCTGCGTTACTGGAACGATCTCGGGCGAGCGCACCTGGAAGATGGAGTGTTTGCTGAATCGAGCGACCAGTCGCTGAAATCGCGGACGCTGGATTTATTTTTGTCGCCCGCGACGGCGCCGGCAGTCGCAACGCCTGCGGGAAAAGGAACGCCTATAGCGAGCGGTGGACGCCAACTGACGCGCGCACTCGCTCTCGGCAACGTGATCGTTCATCAAGCCGATCGCCGCGGCTCGGCGGAGCGCGCGGACTACACCGCGGCCGACGAAAAATTTGTGCTTTCAGGTGGAGAACCGACGCTGACGGACGCTGAAAATGATACGACGACGGGGCGTTCGTTGACCTTCTATCGAGCGAGTGATACGATTTTTATTGATTCTGCAGCAGGATCGCGCACGCTGACCAAGCATCAGGTTGAGAAATGAAACAGCATGTTGAAGCTCCAAGCCGTCAATCTTAGTAAGTCGTATCGCGGGCGGAAGGTTGTCGACGATGTGAGTTTGGAGATACGGCAGGGCGAAGTGGTTGGGCTACTGGGGCCGAACGGGGCGGGAAAGACAACAACTTTTTACATCGTCGTCGGTTTGGCCCGGCCGGACTTTGGGAACGTTCTGCTCGATGGCGAAAACATCACCGATCTGCCCATGTATTTGCGGGCACGCAGCGGCATCAGCTACCTTCCTCAGGAACCATCCGTTTTCCGCAAACTGACGGTCGAAGATAATTTGCTTGCAGTACTGGAAACTCTCCCGGTGAGCGCAGAGCAGCGCCGCGAACGGGTGGAGGAATTGCTGGCGCAGATAGGGCTGGAAGGCGTGCGAAACAGCCCGGCGCACGTGCTTTCGGGCGGCGAGAGGCGTAGGCTGGAGATTGCAAGATCGCTGGTGCTGTCGCCGTCGTTCGTGCTGCTGGACGAGCCGTTTTCGGGCATCGATCCACTGACCGTGGTGGATTTGCAGAAAATTATTGCCGACCTTTCGATGGCGGGTATTGGAGTGCTGGTTACGGACCATAACGTGAGAGAGACGCTCGCTGTGACCGACCGGGCGTATATTATTAACAATGGGAAGATTTTTCGCACCGGAACGCCGACGGAACTGAGCAGCGATTCCGAAGTGCGGCGAGTGTATCTAGGCGAAGGGTTCCGACTGAACTGAGCGGGATTCAACCGAACTGAACAATGAACTGGCTTCAGCCAAAATTAAATCTCCGCGTCGCGCAAAAGCAAATTCTGACCCCGGGGCTCGTGCAGATGGTGAGCGTGTTGGCGCTCAACCGGCTGGAGCTGCGCGAGATGATCAATCAGGAGATCATGGCGAATCCGGTGCTCGAGGAGCTGGGCGAAGACGGAGTGGTCACCGAGAACTATCAGGATGAGACATTTTTAAAGGCTGAAACGGAAAAACTTCCGGAGAAAAAAGAAGAAACAAATCCCTTCGACGAATTCGATCTGAGCTCGTTTTACACGCAGTATCTCGATACCGGCGCCGCGAAGAATGGCGAGCACGAAGATATCGAGCGCCCTTCGTTCGACAAGTTCCTTTCTTCCCCGCAAAGCCTTACCGACCATCTGGCGTGGCAATTGAGCGTGAGCATCTCGACTGACATCGTGCGAAAAATCGCCGAGGACATCATCGGTAATCTCGACGAATCCGGATATTTGACGGCGACTCTCGAAGAAATCGCTGAATCCGGGAATTACGATATGGAGGACGTGGAGGAAGCGCTCGCGTTGGTGAAGGAACTCGATCCGCCGGGAGTGGCGGCGCGCACACTTGAAGAATGCCTGGCGATGCAATTGAAGGTGCTGGATCCGCAGAACACGCTTGCGCTGCAGATTGTGAACGAGCATTTGAAGCTGCTGCAGAATAACCAGCTCAAAGAAATTGCGCGCGCTGTGAACCGGCCGCCCGAATTGGTGAAGCGCGCGATTGACGTTATCAAGCGGCTCGATCCAAAGCCTGGGTTGCGCTACAACAAGACGGAGCCGCGGCTGGTGGAACCAGATGTTCAATTCACGAAGGTGGACGGCGAGTGGCAGGCCATTATGAATGACGATGGCGTGCCGCAACTTCGGCTGAGCCCGATTTACCGGCGATTGCTTTCACGCGACGCTGCGGATCGCGATGTGCGCAACTACGTGAAAGAGCGATTCACGGCGGCGATCCAGTTGATGAAGAATATCGAGCAGCGCAAGCATACGATCGTGCGCGTGTGCCATTCGATTTTGCGGCGGCAACAGGATTATCTCGATTACGGCGCGGATCATTTGAAGCCGATGATGATCAAGGAAGTCGCGGAAGAAGTGGGAGTGCATCCTTCGACGGTGAGCCGCGCGGTAGCGAATAAATACGCGCATACGCCGCAGGGCGTCGTCGAGTTGCGCAATTTCTTTTCGGAGTCGGTGAACGGGCCGCAGGGCGGCGAGATGTCGCTGCTGTCGCTGAAACGCCGCGTCAAGAAAATGATCGAGGATGAAGATACATCCCACCCGCTGACCGACGATCAAATTACGAAGAAACTCCAAGACGAAGGCATCCAAGTGACGCGGCGTACGGTTGCGAAGTACCGCGAAGATTTGCGCATCCCCAGCACGCACCGCCGCCGGGTGAAAGAGTAAGCCGTCCGCCGTGCCGCGGCCTTCCAGCGTTCGCGATTCCCGCCAGCTTGTAATCGTTACAGGACTTTCCGGCTCCGGAAAAGGCTCCTTCCTCAATACGCTGGAAGATCTCGGTTTTTATTGCGTGGATAATCTGCCGGTCGCGTTTATTCCGACTTTTGCGGAACTTTATATGCATGGCGCCGGGGAAATTGAACGCGCGGCCTTAGGTGTTGATGCCCGAGAGGGCGCGCAGATCGATCAGCTTCCGGAAATTTTCAAGAAGCTTCGGGAAGAACATGCGGCGATTCTGGTTTTTGTGGAAGCCAGCGACGGGGCGCTCTTGCGGCGATTTAGCGAAACGCGCCGGCCGCATCCGATGGGGCGCGATTTGCCGGTGCGCGAAGGAATTCGGGAAGAGCGGCGGCGGATGGAGCCGATCCGGCGGCTTGCCGACGTGACGATTGATACGACGAAATTCAATGTGCACGAGTTGCGGCAGTTTGTGTCGCAGAAATTTCAGAATCCCGACCGCAGGCCTCTGGTCGTGTCCATCGTCAGCTTCGGCTATCGCTACGGAATTCCTACCGACGCCGATCTTTTGTTTGATGTGCGATTTCTTCCGAATCCGCATTTTGTCCCGAAGCTGCGGAAATTTAGCGGCAAAGACCCGAAGGTTGAGCGCTACATTCTTTCGTTTCCTCAGACGCGCGTGTTTCTGAAAAAGATTGACTCGCTGCTGCGATTTCTCATTCCGCATTACATTGCGGAGGGGAAGAGTTATCTCACGATCGCTTTCGGGTGTACGGGTGGGAGGCACCGCTCAGTGATGATGGCTGAGGTGATTCGGAAGGCGCTGGCGCGACGGGGCTATACGGTGAAAGTTGTGCATCGAGATTTAAATAAAGCTTAAGGGGAGCGAGCATTGGTTGATTGACGCTCTGCGTGAAAAAGGCGATAGTACAGGCTCGCGCGAGAATTAAATCCAGGCGAGGGCCGACCACTCGAAGTGAAGAATCCTGCCGCAGCGGTTACTCGCGAAAAAGAACTGAAAATTGAAGTTCGGCATGACTGGACTCGCGGCGAAATCCGCGAGCTCTACGAATTACCGCTCACCGAACTGCTTTTCCGCGCGCAAACCGTTCATCGCAGCTTTCACAAGGCCGATGAAATTCAGATGTGCCGCTTGCTTTCGATCAAGACGGGCGGCTGCCCGGAGGATTGCGCGTATTGCCCGCAGAGCGCGCACTATTCGACGGGGCTCGAACGCGAAAGCGTTCTCAATGTGGAGGAAGTTCTCCTAGCGGCGCGAAGGGCGAAGAATGAAGGCGCGACTCGATTCTGCATGGGGGCGGCGTGGCGCGATGCTCCGCACGGCAGGGAGTTTGATGCAGTGCTTACGATGGTGCGCGGCGTTGCGGATACCGGGATGGAAGTTTGCTGCACTCTAGGAATGCTGACGGATGAGCAGGCGCGGGCGCTGAAGTCGGCGGGACTGACGGCTTACAATCACAACCTCGATACTTCGCCGGAATTTTACGGCGAGATTATTCACACGCGCGTTTATGAAGAGCGCTTGCGAACAATTGCGGCGGTGCGGGGCGCGGGGATCACGGTTTGCTGCGGCGGAATTTTGGGAATGGGCGAGTCGACGGAAGATCGGATTGGTTTGATCGAGCAATTGGCGCGATTGAATCCGCATCCGGAGAGCGTGCCGATCAATATGCTGGTGCGCGCTGAGGGAACGCCGCTTGCGAATGCAGCCGATCTGGATCCGTTGGTGATGGTGCGGACGATCGCGACGGCGCGAATTACGATGCCGCGCGCGATGGTGCGTCTTGCGGCGGGGCGCTTGCAGATGTCGCGCGAAGCGGCGGCGCTGTGTTTCCTCGCGGGCGCGAATTCCATTTTTACGGGCGAAAAACTTCTTACCACTCCCAACCCTGAAAAATCCGAAGATGAAGCGCTCCTTCGCGATCTTGGCCTGAAGCCACTCGAGCTCGAATCGCATGGCAGATAGCTACATCGCTTCGCGCATTCAGAATGAACTCGACGAGTTGGGCCGCGATGCGCAGCTGCGGTCGCTTGCGGAGATTCGCGGCGTCAATCTTTGTTCGAACGACTATCTGGCGCTATCCGATGATCCGCAATTAAAGGCCGCGGTTGTTCGCGCAGTTGCTGAGGCGGGGAGCGTTTCGTCCACGGGCTCGCGGCTGCTTTCGGGGCAGTGCGCTGAGTGGCAGGAAATCGAGCGGGAATTTGCGGCGTTTGCGGGGACGGAGGCGGCGCTGTGCTTCAGTTCGGGCTATGCGGCGAATATCGGCGTGCTGACGTCGTTGCTGAAGCCGAGCGACATTGTTTTTTCCGATTCGCTGAATCATGCGAGTTTGATTGACGGTATTCGCCTCTCCGGCGCGCGAAAAATGATTTACGCGCACGGCGATCTCGAGACTCTCGAGTCCGCGCTGGCGCAGCATGCTGATGATGCTGGCGCGCGCGTGATCGTGAGCGAAAGCACTTTCAGCATGGATGGAGATTCGCCGCCGATCGAGCGGCTTGTCGAGTTGGCGAAAGAATATGACGCGGAATTGATTCTCGATGAAGCGCACGCAACGGGCGTGTGCGGGCCTGAGGGGCGCGGGCGCGCGGTGGCGGCGGGTTGCGAGCGCGAGATGCTGGCCATCGTTCATACGTGCGGGAAAGCGCTGGCATCGATGGGCGCGTTTGTTTGCTGTAGCGAGGCGGTGAAGCAATATCTTGTCAATCGCGCGCGGACATTTGTGTTCAGCACAGCGATGGCGCCGTATGTTGCGGGTCAGATTCGCGGCGCGATGGAGCTTGCACGAGCTGCGAATGACCGGCGCGAGCATCTCCGCTCGATTGCTGTCGAATTGCGAGAGCGATTGATTAGGGCTGGATTCGAAACGCGCGACGGCGATTCGCCGATTGTTCCGGTGATTGTTGGCGACAATCGCGCGGCGCTTTTTTACGCAGAATTTCTTCAGGGGCGCGGGTTCGCTGCGCGGGCCATCCGGCCGCCTACGGTGCCGGCAGGGACGTCTAGGATTCGCGTGTCGCTGACGTCGCGGATCACTCGTGGCGATGTTCTGCGACTGGTGGATGTATTTGCGGAAGCGCGAAATGCGCTGCGAGAGGCTGCGTTCGCCGCGCATGGCTAGAGAGTTTTTTGTTACCGGCACGGGTACGGGGATTGGGAAGACCGTTCTTTCCGCGCTGCTTTGCGCCGCTCTCGATGCTGTTTATTGGAAGCCGATTCAGACGGGATCCGTTGAGGGCACTGATCGCGCTACTGTGATGCAATGCGCGGAAATTCCTCGGAGCCAGACGCGCGAGGAAAGTTATATTTTCGAGCCGCCCGTGTCGCCGCATTTGGCTGCGCGCTGGGCGAACGCGCGAATTGAACTTGGGCGCGTTCGGAAACCGGTGCTCGCAGCGGGCGAAAACATCGTTATCGAAGGCGCGGGCGGAGTGCTGGTGCCAATCAATGACAGCGAATTCATGATTGACCTGATGCGACATCTTGGTGCGCCGGTGGTGCTGGCCGCGCGAAGTTCGCTCGGCACGATCAATCACACGCTGCTTTCAATCGCCGCTTTGCGCCGTGCAGAACTCCCACTGGTCGGAGTCGTGATGATCGGCGAGCGGAATGCGGACAACCGCGAGGCGATTGAATCGTATGGGAATACTCGCGTGATCGGTGAGATTCCGCCGCTTGCTGCGATCAATCGAAAGACATTGCGGGACATATTTGACCAGCATTTCGATCTGGAGGCATTTCGAGCGTGAGTAAGACTTCGCCTGTTTGGCATCCGTTTACGCAACCGGCGCTCGATCCGCACCCGCTGAATATTCGGCGCGCCGAGGGCGTGTATCTCGAAACCGCCGACGGGCGGCGGGTGATTGATGCGATTTCGTCGTGGTGGGTGACGCTTCACGGGCACGCGCATCCGGCGATCGCCGCCGCGATTGCCGAGCAGGCGGCGCGGCTCGAACACGTGTTGCTCGCGGGATTCACGCATGATGCGGTGGAGGAATTGTCGTTTCGCCTGCGCGAATTCCTTCCGCCGCGATTGACGCAGATTTTTTATTCGGACGACGGCTCGACGGCCGTGGAAGTCGGCCTGAAGATGGCTGTGCAGTATTGGCAGAACATCGGCCGGCCGGAGAAAACTGGAATTGTTGCGCTCGAGCACGCGTATCACGGCGATACGGTCGGCGCGATGTCTGTCGCTGAAGATTCGGAGTTCAACGCCGCTTTCCGCACGATGCGGTTTCCGGTTCATCGCGTTCACTCCGCGTATTGCTATCGCTGTCCAGTGGGAAAAATTCGCGCGACGTGCAAGATCGAGTGCCTCGACAAACTTGAGAGGCTGCTGGGAGAAAAAAGCGGCGAGATTGCGGCTGTGATCGTCGAGCCGCTTTTGCAGGGCGCCGAGGGAATGATCGTGCACCCGGTGGAATTTCTCGCAGGTGTGCGCGAGTTGTGCACGCGGCATGATGTGCTGCTGATCGCCGACGAAGTGCTCACTGGATTTGGCCGCACGGGGAAAATGTTTGCGTGCGAGCTTGCCGGCGTCGAGCCGGATTTGATGTGCGTCGCGAAAGGACTGACCGGCGGATTTTTGCCGATGGGCGCGACGATGTGCGCCGATTTTATTGCGGATTCGTTTATTGGGACTGATCAGCGGCGCACTTTCTGGCATGGCCATTCGTATTCCGGAAATCCGATCTGCTGCGCTGCTGGGATTGCGAGCCTCAAGATTTTCGAGAGCGAGCCTGTGTTCGAGCGGATTGCGGGAATTGCTGCAATCCATGCGGAAAGGCTGGCTGCGATTCGCGAACATCCTGCCGTCGGAGACGTGAGACAAATCGGCACAGTCGCCGCCATCGAGATTCGCGCGGACGACGCCGGGTATTTTTCGCGACTCAAGCCGGCGCTCTACGAGTTCTATTTGAAGCGCGATGTGCTGCTCCGGCCGCTCGGTAACGTCGTGTACGTGCTGCCGCCGTACTGCATTACCGCGGAGGAACTGAATCGCGTGCACGACGTCATTGTCGAGTCGCTTGATTTCGCGCAAGACGTGCTCGGAAATCGCGTGGAGAGCGGTGGTGTCCTAATATGGAGAAGTCAGCGACCCTAAAACGATGAACCGCCCCCCGCGAGTGAACGGAATCTTGGAGACTTCGCTTTACGTTGAAAGTGCAGCCCGGTCGGCTGAGTTTTACCAACGTGTGTTTGGGTTCGAGGTCATAGATTTGTCTGGAGCGCGTCTCCACGACGCGACGCGGCTCTGTGCGATGGCCGCTGGTGATCGCAGTGTGTTGCTGCTGTTCAAAAAGGGGGGTGCTTTCGGCACCGACGCGGCTGGCTCCATCCATATTGCTTTTGGCATACCTCGTTCTGGCCTGGCCGCTTGGAAACAATGGCTCGCCGAAATGGGCATACCGATTGAGGAGGAGAAGACCTGGAAGTACGGCGGGCAGGCACTTTACTTTCGTGATCCCGACAACAATCTTTTGGAAGTCGTCACGCCGGGTGTGTGGTCCATCTACTAGAGGCCCACGTTCGAGGTTCCGGAGGCTCCGCCCGAGCACCCGTGGGCAATTTGAAGGAACTCGACCCGGAGACAGTAGGAGCGAAGCATGAGCGAGCCAGGTCGTAGCCGTGTTATCCGTGTTGCCGAAGCTCAAGCGGGTATCCCGGGGGCCGCGGGCGAGCGCGCCGTCATGGTTCTGCAGCGGGGCACTCTTGACGTAGCCCTTGGCCTGCCTGTACGCCCGAGCCAACAGACGCCGCATAAACAGGACGAGATTTACTTCGTCATTCGCGGCCGCGGAGTACTCATTCACGACAGCAAGCGGGACCGATTCCAATCAGGCGACCTCCTGTTCGTGGCTGCGGGAACCGAGCATCAGTTCGAGGACATTACCGAGGACCTCGCACTGTGGCGTGTATTTTACGGCCCTCATGGTGGCGAGGTCCCAGCATAGAGCGTGGCGCTGGTCGAGAATGCCAAACTGAGCCACTACCGGAGCGCCCGCGTGCTTGACTTTTCCGTACTGCGCCCCTAGCGTTAAAAGTTCCCATTCGGTATCGTAAAAGCAATGGAGAAACGTTGAAGTTTTCCCACGAAGTGGCGCGCCTGCTCGGATACGTGCGGCCTCATATCGCGCGTCTGACGGGCGGCGTGATTCTGCTGGCGATTCTGGGCATCTCCGAAGGCTTGATAGCGCTGATGATTATTCCTGCGGTGGATGTGGTGCTCAATCCGCATTCCACAGCGCAGAAACTGAAACTCATCACCATTCCATTTATCGACCGAACGATTTATCTGAACTCCTTTTTCCCGCAATCCGTGCGTTTCGTGTGGACGATTTTTGCGCTCGCACTCGTCGTGATTTTCCTGGGCAAAGCGTTTGCAGAATTTCTTGGCAGCGTTTTGGTGCAGTACGTCGGGCACGCCGCGATCATGGATTTGCGCAATCGCGTTTACAGCAAGCTGATTCAGCAGCCGATGGGATTTTTTCAGCACAATCCGACCGGGCGCGTGATGTCGGCCGTGATTAACGACGTCGAGCAGATGCGCAGCGCATTCTCCGAATATTTGGCCGATTTCTTCCGGCAAGTGTTTTCGCTCATCGTATTCATTGCGGTGCTGCTTTTACTGAATTGGAAGCTCGCGCTCGGATGCGGGATTTTTATTCCGCTGGTCATCGGTCCCGTAAGCAAGCTGGGCAAGAAAATCCGCCGTTCGACGGAGACGAGCCGCACGCGGCTTGCGGATTTGAGTCAAATCGTTCAGGAAACGATGAGCGGCAACCGCGTGGTGAAAGCGTTCGGCATGGAGCGATTCGAGATCGGGAAATTTCGCGACGCGGCGAAACATTTGCTCAGGGAGAACATGCGATGGGTTCGCGCGTACGCGGCAACAGGGCCGATGATGGACGTGCTCTCTGCTGTTGTTTTTTCGCTGCTCATACTTTACGCGCGCGGCGAAATCAATCACGGCGTGATGACGCTCGGAGCTGTGTTCGCTTTCATTTATTCACTTTTCAAAGTTTATGAGCCGGTGAAGAGGCTAGGCGGAATTTATCAGCTTTTTCAGCAGGCGCTTGGCGCTTCGACCGTCGTATTCCAATTCATCGATTTGCCGGAGGAAGTTTCCGAAGCGCCCGGTGCCGTCGCGCTGCCTCGATTTTCACGCGAGGTGCGATTTGACGACGTTGGATTTGCGTACGATAGCGGCACCGAGATTTTGCGGGACATTTCGCTGACCGTGCCAGCCGGATCTGTGGTCGCGATTGTGGGCTCGAGCGGAGCCGGCAAGACGACACTCGTGAATCTGCTTCCGCGTTTTCATGCCGCGACGAACGGTATGCTGCTGATTGATGGGAACGACGTAAGCAAGGTGACGCTACGATCGCTGCGCGAGCAGATGGCCATCGTTACGCAGGAGACAATTCTTTTTAATGATACGGTCTGGAACAATCTTTGCTACGGCCGGCCGGATTTGCCTGAAGCGCGCGTCGTTGCGGCTTCCAAGGCTGCTCTGGCACACGATTTCATTACGCAATTGCCACAGGGCTATCAAACGCGCATTGGCGAACGAGGGCAGAGGCTATCGGGCGGGCAGCGACAGCGGATCGCCATCGCGCGCGCTCTTTTGAAGGATGCGCCGATTTTAATTCTCGATGAGGCTACCTCGGAGCTCGACTCCGAATCCGAACATCTGGTTCAAAAGGCGCTGAATAATTTGATGACGGGAAGAACAGTCTTCGTAATCGCGCATCGGCTCTCGACGATACGACGCGCGGACCGGATTGCCGTCCTTGATGGCGGAACAATTCACGAAATGGGCACGCACGAAGAACTTTTGGCGCATGGCGGGACTTATCGGCGGCTTTATGAAATGCAATTTCGCGACGTAGATCTCGATCTGCCGGCGCCGGGGCCGATGTGATATGCCGGAAACTGGAGCAGGGACGAAGACAGTGAAAACCGCAGCGCTGAAGTCAATGACGGGCTACGCGCAGGCGCGTGCCGAAGAAGCGGGGCGCGCGATTCGCGTGACGGTGCGCAGCGTGAACCATCGCTTTCTCGATGTGCGCGTGAAAGCGCCGGATGGATTCGAGGGCGTGGAAGCGCGGATCCGCGAAGTGATTCGCGCGCGCGTGCATCGCGGGCATCTCGATGTCGCGCTGCATTACCAGCCGAGCGGGCCTGCGACGGTTCAGGTGAACGCTGAAATTGCGGCAGCCTATCTCGCTGCCGCGGAGAATCTGCGGCGGCAGTTCAATCTTTCCTCCGAGCCCGACTTGGCGGCGATATTTCGGCTTCCCGGAGTTGTTGGCGCGCCGGAAGCATTCGGCGAAGGCGATGAAGAGCGATTCGCGAAGCTCGTGGAAACGTGCCTCGTTGAAGCGCTCGAGAGGCTGGATGAAATGCGCAAGTCGGAAGGCGCGATTCTGGGCCAGGAATTATTTGCGCGGCTGAAGATGATTCGAGATTACGCGGGCAAGATCGAAATTCTTGCGGAACGCATTCGTCCCGCATACGCGAGACGTCTGGAAGCGCGATTGAAAGATTTGCTCAATGCCGCGCCGGTGGATCCATCACGCCTCACGCAAGAAGCCGCGATTGCCGCGGAGAAAAGCGATACGGCGGAAGAAATCGCGCGGCTGCGAAGCCATGTGCAGCAGTTCGAGTCGCTATTGACGGGCGGCGGCGAAATTGGAAAGAAACTCGATTTTCTCCTGCAGGAAATGCAGCGGGAAGCGAATACGCTGCTGTCGAAAACTCCCGGCACGGAAGCTGAAGGCCTGGACGTGACGCGCATGGCGCTCGAAGTAAAATCCGAAATCGAGAAGTTGCGGGAGCAGGTTCAAAACATCGAGTGAAAATGACAGACGACAAGCAGCCGCAGGTATTCATCGTTTCCGGGCCCTCAGGATCAGGAAAATCCACGCTGGTGGAAACGATTTTGGAGCTGCCCGGGACGCTGCTATCGGTTTCGTGCACCACACGGCCTCCGCGCAAGGCGGAAAGCGACGGCAAGTGGTACAATTTCATCTCCGAAGCAGAGTTCGAGCGGATGAAGCAGGCCGGCGAATTCCTCGAGTACGCGCAGGTCTTCGGCAAACATTGGTACGGGACACCGCGGAGCTGGCTCGATTTGGCGAGCGCGCGTGGACTCGATCTCATTCTCGAGATTGACGTACAAGGCGCAGCGCAGATCAAAAAGAAAGTTCCTACCGCAATTGCGATTTTTATCGTGCCGCCGTCGCGACAGGAACTGGAAAAGCGGATTCGCGCGCGCGGGCAGGATTCGGGTGACGAAATCGCCCGACGCCTCGATAGGGCCCGGCAAGAGCTAGAACATTACCGCGAATACGATTACGCGGTGATCAACGACGACAAAGAACGAGCCGAACGGGAAGTGCAGGCAATCGTGCTCACCGGACGATGCCAAGTGGCTCGCCGGAAAGATCAAGTTGCAGAGATTCTGAAGTCTTTTGGAGGGTGAAACATAATGGTAGTTTCGACGCAGCCACCGGAAAGTCAATTCGCCTACGTTGTTGTAGTGTCGCAGCGTGCGAGGCAGCTAATGCTCGGAGGACGGCCACTAATCGATAATCCGAGGGCGCGTAAATATACACGCGTGGCCGAAGAAGAATTGCGGCAAGGGCTGCTGGAATTCGAGGCGCCCGATCCCATCGTAGAGACCGAAGGCGAAGCGAAAAAGCGGAAAGATAATCTGTAAGAGATGGCATGAGAATCGCGCTGGGAGTTACGGGCGGCGTCGCTGCGTATAAGGCGGCGGAGCTTGTGCGGCGCCTGCAGCAGGAAAAGCTCGACGTGCAGGTGGTGATGACTCGCGGCGCGCGGGAATTTATTACGCCGCTAACGTTCGCGGCACTCACCGGGCAAAAAGTTATCACGGAGATGTTCGGCGGGAGTGCGGGCGCGAGTGATGCGCCGAACGTAGAGAGCGCGATCGAGCATATTGCCGTCGCGCAGAGAATTGATCTTCTGGTGGTGGCGCCTGCGACTGCCGATATCCTCGCTAAGTTTGTTCACGGAGTTGCCGACGATTTCCTCACCACGCTTTACCTCGCTACAAAAGCTCCCGTAGTCGTTGCGCCGGCGATGAATGTGAACATGTGGGAGCATCCTGCGACGCAGGCAAATCTGCAGACGCTGCGTGCGCGCGGAGTTCATTTGGTGGATCCGGACGAAGGTTATCTCGCGTGCGGCATGACGGGCGCGGGCCGGCTTGCAGGGATTGAAACGATTACTTCCGCCGTGTGCGGGGTGCTTGGCTTGCGTCACGATTTAGCGGGCCAGACGATTTTAATTACGGCTGGGCCGACGGCTGAGGATATCGATCCAGTTCGGTTTTTGACGAATCGCTCGTCGGGTAAAATGGGCTATTCGCTGGCGGCGGCTGCGCAACGTCGCGGAGCGCATGTGATTCTGGTGAGCGGGCCGACGGATCTGGCGGCGCCTGACGGAGTGGATTGGGTGCCTGTGCGCACCACGTCGGAGATGCGTGCCGCTGTGCTCGATCGCGCCGCTGATTCGACCATCGTTATTAAGGCTGCGGCTGTGTCGGATTACCGGCCGGTGTCGCCGCAAGGGCAGAAGATTAAGCGCGGAACTTCTAATATGACTATTGAGCTCGAGCCTACGCCGGACATACTTTCGGAATTGGGGCGCACGAAAGGCTCGCGTGTTCTGATTGGATTTGCCGCGGAGACTGAGCACGTTGCCGAGAGCGCGCGGGCCAAGCTGGCTCGCAAGGGCGCCGACATGATTGTTGCCAACGATGTTACGCAACAGGGCGCTGGCTTCGATACGGACACGAATATCGTTACATTTTTTCTGAATGACGGCCGCGAAATTGCGCTGCCGAAGATGTCGAAGAGCGACGTCGCTGACAGAATCCTCGATCAAGCCCTCGAATTGCGCCACCAAAACAAGTAAACTCTCTCCGCCACGGGATACTTTCTTTGTGAGTTGGTGTTTTGGCTCGTGTGCTCTTTTGTATGCGGCCGATGGACGAGATTACGCGCGTCAAAATCGAGGAATGGTTTCGATATGCCGATGACCTCGGCCTATCGCCATTTTTTCATGATCGCTCGGTGGCGCATTCGGCCGCGACGGTCGCCATCGAGTCCGTTGAAATTCCAATTCCGGATCCACTCCCAGACTTGCCACCTATGCCCAAAATTAAATTGGACGCACAGAAACTTTCGCCCGATCCCACATCTCGGCTCATGCCGAGCCTCGCGTCGGCGCCCGGGCTTTCTCTGCCGATAGTGAGTGGCCCGTCGCTTTTCGATGCAGCTGATAAAATCGAAGGCGATACTCTTGAACGAATCCGCGAAGATCTTGGCGAATGCACGCGATGCAAATTGCATCAGTGGCGGCACAAGATCGTCTTCGGAACCGGGAACCCTGCAGCAAAGCTCGTGTTTGTTGGCGAAGGGCCGGGAGCGGATGAAGACGCGCAGGGATTACCCTTCGTGGGCCGCGCTGGGAAATTGCTGAACCAGATGATCGAAGCGATGGGGCTCAAGCGCGAAGACGTTTACATCTGCAACGTGGTGAAGTGCAGGCCGCCCGAAAATCGCGCTCCTGAAAAAGATGAAGTCGCGACGTGCTCGCCTTTTCTCATCCGGCAGATTGACGCGATTCGGCCGCAGGTGATCGTGTGTCTCGGCAGCATCGCGGCGCAGACGATGCTTTCGACGAATCAAGGTGTCTCGCGATTTCGCGGGCAGTGGCTGGAATTCCGCGGCACGCGCCTGCTGGCCACGTATCATCCGGCGTATCTCCTTCGCAATCCGGCGGCGAAGCCCGAAGTGTGGAAAGATCTGCAAAAGGTCATGGCTGTTTTAGGTCTGGAACCGAAGAAGCCTGCCACTCCGCGTTAGATTTTCCCCGAGGAAATTTGGCCATTGCGCTTGGAATCGCCGCCGCCGTTCTATGGGGAACCGCGGATTTTCTTGCGCGATTTTCGGCGAGACAGATCGGAACATTTCGCACGCTTTTATATATGCAGGGTGTCGGCGTCGGAATTTTGACGGTTTGGCTGGCGTTCGACGGGGAATTGGCGCGCGAGTTTTCCGCGCATTCGTGGCGGCTGTGGGGTTGGGTGGCGCTTTCGGGGGCGCTGAGCAGCGTAGCGACGCTGGGCTTTTATCGCTCGCTCGAGATCGGGACACTTTCGATCGTCGCGCCGGTTTGCTCCGTTTATCCGGCGCTGACGCTGCTGCTCTCGATGTACGCGGGTGAGCGCGTAAGCAAGATTCACATCGTCGGAATATTTATTTCGCTAATTGGTGTGGTGCTTGCGGCGACATCTTTTAAGCCGCCGCTAGCGGATGCCGCGCAATCCGGCACTCGTCCGCGGGGGCGATTGACGCGCGGCGTCGGACTTGCGTTGATGGCCTCGACCATCTACGGGATTAATTTTTGGCTCATCGGCTATCACATCATTACGAAAATGGGCGCGAGCATGTCGGTGTGGGGCGTGCGTTTGCTTGGCTCGATCTTGCTCGTCGCGATCGCGGCGCCCGTGAAGCAGAGTATCCGATTGCCGCCCATGAGCTCCTGGCTGTTAATTGTGAGCGTGGGAGTTTTCGATGCGGGCGCGTTTCTGGTCACTAGCCTTGGGCTGCGCACGGGGCACGTGGCGGTCGTCACGGTCATCGGCTCGCTCTTCAGCGCTGTCACCGTCTTTCTCGCATGGATTGTCCTCCGCGAGCGCCTCGAACGCACGCAATGGCTCGGCATCTTTCTGATTTTTATCGGGATCGTCCTCGTCAGCATTTGAGGAAATTGTCGCACTGAGAGTTTCTGACGTTTAGCCTGCTACACTGATCATCCGCCATGGCGCCCCGCTACTGCGAAATCGCTCTGCCACTGCCGCTGCGCTCGCTGTTTACCTACGCTGTGCCGTCGAAGCTCGAATCGAACGAATTGGTGGGACGGCGGGTTGTGGTTCCGTTTCGCAATCGCAAAATGATTGGCGTTGGGTTGGCGGTGACGGATCACGCGCCCGATGTTGCGCGGGTGAAAGAAATCGCCGAACTGCTGGATCCGATTCCGGCGCTGCCGGCGTCGCTGATCGAGCTGGGACGATGGGTGAGCAAGTATTATGTCGCGCCGATTGGCGAGACGTTTCGCTCGCTGCTGCCGCCGGAAGCCGAGGTGCGGCAGGAGCGCGAATACACGCTCACGGAAGCCGGACGCGAGTATCTGGCGGAGCTTGTTGCGCGCGGACCTGCGAACGAGCGCGAGTTGGCCGACTTCACCGCGCTTGATATCACCAAGGATGCGGATGGCGCGGTGGTGTTCTCACGTTTTCGAAAAGTTCCCGCCGCGCGCGATGTTGTCGAACGCTTGGTTCGCGAAAGTTATCTCACGTGGAACGATATTGTGGTGCGGCGCAAGGAACGCTTGCAGAAGATCGTGGCGTGGAAGCCGGAGGAAGCCGGTGCCGAAGAAAAGAGCTTGAACGAAAAAGAACTGCGCGTGCGAGCGGCGCTGCTGGAGGCTGGAGTTCCGCTGCCGCTTTCGGTGCTCATTGTTGCCGCGAGCGTTACACGCGGCGTGATCGAAAAGCTGGCGGAGCAGGGGCGGCTGATCCTTTGGGACGAGCCGCGTGCGGTCGAGGAAGATTCGTGGGACACGGACTACACGGCACCGTCGAATGTTTTGAACGCCGAGCAGGCAGCGGCGCTCGGGCAGATTCGCGGCTGGATTGATGCGCAGGCATTTCATGTCGGCTTGCTGCACGGCGTGACGGGCAGCGGCAAGACGGAAGTTTATTTGGGCGCCGTGGAAGCGGCGATTGCGAAGGGGCGAAGCGCGCTGGTGCTTGTGCCCGAAATTGCGCTGACGCTGTGGATGAGCCGTCACGTGCGCGCGCGATTTGGGCCGGGCGTGGCCATTTTACATAGCGCGCTCACGGATAACGAGCGCGCGCGGGAATGGTGGCGCGTGCGGCGGGGCGAGGCGCGCATCGTAGTCGGCACGCGATCCGCCGTGTTCGCGCCGCTTGAGAATCTTGGGCTGATTCTCGTGGATGAAGAGCAGGAGACGAGTTACAAGCAGGAAGAAGCACCGCGATATAACGGCCGCGACACGGCGGTTTATCGCGCGCGACTCGAAGGTGTGCCGGTGGTTCTCGGCTCTGCGACGCCGTCACTTGAGAGTTATCACCACGCGCGCACGGGCAAATACACTCTGCTGGAGTTGAAGACGCGCGTGGAGAATCGGCCGCTCGCGCAGGTGCGCGTGGTGGACTTGCGCGAGGAATTTCGCGCTACTCATCGCGCGTCGCCTATTTCGGAATCATTGCGCGCCGCGATCGCAGCCCGATTGGAATCAGGGACGCAGGCGATGATTCTGATTAATCGCCGCGGGTATTCGTGGTTTTTGATATGCAGAGGCTGCGGCGTATCGGTGCAATGCCAGAATTGCAGCATCGCGCTGACGTATCACAAGAAACGCGCGCGCCTCGAATGCCACTATTGCGGATTTACTGCGCGGATTCCGAAGGAATGTCCGAAGTGCAAGCAGGAATATCTTTACTTCGTCGGCGATGGCGCGGAACGCGTGGAAGAATCTTTGCGCGAACACTTCCCGCAGGCGCGGATTGCGCGGCTCGATCGCGACACGGTTCGGACGAAGCAGGAGTATCAAAAAGTTTTGGGCGCTTTTGCGCGGCGGGAAATTGATGTGCTGGTCGGCACGCAGATGGTGGCGAAGGGGCACGATTTCGAGTTTGTAACGCTGGTGGGCGTTGTTGGCGCCGATCTCGCGCTGGGGCGACCGGATTTTCGAGCGGCGGAGAAGACGTTTCAGCTGCTAACTCAGGTGGCGGGGCGCGCGGGGCGGGGGAAATTGCCTGGGGAAGTGATCGTCGAGACGTATTATCCCGAGCACTACGCCATCGAATGCGCCGTGCGGCAGGATTACATCGCGTTCTATGAAAAGGAGTCGCACTTCCGGCGGATGCTGCATTACCCGCCGTATGCGGCGCTGGCGAATGTGCTTATTCGGAGCAGGAGTCTCGAGAACGCAATCAAGTGGTCGCGGGCGCTTGAAAGCTATTTCGCGCCGTTTGAAAAAGAGGGAATCAAGGTGCTCGGGCCGGCGGCTGCGCCGCTTGCCAGATTGCGGCAGGAATACCGATTTCAATTTCTTTTGAAGGCGCCGAAGCGGTCGAATCTTACGAGGGCGCTCAGCGGCTGCGTGGAATTTTGCGCGAAACGAGAGATTCCGGAAACTGCGGTCATTGTGGACGTGGATCCTACCAGTTTGTCCTGAATAATCGCCAATTGCGTTCTGTGGACCCCTCGATTTTGTATCGAGTAGAAGTGGGCGGTGATGATTGTTTTCTAGGAGTTGCGGGCGTTTCTAATAATTAGGTGTATCGAGTAGAAATGAGGTGAGGATGGAAGATGGGAAGCCGTATCGCTGCGCGCTTTGTGCTGCTTTTGTGACGTCGCGTTGATAAACTTGTAACATTGTAAATCGGATTATATCGCATTTTAGATGTGATTTCAAATCTCGGTAAGAGTGGGCGTTGCGCAAGTGGTGTGGATTGAGGAGATTGCGGCGTCCACAGGGTTTTTTGAGGGTGGGTAAAAAGATGACGGCGTTTGTGCTTTCTTGCGCGATGTGCTTGTGCGGCGATGAGCTAGGGGTTGGTGGTTGGCCAGGGGGTGAAACTTAGCAGGAAGATGATTAGGCCGATGACGGCCCAGAGGCGGCGCCTGGGGTCGAGCTGCTCGAAGCGATCGAGCAGCGGGGGATGACGGAAGAAGATCGAGAACGCGAGAATCAGGCCGCCCCATAGGTACCAGCCGGGCCACATGAACCAGCCCATGGCCAGTAGAACGACGCCGATGAATAGAGAAATGCGGCGATGCTGCTCGGGCGTGAGGCTGTAGAGAATGTGACCGCCGTCAAGCTGCCAAGCAGGAATGAGATTCAGGGCGGTGACGAAGAGGCCGACCCAAGCGGCGCGACCAACAGGATTGAGGAGTAACGCCTGCACATTTTCCTGCGGATGAAGGACCGCAGCCAGAAGTTGCACGAGCGGCGGATTTCCAAAATGCAGCGCGTTGGGATCCCAAGCTTCCGGCGGGACGTATTTGGAGTTAGCAATTGCGAAGATCAGCGCAGGGACGGCGAAGATAAAGCCCACGACCGGGCCGGACAAGCCAACGTCGAAAAGCGCGCGGCGGGTGGGAATGCGAGAACGAATGCGAATGAACGCGCCAAGAGTGCCAAATAATGTGGGCGCGGGAATGAAGTACGGATAGGTAGCTTCAATTCCATTGAGACGGCAGGCGAAATAATGTCCGAGTTCGTGTGCGAGCAAAATGGTGAGGAGTGTAAACGAAAAGGGAATGCCGAGCTTCAACAGTCCGGGATGCAGAATCGGCTGAATCATGGTCGTAAATGGATTGTCGTCAGTCGAAAATGGCTCGACGCCGTTGGCGTAGGAACGTGCGAATTCAGCGCCGACGGCGAGCGTGGAGATAATAGTGAGAAGAAAGAGAAGCAGAGGAAGCACGATGGGACGGCGGCGGCGCCGCGGTGGGGGCGGAACGTATATTTCAACGCGCGGGAACTGAAGTTCTGCGATTTCAGTAGGGACAGGAGCATGCCCATTTCCACTGCTCATAGGTGTGAGACGCCCTATCCCTTGTCTATTGAGCGATCTTTAGAAAGAACGCTGGACCTGGAGAAAATTAGCGCGAAGGCGGCGCCGCTTCCGATTTCTTCGCGGGAACATCTTCGAGCGCCTGTAACTCCTTGCCAGGCTTGAAGCGGACAGCTTTGCCGGGAGGGATGCTGACCTGTTGGCCCGTGCGAGGATTGCGGCCGATGCCGGTTTTGCGAGGCTTGACGTTGAACACGCCGAAGCGGCGGAGTTCGATGCGCTCGCCGTGGCCGAGAGCGTTCTTCATAGCCTCGAAGACCGTCTCGACGGCCTGTTCGGCTTTGGTCCGCGTTATATTCGTTTTCTGCACGACAGCATTCACAATATCCAGCTTGATCACAACTGCCTCCACGCAAACCGCAAATCTATGCTAGACAGGGGGTTGTAGGTTGTCAAGCCGGGGAGTGTGTACTAAGATGCGCTGCCATTTTCGCCAATGTAAAGGCCCAAGTGAGGAGATCTCGATATGAGTGTGAAGTGCGACAAGTGGATTCGGCGGATGGCGCTGGAAGAGAAGATGATCGAGCCGTTCGCCGACCGCCAAGTGCGCGAAGGAGTGATCAGTTACGGCGTCTCGTCGTACGGCTACGACATGCGCGTGGCCAACGAATTCCGAATTTTCACGAATGTGAATTCTTCGATCGTGGATCCGAAGCACTTCGACGAGAAATCGTTTGTGAAAGTCGAAGGGCACGTGTGCATCGTGCCGCCGAACTCGTTTGCGCTGGGGCGATCGGTGGAATATTTTCGAATTCCGCGAAGTGTGTTGACGATCTGTGTTGGGAAGTCTACTTATGCGCGGTGCGGAATCATCGTGAACGTCACGCCATTTGAACCGGAGTGGGAGGGGTTTGTTACGCTCGAGATCAGCAACACCACACCGCTGCCGGCGAAGATTTATGCGAATGAAGGATTGTGCCAGGTGATTTTCTTTGAGTCGGATGAAATTTGCGAGACTTCGTATAAAGATAAAAAAGGAAAGTATCAGGCACAGCAGGGAATTGTGCTGCCGCGCATGGGATGAGTTTGCTCGCGGTCGAAGGTTTTAACTTCTGAGGAAGGGCGCGGGCGTTTCCCAGTGGCCTTCGAAAATGAAGGATTCGAGGGGCTTGCGGTTCCGCGGCGCGAGTTCTTTTTGTCGCAAGTCGTCCGGCAATGAATCCGGTTCGCCCCCGTAGCCGATTGCGACGGCGCTCATCGCTTCGTATCCGTCCGGAATGCCGTAGGTCTCCTTCACTTTGTCTGGAAAGAAACCGCCCATTTGATGGACGAAGAGTCCCTCGGCCGCTGCTTCGAAAGTGAGGTGTGCGACCGATTGGCCGAGATCGTAGATGGCATGGCGGTTCGGATCAGGTTTGTCGGGCCATCTTAGCCGGGCGACGGTGAAGAGGAGGATGGGCGCGTTCTTGGCCCATGTGATGTTTCCTGGACGCAAGCAATCTACTGCGCGGGCGAATTCTTCGGGATTTTCTTTCAGGGAGACGATGAAGTACCAAGGTTGACCGTTCGATGAGGATGGCGACCAGCGAGCAGCCTCGAACAATTTGCGCAACGTCTTGGGTTCGACGCTGCGATTTGCAAAGGCACGAGGGCTCCAGCGCCGCTCGAGGAATTCATTGATTGGAGTTGATGTCTGCGCCCGCTTTTCCATTTTTGTCGAGGCTCCGAAGTGCGACTATTTCTGGATGACGCCGCAGGCGATTCGCGCGCCGGAATTGCCTGAGGGGTCGGTCATCAAGTCGTCGGCTTGCGCGTGAATGACGAGCGAGGTTCCGCCGTCATGAAATAGAGAATTGGGGCCGGCGCCGAGCGTCACGTTAGGCGCGAGCGACGTTGCGTGGACCGTTCCATCAGTCGCGACTTCGATATTGGACAGATCGCCGGCGTGCGGGCCGTCCGGATTCTTCGAACCGTGCTTCTTGTTGTCTGGATTGAAGTGAGGGCCGGCCGTCTTGAAGTCGGGCGGATCGCAAGTGCCCACGGCGTGAATGTGGAATCCGTGAGTTCCCGGAGGAAGTTGGGATGCGGTCAAGGAAATTCTCACGCCGCCGCTGGCCTGCTGGAGCTGCGCGGCGCCGATCTTCGTTCCCTTAGAATCAAGAATGTCCGCGTGAGCGGTTTGCTGCGCACGCAGAGGCGCTGCGGCTATCAGGAGTAAAGCGGCGACGAAAAACCACGCCGGAACTTTCATGAATCGTCCTCCGTCGATCAAAATGAGAGGCGCCTTGCATTTTACGGGAATCGCGCCGTGCAACCTAATCGCCCGGGTCCGCCGCGCCGGACTGCGACCAATCGGATCGAAGCCCGGCTTTGCTCTTGGCAATTCGATTTAGCGTGAAGCTGTTGCTGGCTCACCGAGCGCGATGCGGCCGGGGCCTGCGCTAGCGACCATGAGCAGACCGCCCATGATGGCGATGTTCTTCAGGAAGTTCACGAGTTGCGTCTGTGCTTCGAGTCCGTGCGCCGCCCAGAAATTATGGAATATGAGCGTCGTCGGAATCAGGTACAGAAACAGTACGAATGAAGCGAGGCGCGCGCGATATCCGAGGAACAACATTGCGGCGCCGGCGATTTCGACTGCCGCGGCTAATGCGATGCTCGCGGTTGGGAAGGGCAGACCCTTGGCCGCAGCCACGCCGACTATCATTGAAAATCCTGCGATTTTCATGGCGCCGCTCGCCAGAAACAATATCCCCAGCAGAATTCTTGCGAATAGAACTGTGAAATGGTTGGTGTCCGTCATTTCTTTTCTCCTTGGTTGTCTACTTCCATTCAAGATGCTCTTCAGGTTGCGTAAATAGTTAAAAAGATCGTCATCCCGAGTCCGCCGCGGCGGGCGAGGGATCCCTCTTGGTTTAAATGCTCGCAAAAAGAGGGATTCCTCGTCGCTGCGCTCCTCGGAATGACTGCGATTGTGACTTTTTCCGCAACCGCCATTGCCGTGCTTTACGCGAGATCGAAAAGCAGGACCTCGGATGGTTCCTTCGGGTCGAAACTGATCGAGGCTTCGTCGGAAACTGCCACGCCGTCGCCGGCTTTGACATCGTGTCCATTCACTTTTCCGGCGCCGCGAGCCACTTGCAGCCATGCGTGACGTCCCGGCCGCAATTCGTGAATTGCCTTTTGACCGGGCTTCAATTTTGCGGCGAGAAGTTCCGCATCCTGTTGAATGGAGACGGTGGCATTGGGCCCAGCGACCGGCTGAAACTGGCCGTCGAGCTCGCCGGGAGCGAACTTGTGCTCTTCGTAGGTGGGCTTGATGCCGCGCTTCGACGGAACCATCCAGATTTGGAGCAGGTGAGCCGGCTGCGTTTGCGATGGATTGAATTCGCTGTGCAGGATGCCCGTGCCCGCGCTCATTTTTTGAATTTCTCCCGGACGAATTACGCCGCGATTGCCCATGTTGTCGCGGTGCTCGATGGCGCCTTCCAGAATGTAGGTGATGATTTCCATGTCGCGATGCGGATGCATGCCAAAGCCCTGGCCCGGAGCGATGTGGTCTTCGTTAATGACGCGCAGAGAACGAAACTGAACGTGCTCGGGATCGTCATAGTCGGCGAATGAAAATGTGAACCGGCTATCGAGCCAACCGTGTTGCGCGTGGCCGCGCTCGTCACTTGGTCGAATTTGAATCATGTTTATTTCCCCTTTCCGAAAATGTGTTTCGGGATTTTGTGGTGCTGCTGCTTCCGAATTTGCGGCAAATTCGTCTTAGGTCCTCCTGATCGCGCGCCGTTAAAGCGCTCATCGCTTTAACTACCGCATTGACGTGGCCAGGAAACACTCGCGCTATCTGTTGCCGCCCCTTAGGCGTTAGGTGAACGCGAACGAGCCGGTGGTCATCAGGTTGGCGCACGCGTTTCACCCAGCCCTGCTTCTCGAGGTTGTTAATTACGAGCGTCATATTTCCGCCCGATCTCAAGAGTTTTTGAGCGATTTCGTTCTGGCAAAGTGGGCCGAGATGGTACAAAACCTCGAGAGTTCCGAATTGGCTTATGGTCAATCCCTGAGCGTCAAGGCGCGCTGTCAATTGGGCGCCGACAGTGTTTGCGGCGCGCTCGAGGTTGATATGCGCGTTTAGCGCCCGGATTGCTTTTGCGTTTCCTTTGTAGTGAGTCGGCAATTTGTGCGCCCCGAGGCAGATCGTTTAATGTCAAACGATTGGATGCAGCAGGACGCGGGAAAGTCGCAGCGCGTCCGATGTGATTGAAGGTGTGTGAGTTACGGCTTCTGGGTCGGCCGGATGTCAATTCCGCTGATGAAGCTTTGCGGGGCCTGCATTAGCAGCGACTCGACGGCGTGAGCGACGTCATCGGCCTGCAGCATCTTCGAGGTGTCGCGGCCGATGTGCGGTGAGAAATCCGTCGCGACGGTCCCGGGGCAAATCGAAGCTACACGAATGCCGTAAGCGCGGAGATCTTCCGCCATGCAGGCAGTCAATCCCTGCAGGCCCCATTTCGACGCACAATAAATTCCGCCGCCCGCGAAGGCATTTTTCCCTGCGAGCGAGGAAATGTTGATGATATGGCCGCGTTTCCGCTCGATCATGGAAGGAGCGACGATGCTGCTGACCAGGAACACGGATTTCAAATTGGTGTCTAACACCGTATCCCAGTCCGCTTCGGATAGTTGATGAAAGGGGCCGGAGCGGTAAGTTCCGGCGTTGTTGACGAGAATCTCGATTGGGCCGAGCTCACGATTAGCTCTATCTACGAGAGCGCGAATGTCTGAAGCTTCGGAAACATCGGCGGGCACCGCGAGGATTTTGGCGCCGTCGCGACCGAGTTCGGCAGCGGCGGCCTTGAGGTGATTTTCGTCGCGCCCACATATGCATACTGACGCCCCAAGCTTTGTCAGGCGATGTGCGATTGCCAAGCCGATTCCCCGGCTGCCGCCCGTCACCAGGGCGACTGCGCCGGACAGTGGGAGATTGTCGCTTTTTTTCGGTTCAAGCATAATGTTTTTCCGCCGATGCGTCCTTTCCCAAAGATTCACCATCTTAACATCGGAGCCGAAACGATACGGTATGCGGCGGGGAGTTGCAAACGAGCGGCGCGAAGGCGCGATTGACCTTGCGCGGCGAAAGTCCTTTTCCTATAATCCCGTAGCTTTCTATTCGATACGTCCCGCAGGGGTCGTAACTCTGTTCTCGATTGTTGCCCAAAAGTGAGTCTTGTTCAGGAGGCGGTTAAACAATGAAGCGAAAGTGTATGGTCGCGAAGGCGATGCTGCTGGCAGCAGGCGCGCTGGTGTTGTTGCAGGTTCCGCACGCGGCCGCGCAGGATCAGGCCCCGGCTGCGCAACAGCCGGCCTACACGATTCCGGAGTACAACGCGTTTCAAGCGTGCCGCGCGGAGACGAATCCGCAATCGCAGGTGAAGTGCCTCGATGATTTCGTGGCGAAATTTCCGAAGTCCACGCTTATGAAGTATGTGGACCAGATGTATTTCACCGAGTACAACGCCCTCAAGAACTACCCGAAGGTGATCGAATACTCCGACAAGTACATGGCGGACAGCGACCCGAAGGCGGATGCGGCCGGACGTTTGCAAGCCATCTATTCGCGCAGCGCGGTGTTCGAGATTGCGTTTACATCGAATCCGAAGGCCGCCGACGCTACCGACCAATTGAATAAAGCCAAGGCCGCGGCATTGCAGGGACTTCAATTGCTTGATGCGCTACCGAAGCCGGACAACATGACCCCGCAGCAGTTCGCCGATAATAAGAAGCCTGCCATCGCGCTGTTCAACGCCACGGCTGGCTTCGCCGAGCTGCAGCTTAAGGATTATGCGAGCGCCGCGGCGTCGTTCAAGGCTGCGCTAGCGAACAAACCCGATGACGGTGTTTCGTCCTACCGGTTGGGCGTGGCGCTGCTGTACTCGACTCCGCCACAGTCCTTAGATGGTTTCTGGGCGCTGGCGCGGGCCATCGCGTTGAAGGCGCCGGGTGACGCGCAGATCAAGGATTATTTGCGGAAGCAGATTGCGGCGTATGAACAATCGGGATGCGATCAACTCGTTGATCCGCAAATGAACGAATTGCTCCAGCTTGCGGCGACGTCTCCGGATCGCCCGGCGACGTATAGCATTCCGAGTTCCGCCGATCTCGACAAGATTCGGCAGTCGTCGAATATTCTTTCGGTGATTGCCGATCTGAAGGGCGGCGGGGACAAGGCCAAGATGACGTGGCTGGCAATTTGCGGGCTGGATTTCCCGGAAGTTGTCGGCAAGGTGATTGATGTTACGCCGGGGACGGATATGGTTGAGTTGCACGTCTACACCGGCGCCACTTCCGAAGAAATGGAAGCCGCGACGACAGCCAACATGGACGTAAAGGTGCCAGGACAGCCCGAAGCGAGCCGCCTGCAAAAAGATGATGGCGTGCGATTCGCGGGAACTCTGACTGGCTACGATCCCGATCCGTTTATGCTGCATTGGGAAAAGGCGAAGGTAAATCCTGAGGATATTCCGCCGGAGAAGTCGGAAGGGAAGCGCAAGCCGCATAAAGTGGCTCCGCCTCCGAAGCCTTCGGGTGACTGAGTTCGGTTGATGAAGTTGGAGTGAATTGTGGATTTGAGATTGGCCGCTGAGGTTTGGCGGCCAATTTCATTTTTAAGCGCAAATAAGTCGCGCCGGCATCGTGCCGGAGAAATTGATATTCGGTGACTGCGCGGAAAGTCGCCGGCAAGATGCCGGCGCTACGATGGCATCGTGCGCGGGAAAGCAGCGGACCTGGATGCGGCCAAATGTCGTTTAAAACACGGGAGCGCCGCGGGCCAGACTATTTGCGGCGGTGGGCGCGGGTGTCGAGCTTGTAGGCTTCTACCTTGCGGCTGAGGGTGTTGCGATGGATTCCGAGAACTTTCGCGGCGCGGGATTGGTTCCCGTTGGCGCGTTCGAGTGCGCGGCGGATAAATTTCTTTTCGAACTCGTTGACCGCTTCATCGAGCATAATCCCGCGTTCGACTAATTGTCCAACCAGGGATTCCAGTTGATCTTTCACGTTCGCACGCTCCGCCCCATTTCCTCTGCATTCGTTCTACTCGGCCCTGGGTCTAGTCGAGAGCGTGACCCGTAATCCGCTCGTAAGCTTCGCGATACCTGGCGCGCGTCGCTGAAACCACATTCGGGGGCAGCGCGGGCCCCGGGGGCTGCTTATTCCAGCCAATTTCTTCGAGATAGTCGCGAACATATTGTTTATCGAAAGAAGGCTGCGCCTGGCCAGGTTTGTACTCATCGGCCGGCCAAAAGCGCGACGAATCCGGCGTGAGCGCTTCGTCAATCCAGATTAATTCGCCACCAGCTAGGCCGAATTCAAATTTTGTATCGGCGATGATGATGCCGCGCTCCGCTGCGTATCCGGACGCGCGCCGGTAGATTTCAATGGAGACATCGCGGAGCTTTTCTGCCAGAGGTGTGCCGATTTGGGCCGCTGCCTCGTCGAAGGAAATGTTTTCGTCGTGGCCTGTGGTGGCCTTTGTGGAAGGCGTGAAGATTGGTTCGGGCAATTTTGAGGATTCGACGAGGCCGGCGGGCAGCGTGATGCCGCAAACGCTGCCGTTTTTCTTGTAGTCCTTCCAGCCCGAACCCGAAAGATAGCCGCGGACGACGCACTCAATGGGAATTGGCTCGGTTCGACGGACAAGCATCGCGCGCCCTGCGAGTTCTCGCGCGTACGGCGCGAGTTCGCCCGTGAAATCGACGGCTTCGAGGACGTGCGACGGGACGATGCCGCGGAGCTTGTCAAACCAGAACAGCGAAAGCTGAGTCAGCACTTTTCCTTTGTCGGGAATCGGCGTCGGCAGGACCACATCGAACGCGGAAAGCCGATCTGTGGCGACGATAAGCAAGTCGTCGCCGGCTTCGTAGATGTCGCGAACCTTGCCGCGTCCCCGGAGTTTCAATCCGGCATACGATGTTTCTGAGATTGCGGGAGCCATTTGTGATGAGGCCACGAAGCTTTGTCCTTTCAGGGAGGCGGGTATTCTAGCGTAGGAACTGGCGATGTCAACGGAGAAGAAAAATGGAAGTGGAAAACGAAGTGCGACCGCGCCGATGACGTCCGCAGCAGCCGCGCGAAAATTCTTGCGGCTGAAATTGCGAGAGAGCTACGCGGCGTTCGTCGCCGCTCGCGCCGCGGGCGCCTGTGCCTCCGCTTGATCCCAACGAACGGAAACGAGCTTCGAAACACCGGGCTCCTGCATGGTGACGCCGTAAAGCACAGAGCCAGTCTCCATCGTTTTGCGATTGTGGGTGACGACGATGAATTGCGTCTCCGTTCCCATCTCGCGCAACATTTTGATGAAGCGGCCGACGTTGGCTTCATCGAGCGGCGCGTCAACTTCGTCAAGAATGCAGAATGGACTCGGTTGGTAGCGGAAGACGGCAATCAGCAGAGCCAGCGCGGTGAGCGCTTTTTCACCGCCGGAGAGCAGCAAAACATTTTGCAGGCGCTTGCCCGGCGGCTGCGCGACCACGTCGATGCCCGCCTCGCCTGAGCTGTCGGGCTCGGTGAGGCGCATTTCTCCGTGGCCGCCGCCGAAAAGGGTTGTGAACGCGCCCGCGAAACTCGCATTGATGGCGGTGAAGGCCTCCTCGAATTTCTGGCGCGAAATCAGCTCCAACTCAGCAATGGTTTGCTGTGTATTCTGGATGGCTTCGATGAGATCGGCATGCTCGCGGCGCAGGAACGAATCGCGCTGTTCGCACTCCTGATATTCCTCGAGCGCCATCATGTTCACGGGGCCCATGGCCTCGACGCGCGATTTCATTTCGTTGAAGTTGGTTTCCGCGGCGATGAGAGCTTCGCCCGTCAACAGGGCCGACTCCTGGCCGATCAGTTCCTCGGGCTGTGCGTTGAGCTCGGCGACGCAGGCTTGACGGAGATAATCGCGGTCGGAATCGTTTCGCGCCTTCTCAATTTCGCACTGGTTTCGGCGGACGCGCTGATCATCGAGCGATTGCCGCTGGCCGCGAAGCGTAGCGTCGAGTTGCGTGGTTCGGCTGCGGGTATCGTCAAACTCGCGTTCGAGCGAGGCTTGTCTTTCCTGGATGCGGAACTTTTCGGCGCGGAGACTCTCGGTTTGCTGGGCGAGTTCGGCGGCGCTTGATTCGATTTGCGTCCGTTCGGTTACGAGAGTCTCGTACTGCGCGCGCTGGCCTTCCGTGCGGCTTTGCAGTTGCGCATATTCGGCCGCAAGGCGTTCGGAAATTGCTTCGGCGCTCGTCAGCCGCTCAGACATCGCCGCGAGTTCTTCGCGCTGCTGAGCAAGCGTTTCCTGCTGGGACTGAAGATTGTGGCGCATCTCCGCGAGGCGTTCAGTGGCCGCTAAAGCTTCAGCTTCCGCCGCGGATCGAGATTCCTGCGCACCTGCGTGCCGGGCGGTAGACTCTTTCGCCCGCGTCTGCGCGGTGTTCGCTTCCGCGCGAATTGCCGTGATCTCCGCGAGGCTCGCGTCGCGTTGCTCTACCGCGCGGCGGAGATCCATGCGCGCTTGATCACGCTGGTGACCGCTCGATACGACTTCCTTGGCAGCCTCCACATGCTCCGTGTTCATGAACGCGAGCCACTCTTCGGCCTGCGTCATTTCGGCTTCGATGCCCAGAATCTCTGACTGCGTCGCCGAAGCACTGGCTTCGAGGCGCACAGCTTCGGTCTCCTGCATGCGCAATTCGCGCTTCAATGCCAAAGGCCCAGCGTCGCTCGCACGGCCGCCGGAGATCATCCGGCCGTGATAACAAGTGCCATCGAGCGTTAGAAAGTGAAGTTGTGGATAGGCGCGAGATAGTTCTTCAGCGAGCGGCGCGTGCTCGACAACATAAGCCGACTGCAACTTGGGCAGAAATTGTTTTGCGGCAGGGCCGAGGGGATCGCGGAATTCGACCAGCTTGTCGAGACGCGCGACGACGCCGTCGGTCGCCGGCAAAATCTCCGGAGCCACGTTGATGGCGATATTCTGAGCGCGCAGCGAGTCCACGAAGAATGTCGCGCGGCCGCCCATTTCGTTGCGCAGCAGCGCCACACCCTCGCGGGCGTGATCAAAAGTTTCCACGACGACGTATTCAAGTTCGTCGCGCAGGAATTGCTCGATGGCGCTCTCGTGTTTTTCTTCGACTTCGGCATAATCCGCGAGCAGGCCGACCGCGCGGAAGTTACGCCCCTCGCTTCCACTTGTCGCAAAAAGCTTTTGCACCGCGTCGGCGGAATAAGCGCGTTCTTCGAGAATCTGCTCGAGCGAAGCGCGGCGGGCGCGTGCGGCGGCGAGTGTTTCGCGCATGGTTTCAAAGGATTGCTTCGTATCCGCGAGCGCCTTCCGTCGTTCGGCAAGGCATTCCTGAGCCTCGCGGAGATTATTGTCGAGTTCGAGCGCGCGCATTTCAGCGAGCAGACTTCGCATGTCGGCGTGTTGCGTGGTTTGAGCTTGCGCGGAGCATTCGGCCTCGAGTGTTGCAAGCGAAGCGGCGCGATGGGATTCCAGCGTCGCGAGGCGCGCGACGGTTTCATCGGCCTGCGTGGCTTCCGCCAGGCTCCGAATGCTTTCCTCGCTCATCCGCGCGGACAAGGCGCGCAGTTCCTCGATCCGCGTTTCGAGATTTTTCTGGTCGTCTACGCCGCGTCCTGCGGCATCCAGAGCTTCACGCAGCGCCGTTTCGAGAGCGGCGGTGCTGGTGCGCAGTTCGCCTAAAGAAGTTTCGTGAGTTTGGCGCCGCGAATCGAGTTCGATAGATTCGCGCTCAGCCAATTCGATTTCAACCAGCACGCGTGCGATGCGCAATTCGAGCTGCCGCGCTTGCTCCTGGTTGAAGGCGATGCGATTCTCGGCGCGATCAAGGTCGAGCGTCGTCTGGCTCAAAAGATTTTGCGTTTGGCGAAGCTCAGATTCGAGCTCGTAATTCCTGGCGTTGAGCCGTTCCTGTTCGGTCTCGAGTTCACGCAGCGAGCAAGTCGCGTCGTCTTCCGCGAGTGCCATTTCCCGCAACGCTCGTTCGAGCCTTTCGGCTTCGGAGTCGAGGTGCTGCGCCTTGCTTGCGAGCACGGTGCGTAGAGCGCCGCGCATTTGTTCGCGCAATTCGGCGTAGCGGCGCGCTTTCGACGCCTGGCGCTTCAGCGATGCGAGCTGCTTCTCGACTTCCACGAGAATGTCGTTCACGCGCGATAGATTCACGCGCGAGGCTTCGAGTTTGGCTTCCGCGAGCCGCCGCTTGGTCTTGTACATGGTGATCCCGGCGGCTTCTTCAATGATGGCGCGGCGATCCATCGGCTTCGAGTTGAGAATTTGCCCGATGCGACCTTGCTCGATGATGGCGTAGGAATCGGGGCCGAGTCCCATGCCCATGAAAAGTTCCTGGACGTCGCGGAGGCGCGCGACGCGGCCGTTGATGATGTATTCGCTCTGACCGGAGCGATAGAGCCGGCGGCCGATGACGACTTCACCGGGCTTAGGCATTTGCGCGGGCTTGTGAACGGCGCGCTTCTTGCGGAATTTGGCGGCGATGCCACTGTCGGTGATTATCGCGGCGTCTTCTGCTCCAGCTTGCGCTGAATCCCCGCCATCGGTGCCTGCGGTCTCGATTCCCGCGTCAGCGGGCAATTCTGTCGAGTTGGACGGCGTATCAGAGGCTGGGGCCTCGATTGCTTCTTCCGACGCAGCCAGGACGTGCGCAACGGCGTCAGCGAGCTCCGGATCAACGAGCGTCAGGGTCACTTCGGACATGCCGAGCGGCGGCCGCTTTGCGGTGCCATTGAAAATGCAGTCGGACATGCGTTCGGCGCGGAGAAGCTTATGGCTTTGCTCGCCAAGGACCCAAGAAATGGCGTCAACGATGTTTGATTTGCCGCAGCCGTTTGGGCCGACGATGCAGGTGATACCGTTACCGCTAAAAGTGATCTGCGTCTTCTCGCAGAACGACTTGAAGCCCAACAACTCAACTTTACGGAGTTTGAGCACGCGCACCCTCAGATAGGCTTTGCCCTCTTCGACGCAATGTCAAGAGAAACAAAGGCTTAAGTTTTGAGACGGAGCTCTTCCGGGACAAAAAGTTTGGAGGGTCGATGGTCCGTGGCCCTGCCGCCTGGCGCGTGCAAATAGGCGGTTACGAAAGCGAAGATAACACGGGTACTGGGTCCTGTAAAGTCCAACTGTGTCTGCTTGTCTTTCCATAATTCTGGTACCCATTGCCGGCCTCATGATGTTACTCGAACCGCTGTTTTCGATCAGGCGGTTGAGGTCTGCGTGAGCGTGGTTAACCTTTCGGCCGCTCGCGCGTCCGCGTCCGCGTGAAGCGTGGCATCATCAATACAGGGGCCGGCTCGAAATGGACCAAAATGAATGGGCGCAGAAGAAGGCCGAGCAAATCCGCAAGCAGAGAGGCGGCGGCGAAGACGATAAGAAAGTGCGGAAGGAAGTCGGCGAACTCAAGCGATCACAGATGCCCAGGATGTGGACAGAGACCCGGCAATCGTTGAGGAGACGGATGGACTTGATCAATGAGAGTCTCGGGGAACATATGATGGAATGGGCGGGGCTCGACGCCAACAAAGTTGTGGTGCGCGCCCTGGATGCAGTCGACCAACTCTTGAGCGTCACATATCATCCGGACGTTCTCGTAATCCGCTGCGAATATCCAAATGGGCGCGAGGAGTACCGGCCGAAGGTAACGGCGAACAAAGAGGTTGTCTTACTAGAAGGGCGCGGCGACGAAAAACGCGCCGATGAGCTGGCAGAACACATCTTCGACAAGTTCACCGCAGGGTTGATTGGCTAATCAAATTTCGACCAATCGAGAATTGGCGCGCTTCTCGAGTGTTGACGCGCTTCGCGCTCCGAGCTCCCTAGTCCGGTGTGCGAGCCAATGATTACAGTGAGCTTTAAGCGCTCTTGATCGCCTTGATGATGACGAGAAGAATCACGGCGCCGATCACTGCGCGAATCAGCAATCCGACCAATCCCACTGTAAAGATGCCGAGCGCGCCGAATACCCATCCGCCGACGAACGCACCGACGATTCCGACGATGATGTCTACGAGCAGGCCGAAGCCGCGGCCTTTCACAAGCTGACCTGCCAGAAAACCGGCCAGCGCTCCAATGATGAGTGTCCACAGCAATCCAATGCCGTCCATGTTCAACCTTTCCAATGCGCGCAGGTATGCGCCCGCGCTCGCGATATGGCTGCCTAATGGGGCCTCAGGGAATAGGGGCGGATTCTACCATCGCTGAGATTCAACGGCGCAATGCCTTATTTTCGAAGCTCACGCTTATCGGCAGGTGGCATTTTCAACGATTGCAAGCCGGTATGCCCGAGCGCTCTATTGCGCTTTGTTGCTGTATACGTTTGACTTACGGGAGTGGGGGCCTTAGCATCCGGCTACACCGGAGACAGAATGGCTGCGCCTGATGATCGCGCTAATCTTGGAACTTTGCTCGGACTCGTCCTCTTCGCGGCGATCTGCGGCATTACGCTTTTTCGATATCATCCACCGGCGGCAAAACCGGTAGACGCGCCACCATCGCAATTTTCCGCGGGGCGCGCGCGCAGCGTTCTTTATGGGTTAGTCGCTGACGCTATTCCTCACCCGATTGGGAGCGCGGAAAATGGGGCGGTGCGGGAGAAGATTGTCCAGATTTTGACGGATCTGGGCTACCAGCCGCAAATCCAGCCAGGCTTCGGCTGCAATGAGTGGGGCAGTTGTGGATCGGTGCTGAATGTTGTCGCGCGAGTTGAAGGCACTGAGCCGGGCGAGGCTGTGCTGCTTGCTGCCCACTATGATTCCGTTCCCGCGGGGCCGGGAGCTTCGGATGATGGGCTGGGCGTTGCGTCCGTCCTCGAAATCGCGCGAATTTTGAAAACTCTGGCGCCTGCGCGCCATGCGGTAATTCTTTTGCTCACCGACGGAGAAGAAGCGGGAATGCTCGGCGCGGATGTGTTTGTCAGGACCCATCCGTGGGCGCGCGAGGTGAAAGTTGGGGTGAACGTTGACGCGCGCGGAACGTCGGGGCCGAGCCTGATGTTTGAAACGGGAAGCGCCAACGACTGGGCGATGCGCTTATATGAGCACGCTGTGCCGCACCCCATCACGAATTCCATTTACTACACCGTGTATAAGAACTTGCCGAACGATACTGACTTCTCCGTTTTTAAGGGCTTCGGGTATCAAGGGCTAAATTTCGCGAATATCGGCGGCGTCATGCGCTATCACACGCCGCTCGACAATTTTGAGAATGTTTCAACGAACACTCTCCAACATGATGGAGACAGCGCCCTCGCGACCGTTCTCGCATTCGCTAACGCCGATCTTTCGAATCCTCGTTCGGGAGATGCTGTGTATTTCGACGTGTTCGGGCGTTGGATAGTGCTTTGGAGCGAGCGAGCGTCATTTCCGATTGCGGCTACGATTGCGTTTCTTTTGCTTATCGAAATTGCGCTACTGATTCGGCGGAGCCAACTGTTTATCTCTACTGTTGTATGGGGCATGTTTGGCTGGTTTGTGATGCTGGGATTTATCGGGGCGATTGGCTACGCGCTGCTGGTCGCATATCGTGTAACCGGTGCAGTGCCGCCGGCCGGAAGCGAATACGGATGGATCGCGTATCCGATTGTCGCCAAGATTGCGTATCTTGCACTGGCAGTATGGAGCGTCGTTTTTGTGGTGCGGATTTTTCAGAAACGAGCGAGTTTCTGGGGCTACTGGGCGGCAGGCAACGTTCTTTCTGCAACGGCCGCGATTTGGACGTCGCGGAACTATCCTGGCGCGAGCTTCCTATTTATTGTGCCGGTTACGATCGCACTCATTGCCGCGCTGCCGGCGGTTCTGGACTCGAAGAATTCGCTTTGGCTCCGCGAAATCGCCGTACTGGTTAACGCGGCGGCGATTTTCTCCGTGTTCATTCCCTCGATTTGGTTTCTGTACGACGCGCTGGGAGTTGGCATCTTGCCGCTGGCAGCAATGTTGCTAACAGTTGCCGTCGCATCCTTGGCTCCGGCATTCACAATAGCCGACGACGGAATGAGAGGCACTTTGAACGGGTTGGCAGTGACCATCGCGATACTCGCGGGGCTCCTTGGGTTTGTGACGCCGGTATATTCCGTTCATTCTCCGCAGCGAGTGAATTTTCAGTACTGGCTTGACGCTGACGCGCATCGCGGAAAATGGCTGGCGGCGGCAAATTCGCAGCGCTTGGCTGATTGGCTCGCGGCCGCGGCGTCGTTCAAGAGAAAACCTCAGCTCATTTTCCCCTGGGATTACAGCCCACGATTCAGCGCCGATGCGCCACAAATTGAAATGGCCAGGCCGGAATTGGCTGTGCTCTCCTCCGAAGCCACCGGCACTGGCGTTCGCTATCAAGTTCGAATCAAATCGCCGAGAGGAGCGCCCGATTGTTCAATTTTATTTCCGCCTTCATCGGGAGTTGCGTCTGTCGAATTTGAGGGACTCGCGGTGCCTAAACCATCAAGCCGCGTGGTCACGTTTCTGAATGAAGCGATGCACGGCTGGAAGGTGTATGAAGTCGCGACTTTGCCGTCGGAAGGCATCGAGATGAGTTTCACGTTGCCGAGCGCGTCGCCGGTTGAGGCTTATCTGCTGGACGAGAGCTACGCCCTGCCGCCTGACGGGATGTTTCTGAAGAAGGCTCGTCCGCCCGATGCCGTACCTTCGCAGGATGGCGACGCTACGGTGGTCAGCCGTCGCATCGAGATCCGGCCTGCGGCTCCAATCTCGCCAACAGTGCCTACCGCGGCGCCGTGACGGCCGAAACGCCGCGCGCTCATCGAGAAATCCGATTCGAGCAGTGTTTGCCACGCTGGAACAACATCGCTACAATCAACGATTCGAAATTTGTGTGGGGATCACGCTGACGCGATAACTATGCACGAAATTCTGCTACTCGACACGCTAACGAACCGAAAAGGGCCGATTCAGCCGCTTCACCCGGGCGAAATCCGGATGTATACGTGCGGGCCGACGGTCTATGACTTCGCGCATATCGGGAATTTCAGGACGTTTGTCTTTCAGGATGTTCTTCGACGGTTCCTGCGTGTACGCGGATACAAACTCAATCACGTCATGAATCTTACCGATGTGGACGATCGCATCATTCAGAACGCCGCCGCTGCCGGAATAAAAATCCGCGAATATACCGAAAAATACGTTCAGGCTTTTCTTGAAGACATGAAGGCGCTCAGCCTGGAGTCGCCGGAACGAATCGTACGTGCAACCGACCACATTGACGACATGGTCGCGTTGATCCAGCGGCTGCAACAGAAGACGTATACGTATCCAAGTGAAGGCTCAATTTATTATCGGATCTCGAAGTTTCCTTCGTACGGCAAACTTTCGCACATTGATATCGCCGGAATTCAAGCGGGCGCGCGCGTTGACGTGGATCGCTATGACAAAGCCGACGCACGCGATTTCGCGCTCTGGAAAGCGCCGAAGCCCGGCGAGCAATTCTGGAAAACGCCGATCGGAGCGGGACGTCCTGGCTGGCACATCGAGTGCTCAGCGATGTCTATGAAATATCTCGGCGAGACGATTGACATTCACACCGGCGGCGTAGATCTAGCCTTTCCGCATCATGAAAATGAAATCGCACAGAGCGAAGCGGCGACGGGCAAACAATTCGTAAAAATCTGGCTGCACGCCGAACACTTGATGGTCGAAGGCGAGAAGATGTCGAAATCGACCGGCAATTACTACACGTTGCGCGATCTCTTTGCCAAGGGATACCGACCGTCTTCGATTCGCTTCCTGCTGCTTTCCGTGCCGTATCGCCGGCAACTCAATTTCACGATGGATGGATTGCAGCAGGCAGCGAGTTCCGTGGAGCGGCTGCGAAACTTCAAGTCGCGCGTGGAAGCTGGGCGTTTCCCGGCAGGCGACGCGCCGGAAATTGCAGCGCGCATTCGAGCGCGCGAGGATGAATTCGATGAAGGGCTTTCGGATGATCTGAACACAGCGCAGGCGCTTGCTGCCGTGTTTGATCTCGTGCGCGACATCAATACGGCGATCGATCGTGGCGAGTTCCGCCAGTCGAATGTCCCAATTGTTCTTGAGGCGCTGCGGAAATTCGATGAAATCCTCGCGGTGTTCGAAGATACGGATGATGCCAGGCTTCAGGCGTTGGGCTTTGCGCAAAAGCGCTCTGGAATTAGCGATGCGGAGATTGAATCGCTGGTCGCCGAACGGCAAGAGGCCCGGCGTGCGCGCAATTTCAAACGCGGCGATGAAATCCGCGCACAGCTTGCCGCGGGTGGTATAATTCTGGAAGACATGAAAGACGGCAGTATCCGTTGGAAACGCGAGTGAATTCACGACATTACAATCCGCGCCCGCTCCACGCTTTGCCCTCGAACGAACGTCCAGGTCTTTTCGGCGATTAGTTCCAGTTCCTCCCCAGCGCTAAACCGGCGTACGCGCCATAGCCGGTATGCGCCAGACGAACATTCCCTAGTGCCATCCGTACATTTTTGAACATTTTGGGAGGAATCCATGCCGAATACCGAAGTAATGGAAAAGAAACTGCCGCACCTTGTTACGACACTGCCCGGGCCGAATGCCAAGAAGGTCGTCGAGCTTGACGCGCAGTTTGTCTCGCCGTCATACACGCGCGATTACCCACTCGTGGCGAAGAGCGGCCATGGAGCGACGGTTGACGACGTAGATGGCAACACGTTTCTCGATTTTGCCGCGGGCATTGCCGTGGTTTCGACGGGGCACTGCCATCCCGAAGTTGTGGCCGCGATTCAAAAGCAGGCCGCCGAGCTCATTCACATGTCAGGCACCGATTTCTATTATCCGAGCCTCGCCGAATTGGCGCAGAAGTTGAGTTCGATCGCGCCTGGCAAAGAGCCGAAGAAAGTTTATTTTGGCAATTCCGGAGCCGAAGCAATTGAGGCCGCGATCAAGCTGGCGAAGTATCACACCAAGCGCGACAAACTGATTGCATTCCATGGTGCGTTCCACGGCCGCACGATCGGCGCGCTTTCTTTGACGGCGAGCCGCGCCGTTCAGCGTAAAGGTTTCGGCACTTTGCTCTCCGGCGTATTTCACACGCCATATCCCGATACCTATCGCGGGACGTACGGCATCCGGCCAGAGCACGCGGCGGAAGATTGTCTTGGTTACCTCGAGAACGAACTCTTCCGGCGTCGCGTTGATCCTGAAGAGGTGGCTGGAATTTTCATCGAGCCCATCCAGGGAGAAGGCGGTTACATTCTCGCTCCTGCCAAATTCCTGCAGGGCTTGCAGCGCATTTGCAGCAAATATGGAATTTTGCTGATCGCGGATGAAGTTCAGTCAGGCATGGGCCGAACCGGCAAGTGGTGGGCCGTAGACGACTCGGGCATCGAGCCCGATATCATCACGTCGGCGAAAGGAATTGCTTCAGGTATGCCCCTCGGGGCAGTGATTGCGCGCGCGAGCGTGATGGATTGGACGCCGGGAGCTCATGCGTCCACTTTCGGCGGTAATCCTGTGTGCATCGCTGCAGCGCTCGCGACGATTCGCTTGCTGGAATCGAAATACATGGCGAATGCGGCGCGCATGGGCGATCGCATCAAGCAGCTCACTTCGGATTGGACGGAGCGGCACAAAATCGTCGGCGAAGTGCGCGGGCGAGGGCTCATGATCGGAATTGAAATCGTCCGCGACCAGAAGACTAAAGAGAAAGCGACGGATTTGCGGAACGAAATTGTTCAGAAGGCTTTTCACAAAGGTCTGCTGGTTCTCGGATCGGGCGATACGACGCTAAGGTTGTGCCCGCCTCTCGTGATTGATGAGGAGCAGGCGAAATTTGCGATACAGACGCTCGACGCCTGCATTTCCGAAGTCGAACGAACGATGTGATTTGGGTTGTTAATTTGCGTTCAAGGAGCGCTGCGGCCGCGTGGCACTGCAGTTCAGCGCTCCTTCCTCACTTTCTTCGGGCAAGTTCGTTTTGCCGAGACCAATCTTCGACATAGGCCGCATCACTTGTTAAACGCCTGCTAGAATACCCACTCGTTTGGACATCTCACCGCACGTGGAGGAGCGTTTGCCGCGCATTCTGGACGTTGGCTGCGGCCCGTCAAAATATCCCGGCGCAATCTGCGTGGACGTGAATCCGAAGACCGCGGCGGACGTAATTTGCGATCTCGACCGGGGCCGCTTGCCGTTTCGAGAAGATTCGTTCGACGAAGTGCGTGCCGTCCATCTGATCGAGCACGTCGAGAACGCCATCGCGACAATCGAAGAATTTCACCGCGTCACGCGCCCTGGCGGCACGATTTTTATCGTCACGCCGCACTATACGGACATCGCCTCGTACACCGACCCCACGCATCGGCGCCATTTGAGCAGCGAGTCTTTCCACTATTTTTATCCTGGCGGCAAACATGGCCAGGAATCGTGGTATACCCATGCGAGATTGAGAGAGCGGCGGCTCGACGTGAAACTTTTGCGTGTGTGGCGGATTCTGGGGCTCGAGTTGCTGGTGAATCACGCGCGATGGTTCCGGCGATTCTGGGATCAGTATTTGAGTTTTGTGATTCGCGGCAAGGTGATGGAATTCACTTTCGAGGTGATGAAGTAGCGATGCGGATCTTCGCGCGAATCATGTATGGCTTGGTGAGCTTTGCTTCGCGCAGGGGGATAACCGATGTTCCCGTCGAGCCGAATGCAGCGCAAGTGCAGAGCGCCGGGGCGGCGAGAAAAATTCGAGCGCGCCGAACTGGAGTTCGCGGCGAGACGTTTGCCTACTGGTATCTTCGCCGCCACGGTTACACGATGATCGCAACAAATTACACCGCGCCGGGAATCAAAGGTGAAGTTGATCTCATCGGCTACGATGGAGACGTGCTGGCGTTTATTGAAGTGAAGACACGAATCGCGAGTGGACAATTCACGGCAAAGCCGGAAGATGCTGTGGACAGAGCGAAACGCCGGAACGTATGCCGCATGGCGCGTCAATTTATGCGCGACTCAAGAATCCCCAAGGTGCCATATCGCTTCGACGTGATGGCGATTGAATCTCGACCAGGCCAGCGGCCTCTGGTCCGTCTGCACAAGTGCGCGTTCGCCGAGCAATCCTAGTAATCCTAGTATCGTGTTACATGATGCCGCCCACGCGTAAGTCGGGCGCCATTTTAGGAATTTGCGTAGTAAAATTAGGAATCGCGTGGTGTTCCACCCAGTTCAGAACGCCAGCGGCTACGGCGTTTTCTGACGTCCAACCCTAAACGGGGAGGCCAGGTTGCCTGAGCTTCGCAAGGACCCGATCACGGGTCGATGGGTAATTATTTCCACGGAACGCGGCAAGCGTCCGAATGAATTTTTGCGCGAAAGCGTGGAAATAAAGAATAAAGGTGTCTGTCCCTTTTGCGCTGGTAATGAGGGCAAGACACCGCCGGAGATTATCGCTTATGGGCGAAATGGCAGCGGCAAAGATACGCCGGGCTGGACGGTTCGCGTGGTGCCGAACAAATTTCCGGCGCTTGGGATTGAGGGCGGGCTCGACCGCGAAGGCGATGGTCTCTTCGATCGCATGAACGGGATCGGCGCACACGAAGTGATCGTCGAAACTCCGGATCACAACAGCACGCTAGCCATGCTGCCCGATCGTTCCGTGGAACAAGTGCTTTGGGCGTTCCGTGACCGCATCGTGGATTTGAAGAACGACAAGCGCTTCCGTTATATCCTGCTCTTCAAAAATCACGGCGAGCCGGCCGGCGCTTCGCTGGAACATACCCATTCGCAACTCATTGCGCTGCCGATTGTGCCCAAGCGCGTTCGCGAAGAAGTGGATAATTCGAAGCGCTACTTTATCGAAAAAGAGCGCTGCATTTTTTGCGACATGATCCGGCAGGAAGTGGAAACGGAAACGCGCGTAATCCTCGAGAACGACCATTTCATCGCGCTTGCGCCGTATGCTCCGCGCTTTCCGTTCGAGACATGGCTTCTGCCGCGACAGCACAGCTCGGCCTTTGAGAACATGCCAAGCACTCAATACGCCAGCCTGGCGCGATTGCTTCGCGAATATCTCGTGCGGTTGGATTCCGTGCTTGCGAAGCCGGCGTACAACTTCGTCATTCACACATCGCCTGTCGGCGAAGAGGCCAACGATCATTACCACTGGCATATCGAAATGATGCCGAAATTGACGAAGGTCGCGGGATTCGAGTGGGGCACAGGCTTCTATATCAATCCGACGCCGCCCGAAGAAGCAGCGCGTTACCTTCGCGAAGCTGTGGTTACGTCTCCGGCCTGAATCTATTTTTTCAAACTTCGAAGCCGGAAAATCGAAACATATTCCAATGGCCGTTGCGAAATGACGCGGCGCGCACGGGGCGTTTAACGATCGCACGGTTCGTTGTTGTTTTGGCTCACCGAGTGTTATCTTAAATTTTACCGGTAAGACTCTTCCCATAATGGAGGCTCAGCCATGACCTGGGGCAAGCGTCGCGCTATCATCATCACCATCGTTCTTTTGTTCATCGTCATCTTCATTGGAATTGCAGTTTCATCGCCGGTGCGCGTTGGATCGAACGCCGTGCTGGTTCTCAACGTCGAGGGCGAGATCGAGGAACAGCGGCCAACGGACTTTTTCTCGGCGATAAACGGCGAAACAACGCCGGTGCAGCACGATTTCACCGACGAACTCGATACGGCAAAGACAGATTCGCGCATAAAGGCGCTGGTGGTGAAAATCGGACCGCTTGCGACGGGATGGGCGAAACTTGAGGAGATTCGCGCTCATCTTTTGTCATTCAGAGAAAGCGGCAAGCCCAGCATCTGCTATCTGGGCGGCGATGGCGCAGGCAATTCGGAATATTACATCGCGAGCGCGTGCTCCGAAGTTTGGGTCGTTCCAACGTCCGAGATATGGATTCGCGGGATGATGGGAGAGGCCACGTTTCTTCGCGGTGCGCTGGACAAGTTGAAAATCATTCCCGACTACTATCACATCGCTGAGTACAAAACGGCTTCCAATCAACTTACTGAGAAGAAATTCACGCCTGCGCACCGCGAAGAGGTCGAGGCAATTGTTCGTAGCATTTATGACCAATATCTGACCGATGCCGCCGCCGGCCGAAAAATAGATCGCGCGTCATTTGAGCAACTCGTCCAGAAGGGACCCATCTCCGCGGAGGAAGCGGTGGGCGATAAGCTCGTCGACAGGCTCGCGTATTGGGACCAGGTACAGGATTACGTGAAGACGAGAACGAAAGATTGGAATCCCGTCAGCCTCGGAAAATATCGTTCGCAGGTGAAGAACTCGGGAATGACGGAGATTGCGGTGGTTCACGCGACAGGTTTGATCATTTCGGGGAAATCGGGGAACGCGCCTGGCGGCGGATTCATCATGGGCGGCGACTCGGTGGCGGCGGATTTGCGCCGTGCGCGAGAGGATTCCAACGTCAAAGCCATCGTGCTCCGCATCGATTCGGGCGGCGGCTCGGCGGTCGCCAGTGAAGTGATTCGCCGCGAAGTGCAATTGGCGCGAGGCGTGAAGCCTGTGGTCGTTTCGATGTCAGATGTGGCGGCGTCGGGCGGATATTGGATCGCCATGTCCGCGAACAAGATCGTGGCCGAGCCGGACACGATTACCGCCTCGATCGGCGTGCTGGGAGGCAAGCTCAACGTCTCTGGTCTTTACAACATGCTGGGACTCAGCACCGACTTCGTGGCCACCAGTGATAACGCCACAATCTTCTCGGCGCAGCAGAATTTCACTCCGGCGCAGCGTGATTCCTTTCAAAAGATGCTTCAGGAAACTTACGCGAGGTTCACTCAAGGCGTCGCGGACGGACGAAAAATGAAAGTGGAGGACGTGGATAAAATTGGAAAAGGGAGAATCTGGAGCGGCTCGCAGGCAAAAGATCGCGGACTCGTGGACGAGCTGGGCGGACTCGATCGAGCCATTACGATTGCGAAGCAGCTTTCCGGAATTCCCGCGGACCGCGCCGTTCGTATTGTTCGCTTTCCCGAGGAAAAAACGTTCTTCGAGATCTTAATGGAAAAGCATCAGGAGGATTTGGCGCAATGGACTTCGGTAGAGTCGCTTGTGCGTCACCTCACGAGCACGTACGAGCCGTTGCAGGTTCGGATGCCGTTCGAACTCAAAATTAACTGACAGCAGCGGAATTATTCGAATTTGTGCGGATTGCGGTGAAGATTCATTTTGGTTTCGTTATACTTGACACTTGCGGCGCGGTACCCAAGTGGCCCAAGGGAGAGGTCTGCAAAACCTCCATTCGTGGGTTCGAATCCCACCCGCGCCTCCATCTTCCCGCGAAATTCCCCTTCGCGATTGGTATTCGGTCGTAGAATCTTCAGACTCACTTTGCTCATCGTAAGTGCATGAAGCAATAGGAGGCGGAGGGCGGGCATGGCTTCGGAACAATTGCATAAGCGACGACTCGGTCGATCTGGCCTCGAGATCACCACCGTTGGCTTCGGAGCCTGGGCTGCCGGCGGTGGAGGCTGGGCGTACGGATGGGGACCGCAGGACGACGCAAAATCCATCGCCTCAATTCGTCGCGCCGTGGAGCTAGGAGTAAACTGGATTGACACGGCGGCCATCTACGGACTTGGCCACTCGGAAGTGGTGGTAAGACGCGCCCTCACCGAAATTCCGCAGTCCGAGAAACCATACATTTTTACGAAGTGCGGTGTCGTTGCAGATCCGACAAAGCCGTACGACCCCGGCTATAGAAGCCTCAAGCCCGAATCCATCCGCGGCGAGATTGAAGCGTCGCTGAAGCGCCTTGGCGTCGAGCGCATTGACTTATACCAGTTCCATTGGCCCGACGAAGGCGGAGTTCCGATCGAAGATTCCTGGGCCGAAATGGATCGGCTTGTGCGCGAAGGAAAAGTGAGAGCAGCGGGGGTTTCGAATTTCACGGTGGAGCTACTGGAGCGCGCCGAGCGCATACGTCACGTGGATTCTTTGCAGCCGCCTTTCTCTCTGATTCGAAGGAATGCCGCCGCGGATGTAATCCCGGGGTGCGCAGCTCATGAGACGGGCGTAATCGTTTATAGCCCTATGCAATCAGGAATTCTCACCGATACGTTCGGTCCGGACCGCGTCGCTCGGTTTGCCGACGATGACTGGCGCAAACGCAGTCCCGAATTCCTGGAACCAAAACTAGGCGCGAATCTGCGGCTACGCGATGCCCTGAAGCCGATTGCTAGTCGGCATGGCGTCACGGTTTCTGCGGTCGCGTTGGCGTGGACGTTGAGTTGCCCCGGCGTCACGGGAGCGATCGTCGGTGCTCGCTCGCCTGAACAAGTGGATGGCTGGATACAAGCCGGAACACTCAGGCTGACTGACCAGGATATCGCCGAGATCACGACTGCCATCCAGGCGTCGGGAGCAGGAACCGGTCCCATCGAAACGCCTCGAAAGAAGATGGCGGCGCGCTAAGGCAAACTGACCTTCTCGCGCTTACGCCACGCTATTCTTTCGCTCAAATGCGCCGATACTTTTCAAAGACACAATCATTTGGTTTCTGAAACTTGACATGATTCGGCGCGTCTAAAATGAGAGCCGCCGGACTAGCGTTGGAGACGAGCGCTAGCGTGAAGTACCGCAGGAAAACTTGAATCTATGTGGATTGTAAGACTCGCACTCAGCAGGCCGTACACGTTTGTGGTTGCGTCAATGCTCATCATAATTCTGGGCGTTGTCGCTATTTTGAACACCCCAACTGACGTATTCCCGAACATCAACATTCCAGTCGTCAGCGTCGTCTGGACTTACTCGGGCCTGTCGCCGCAGGAAATGGCCGATCGGCTCACCGGCAATTCCGAACGCGCCGCGACGACCACTGTAAATGACATTCAGCACATCGAATCCACGTCGCTCAACGGCATCGCGATCATGAAGCTTTTTTTTCAGCCCAACGTGAGAATCGAGGGTGCGGTAGCGCAGGTGACGGCGATCTCGCAGACGATCTTAAAGGGGGCGCCTCCGGGAACCACTCCGCCGCTCGTGATCGCTTATAACGCATCAAGTGTGCCGATACTTCAGCTTGGCTTGAGTAGCGATGCGCTTTCCGAGCAGGAATTGTTTGATCTCGGCACGAATTTCATCCGCCCGCGTCTCGTCACCGTTCCGGGCGCTGCGATTCCATGGCCGTATGGCGGAAAGCAGCGGCAAATCAACGTTGATCTCGATCCCCGCGCTCTATTCGAGAAGGGTGTTTCCGGCGCGGATGTGGTAAGCACGCTCAACGCGCAGAACGTGATTTTGCCGCAGGGCACCTCGAAGATTGGCGACCGCGAATACAACATCGAATTCAACAGCACGCCAAAAAAAGTGCCAGAACTGAACGACCTGCCGATCAAGATTGTAAACGGTGCGATGGTTTACGTCCGCGATGTCGCCTTCGTGCACGATGGCGCTTCTTTTCAAACCAACATTGTCCGGCAGGATGGACGGCGCGGTGCGCTGCTTACCGTCCTCAAGAATGGCAACGCCTCTACGCTCGCTGTCGTATCGGGCATCGTCGATATGCTTCCCAATATCGAGGCCACACTGCCACCGGGGCTCACCCTGCGTAAGACGATCGATCAATCCTTGTTCGTCCGC
>Ga0209624_10000025_pt1 | contig 149183 bp, 124 predicted proteins | sample JacPinW_OM2H0_O1_FD_188565 | JGI IMG/M metagenome (GOLD analysis project Ga0209624, IMG submission 188565) | Forest soil microbial communities from Algoma, Ontario, Canada - Jack Pine, Ontario site 1_JW_OM2H0_O1 (SPAdes) (version 2) | ecosystem: Environmental > Terrestrial > Soil > Boreal... | reverse complement strand
CGCCGGGATGTCGTAAATCGGCTTGTCCGGGTACAGCTCGGTGCATTGGCCGCCGGCCTGCGCCAGCGAATCGACGATGTGCGCGTTGATTCCGAGAAGTCCGAGTTCGAAGATCTGGAACAATCCTACCGGGCCCGCGCCGATGATGACCGTCTCGACCGCCGTGGGAACGGCCTCGGCCGCGCTCAGGTTTTCCGACATGATTGGCTTCTATCCTTCTCGATCCGCTCAAATGGGCCGCAAATTGTAGCTGAATGTGTTTGGCTCCGTGGCACTGCGGACCCGTTCAATCCGACCGCCCAGGTCTATCCGGCCGGCGAGGCAACCAGATTCGATCCGCAGGGTACATATGTACGAGAGTGGGTCCTCGAGAACTCGCGCGACGGCGCGCGGGGGGACCCGACGACCCGTGGGCCACGCGAGTCCCCCCACGGTTATGTACATGTTTTACCGGGAAAAATAACCTCAAAGGGTGGCGATCATGCACGCGAAAGTGAGCTCATTCCCCGACATGGGCGACGGCAGGCGCGAATCGACTCGGCCGATCCGCGCCTTGAATCGAGGGCTCGAGGTGCTGACCGAACTGAATCGCCTGGAGCGGGCGCCCATCAACACGCTGGCCGCCGCGGTCCGGCTGCCGCGTACCACCACCTACCGTATTCTGGAGACGCTGCGTCTGGCAGGTTACGTCGATCGCGATCCGCACGATGACTGTTATCGGCCGACAATCATGGTCCGCGCTCTGTCCGACGGCTTCGACGATGAGGCCATGGTCGCGCATATCGCGAAGCCGCATCTCGCCGCGCTCGGTGAAGAAATCGTGTGGCCCGTGGCGGTCGCGACTCCGTCGGGCGCGACCATGATGATCCGCGAGACCACCGATCGTCAGAGTCCTCTGGCCTTGGAACAGTACGGCGCGGGCGTCCGTGTACCCATGCTCGGCTCCGCGGCGGGGCGAGCTTATCTCGCGTTCTGCTCAGGTTCGGAACGGGATGCGCTGCTCGAGCTTCTGTCCCGTTCCACCCTGCCGGAGGATCGGCTGGCGCGCAGCCGCATCGAGGTCGACCGGCTGCTCAACGAGACTCGCACGCAGGGTTTCGGCATGGCGCATCGTGCCCGGCGCGTGTCGGAGGAGACCAGTCTCGCCATCCCGATCCGCGCAAAAGACCGCATCCTCGCGACTGTCACGGTTCGCTATGCCGCAACTGCGGTTCCGCTGCGCATCGCGGTCGAACAGTTCCTGCCGAAGATGCGCGAGGTGGTGCAGAAAATCGAACGCGAGTTCGCCTAGGGCGCTCGGGGCGCGGCCGTGATTCGCTCGTAAGCCGCCTCGTATTGCGGGACCCAGTTCTTCTCAACCGAATAACCGTGGCCCACCTTGGGCAGCATGACGATGCCGGCGCCGGGAACCGTCGCGATGAACTGCTGAGTCGCGGGCGCCGGGCACACTTGATCGAGCTCTCCCTGGAGCGAGATCCATTTGCCGGAAAGCTTCTTCGCCGGCAGAAAATCGACGCCCTTCAATTGTCCCTTCGCATCGCGGCGCGGCGTCGCCTCGATCCCCGAGCCCTTGCACAGGGGCTTCTTCAGGTCGAGGTCGGGACAGAAGGCGATGGAGAGCGCGCCCTTGAACAATCCGTCCGGCGCCTGCACGAGCGTGGCGTACACCAGGGTGGCGCCCGAGGAGTAGCCCACCAAGGTGGGCTGCAGATAGTGCTTCAGGCCTAATTTCGCCTGCAGATAGCGGCTCAGATCTTCGAAATCCGCCGCCGGCGACACGCACTCATCGGAGGATTTTTCCAACTGCGCGAGATAGTGACGAATGTCGATCCCGGCGACGATGGCGCCCTTGTCGGCGAGCCGCCGTGCCATGGAAACCACGCCCAGGTTCCATCCCCCGTCGCCCGACGGGAACAGCACGACGTCGCGCGGCTCCCCGGCGCCGCGCTCGATGCTGATCGTGCCGAAACGCCCATGGTCGACCGACTCCGGGGCAGCGACGGCCGCACTCAGCGAGAGCAGAAGTACGGCGGCAATCCTGAACGCGGTGCCGAACATTTATTTTCTCAAGACCTTGCCGACGCCGCCGGATATGAGGGCAGTGACGTCGAGTAGCGCGCCCGCCGTGGCCAGGCCGTCCGGCGCGGCCAGATATCGCGGCCGCCACACCGGCAGGAACTTCTCCTTGAATCTTCGCAGTCCCTCGAAGTGATAGAACACTTCGCCGTAACGTTGCACCAGACGCCCAAGTTTGTGCCAGGTCGGCGCGAGCGCGTGCTCTTCCAACCCTGACAGCGGAGCCATCCCCAGATTGAACCAGTGATAGCCCTGGGCTCTGCCCCACAGCATGCACTCGGTCAGCAGGAAATCGATGACCCCCTTCGGCGCACCGTCGTTGTAGCGCATGAGGTCCACCGACAATTCGCCGCTGCCCGCGCGCCAGAGATTGGCGAACGCGACGATGGCGCCGCCGCGCCGCACGACGCCGCAGTCGAAATACTCGAGATAGCGCTCGTCGAAATACCCCAGGGAGAAGCGCTTCTCCGCGGTGTTCTTCGCCGCAAGCCAGGCATCGGACACCGCGCGCAGCTCAGCCACCACGGCCGCGACCTGCGTGGGCGGAATCACCTCGAACTGCGCTCCGTCGCGCAGCGCCCGCCGGTGCGTCTGGCGCAAGTCCGCGCGCGCGGGGCCCTCCAGCGAAAAGGTGTCGAGCGCCACCCGCGCCTCTTCGCCGAGTTTGCTCAGGTTCAAGCCGAGATCGATGTACAGGGGCAGGTTTTGCGGCTTGACCTGGTAGAACACCGGCGACACCGCCATCACGTCGCAGGTCTCGAGAAACTCCCACGCCAGCGCTTCGCCCCCCTCGGGCGAGCCGACCGGGTCGCCCATGGCCACCCAACTGTTTCCGGAGACCCCGTACATGATGAAGGCCGTGCGCTCGGCATTGAACAGCAGGTTCTTGTCGCCGAGCAAGGCGAGATTCGCGATGGTGTCGTCGGTGCCGGCGATCAGCGCCGCGGCGCGCTCCAGGTCCGCGGCGCTCGGCACCGCCTTCGTCGGGCGGGTAGGCCGCAGCAATCTCCACAGGCCGTACGCCGCTGCGATCACCGCGGCGAACAACGATGCGCGCAGGCTGCGCGGCGCCGAGGCATGGAACGCGAACTGCCACCACAGCTGGTTGTCGTAGGGTATGTGCCGGTTGGCAAAGATCACCAGCCACACCGCGGTCACCAGCACCAGGACCAAGGCGACGATCCAGGGGCCCGAGTAGTGTTGCTCGATGAGGGAGGCGCGCCGCTGAAAGCGCTCCCGGGCCGCGACCAGGACGACCACCACCAGGCCTAGTATCGTGGCCTCTTCGTAGTCGAAACCCTTGAGCAGCGAGAGCAGGATGCCCGCGCACAAGAGCCAGATCGTCAGCCACCAGGCGGCGTTGAGGCGCCGGTACAAGCCGTGCGCAATCACCAAGAGGCCCACTCCCACGGCGCTGCCGAGCAGATGCGAGAGCTCGAGGATGGGCAGGGGCAAATAGTCGCGCAGCATGTCCAGCCGATTGCCGAGTCCGGGAGTGGCGCCGGAGAACAGCAGCACGGCCCCCGCGAGGAATACCGCGATCGCGATGGCCTGGGGCGTGACAGCGACCAGAAAAGTCCGCCCGAGCTGCACGAGACGCACCGCGGGTCCGCGATGCGCCCAGACCTCGTGCGCGCCCAACAGCGCGAGCGCCACGGCGAAGGGCGCGAAATAATAAATCGCACGATAGGCGAGCAGCGCGCCCAGCAGCCGGTCCTTCGCCACGGACTGCAGCAGCAGCAGCAAGACCGCCTCGAACACGCCGATGCCGCCGGGAACATTGCTGATCACACCGGCGGCGATGGCGATCAGGTAGACGCCGGCGAACGCCGCGAAGCTGATCTGGCCGTGCTGCGGGAGCAGAACGTAGAGGACGCCGGCCGCGCACATGAGATCCGCGCAGGCCACGGCAACCTGCGCAAAGGCGACACGCGGTTTCGGCACGGGTATCACGAAGTTGCGGATCTGCAGCGGCTCGTGCCGCGTGCACACCAGCCACAGATACGCGGCGACCGCGCCGAGCAGCACCACCCCGGCGATCATGGCGAGCGACGCATGCACGTGCAGCACCGATCCCGACATCCCGGCCTGCGTCACCAGCGAAAGCCCCAAGAGCAGGCCGGCTCCCAGCAGGAATGTGACGCTGCCGAATGCGATGATGGTCGCGATCTGTTTCGCGCCGAGCCCGAGGGCCGTGTAGGCGCGATAACGAATCGCCCCGCCGCTCAAGGTGTTCAGGCCCACATTGTGGCCGATGGCGTAGCCCATGAATGAAATCAGGGCGATGCGGGGATAGGGCACGCGCGCACCCGCGAAATGCACGGCCAGGGCGTCGTACAAGGTCAGGCAGCCGTACCCCCCCACCGTGAACAACGCCGCCCGCATCAATTTCACATCGGAAATGGCATGGACGCGGGCGAGGATATCCTGCCAGTGATATTCGCCGAGCAGGTGATGCAGCCAAAACAGCGCCAGCCCGAACAGGGCCAGTCCAAGGAGGGCGGTCCACGCCGGGACCTTGTGAGCTGCGACCGTGTGTGCCAAGCGGGGTATCGTAACAGGGCCTCCCAGGCAGCGCTGCAAACTGCTAGGGTTGGGCCTTGTTTCCGCAACGCACAGGGGTAGCCCACGCATGAGTTCCGCCAGCGACGGCCGACAGGCCACCATGGACTCGACGCAGATTTATCACGAAGAGACCTTCACCGATCGCAGAGTCGGCACCATCCGGCGATTGACGCCGGTGACCGCGGAAGGATCCATCGATTCCGCGCGGCCGGTGATATTCGTCGGACAGGCGCAGGTCATGACGCCGATGGGCGCCGTGCCCATCAGCTTCGAGCTCGATGCCTCGACGTTGGACGCGGCAATCGAGAAATTCGGGGCCGCCGCCGAACAGGCGGTACAGCAAACCATGCGAGAGCTGCAGGAGATCCGCCGCGAGCAGGCATCGTCTCTGGTGATTCCCGACGCGGCCGGCGCGGCTCTGCCCAATCCCAGCGATCTGCTCCGGGGTGGACGGCCGCGGCGGTAGCGCCGGCGGCGAGTTCAGGATTCGAGCTCGTCCCAACGCGAATACGCATTCTCGAGTTCCACGGTCAACGCCTGCAGCCGCTGCAGGGCGGCCGCGGCGCGCACCGCATCCGATTTGAACAGGGCCGGGTCCGCGATCGCCGTCTGCAGTTCGAGTTGTTCGGCCTCGAGGGCTTGAATCTTCCCGGGCAGCGCGGCGAGTTCGCGCTGATCCTTGTAGGAGAGTCGCCGAGCCTTGGGAATTGACGCCGGCGCAGCGGGCGCCGGCGTTGCGGATGCTGGGGTTGCGGGCGCCTTGCCCATGGCGGATGAGGCTCGCTGGCGCTGCCAATCGCTGTAGCCGCCCACGTATTCGTTGACCTTGCCGCGGCCCTCGAACACCAGCGTGCTGGTGACGACGTTGTCGAGGAAGGCTCGGTCGTGGCTGACGAGAAGCAGCGTCCCGGCATAGTTCGCGACCATCTCTTCCAGCAGATCCAGGGTCTCCGCATCCAGGTCGTTGGTCGGCTCATCCATCACCAAGAGATTGCTCGGCCGGGCGAACAGGCGCGCGAGCAGCAAGCGGTTGCGCTCTCCGCCCGACAGCATGCTCACCGGCGCACGCAATCGCTCCGGTGGAAACAAGAAATCGCGCAGGTATCCCGATACGTGCCGCGGCTGGCCGTCGATGGTGACGGTATCGCCGCTGCCGCCGGTGACGTTATCCATGATGGATGCCGCCGGATCCAGCTGTTCGCGTTGCTGATCGAAGTAAGCGACGGCCAGGCTGGTTCCGCGGCGGATCTCACCGGAGTCGGGTTCCAATTCGCCGACCAAGAGCTTGATCAGCGTCGTCTTGCCGCAGCCGTTGGGCCCGATGATGCCGATGCGGTCGAGGCGCTGTATGCGCGCGGAAAAGTCCGCCATGATGGGAGGCCCGCCGAATCCATGAGTCACGCCGCTCGCCTCGAACACCAGCTTGCCGGACGGCGCCGCATCCTGCACCCGGATGTCCACCTGTCCGATGCGCTCGCGCCGCTCGCTGCGTTGAATGCGGAGCTGTTTGAGCGCGCGCACCCTGCCCTCGTTGCGCGTGCGCCGTGCTTCGACGCCCTGTCGGATCCAAACCTCCTCCTGAGCCAGCTTCTTGTCGAACAAGGCTGCGTGCTTGGCTTCGACCTCGAGCGCCGCGCGCTTCTGCAGCACGTAGTCGTCGTAGTTGCCGGGCCAGGGGCGCAGGCGTCCCCGATCAAGTTCGACGATCCGCGTCGCCAGACGGCGCACGAACGCGCGATCGTGGCTGACGAACAGCAGCGCGCCGTTGAAGTCAAGCATCATGTCTTCGAGCCAGCCGATCGCATCGATATCCAAATGATTGGTCGGCTCATCCAGCAGCAAGAGATCGGGCGCGGCGACCAACGCCCGGCCCAGCATCACCCTGCGTCGCCAACCTCCCGACAGGGCGCTCATCGGCGCAGCCTCATCGAGTTGCAGCCGTGCGATCACCTGATCCGCCTGCAGCTCGGCTCGCCAGTCGGCGTGCGCCGCCGCGACGCCCGCGAAGCCGCTCATGACCACGTCGCGAACCCGTGCATCGCTCGCCGCGGAGACCTCTTGAGCCAGGGTTGCGACTCGCGAGCCCGGCCGCACCCACACTTCACCGCTGTCGGGAGCGATTTGACGGGTGATCAGCTGCAGCAGCGAGGATTTGCCTTCACCGTTGCGTCCGAGCAGACAGACGCGCTCCCCCTTGCGTATCTGCAGGGCCACGTCATCCAACAGAGGTTTGAGGCCGAAGCTTAGGGAAACGTGATCGAGGCGGACGATGGGCATGAGGCCGCGTATGGTAAGCGGCTTCGCCTCAATAACCCAGCCACACCGAGAGATACACGCCGCGCTGCGCGGCTTTGCCGGCAATGCGGCCCAGATCGGACCAAGCGCCGGTGAACGTGAGGTTCTTGACGGGAGCCCAGGCGAGAAAAACGTCCTCGGCGGCGTCTTCGCGCAGATTCGCCAAGTTGTTCGGCTTGTCGCGGTATTCCGCTCCCAGCAGCAGCTCGTCGGCCAACCAGACCGCGGCGGAGGCCTCGGGCTTCACGGAATATCCGCTGCCGTCGCCGCCGAAACCCAAGAGTCCGAATTGATTGGCCCGAGTCCTTCGCAGGGTGACGTCCACGATCACGTTGCGGTCGTCGAGCGCGGCGAAATACACCTTGGTCGCGGCGAGGTACAGATCGATATCCTCGCCGCGTGCGGCGCCCACCGCACGCGGGATGCCGTCGAAGTCGAGCGTCCGCTTCCACTGCGCCCCCAATGCGACCTGCGGCCACCAGTGATCGGGTTCGAATACGGCGTCGCCGGCCAAACGCACCTTGAGACCCACGATATCCTGCCCCAGTGTCAGGCCGGGAATGACCGAAGCGGCATCGAATCGCTGGCGCGCCGCCGACATTTCCACCCGGTCGTCGATATCGATGCTCGCGCCCCCCGACCCCAGCGAAAAGTCCTGCGTGGAGACGTAGGTCACAAATGCCGAGGCGCCGATCTCGACGTCGGTGCCGAGGCCGCCGATCAGCGCCCAGGGAACGAGGCCTCCGCCGGCGGCGCCCTCGATTTGCGTCACCGCCCCGGTCCACTCCAGCCGATCTCCGGCATGGGCAGCCCCGCTCATCGGCAATGCGGCGCCGAATGCCCATGACAGTGCGATGACGAGTCGAGTGCGGGTTTGCAACCGGGCAAGGTTAGGGTGGCCGCCTACGGAATATTGTGTTGGAACGCACAGCCTCGGCAGCCGGGCCCGTCTAATCTAGCGATACAGATAACTTATGACAGCTGCCGCATACCGAGTGCTGGGTCCTTTGCTCGTGCTGCTCTCAGGGATTGCGGCCGGCGCGCAAGCGCGTCTGTACTACGCCCTAGGCGGCGAAGCCGGCGTGGCCGCCATCGCCGGCAATCTGATCGACCGGGTGAGCGCCGATCCGAAACTCGGACGAAGTTTCAAGGACTCCAATTTGGATCGGATCAAGAAGCTGCTCGCCGAGCAGATCTGCGATCTGTCCGGCGGACCCTGCCGCTATTCCGGCGACTCCATGCGGGAAGTACACGCCGGTCATCACATCTCCGAAGCCGAGTTCTTCGGTATGGTCACCGATCTGCGCGCGGTGCTGAAGGAGCGGCATGTGAGTCAAGGGGCCGCCAACGAGTTGCTGCGGCTGCTTGCGCCGATGAAGCGCGATGTGGTCGAGCCTGCGCAGCCCGCCGCCCAATGAACACGCCGCACTTCCACCGGCCGCTCGCGGCTTTGTTGCTTGGCTTGCTGGGTGCGCAGGCCACCGGCGGCGCGGTGACGGTCAACGTCACCACGCGAACGGGAGCCGCGGCCGGGGATGCGGTGGTGGTGTTCTATCCGCTCGATGGAGCGCCGGCCGCCACCCGCGATACCGCCGTCATCGATCAAATCAACAAGAATTTCGTGCCGCGCGTCAGCGTGGTGCGCACCGGCACCGCGATCACCTTTCCCAACAGCGACCGCATCCGGCATCAGGTGTATTCGTTCTCGCCGGCCAAGACGTTCTCGCTCAAGCTGTATGCCGGGTCGCCGAAGACCGCCGTCACCTTCGATCAGCCGGGACTGGTGGTGCTGGGCTGTAACATCCACGACAACATGATCGCGTTCGTCGGGGTGGTCGATTCTCCGTATTTCGCCAAGACGACCGACACGGGGGCCGCCTCGCTGAATCTGCCGTCCGGCCGCTATCGGCTGCGCGCCTGGCATCCGAATGCGGTTGCGGCGCTGCCTTCGCGGGAAATTACCATTGCATCGGCGCCTCTGAACATTCCCCTGACGATCGATGTGGACGGCACCTCCACCGCGGTCGCGGCGTGGCTCGAGTAGGCCGTGGCGCTGCGCACTCGAATCGCCGTCACCTTCCTGCTGCTGCTGGCCGCGGTGCTGGCCGCGGCGCTGGGCGCGGTGTCGGCGACCAATCGCGCGAATGCCGAGCGCGAGGTGCAGCGGCAGCTCGACGTCGGCGTCTCGGTATTTTCGCGGCTCTTGGAAAGCAATCGCCGCCAGCTGACCCAGGCTGCGCAAGCGGTGGCCGCCGACTATGGATTCCGCGAAGCGGTCGCGACGCGGGACACCGATACGCTGGTCTCCGTTCTCGAGAACAGCGGCCAACGCATCGGAGCCGCGATGGTGGTGCTGACCTCGCTCAACGGCGACGTCATCGCCACCTCCGGTCTGCACATCAAAGCCGGCACGCCGTTTCCCCTGTCCGCCGAACAGCGCAGCGGCATGACCGGCGACAACGCCACCAGCCTGATGGTCGACAACGGCCGTATTTACCAGCTCGTGACCGTCTCGGTGCGCAGCCCCCTGCCCGTGGCCTGGATAGCCATGGGTTTCGAACTCGACGAGAAGGCGGCGCGCGAACTCGCGGGCATCACGGGCCTCGCGGTGACGCTGTCCGTGAATTCGGGCGGTCATTGGACCGACGTGGTGAGCACGGTACCGGCGGGCGGTGGCCGGCAATCCGACATCGTCACCCGGCGCATCGAAATGTCGCGCTGGGGAAACGCCGAGGTCGTCGCCGTTCTGTCGCGATCGTTGGCGGATGCCCGCGCGCCTTTCGAGCGCCTGACGAAGGTGCTGTACTTGATCGCCGCAATCAGCTTGCTCGCTTCCGCGTTGGCCGCTTTCTGGTTGGCCCGCAACATCACGAGACCGCTGCAAGACCTCACGCAGGCCGTCGATCAGATTCGCGGCGGCGCCTACGATGTGACTTTGAACGTCGAGCGGCGCGACGAGCTGGGCGTTCTTGCCGAGGGCCTGCAGCTCATGCAAACGGCGGTTCAATCCCGCGATCAATCCATCAGGCGCCTGGCATACGAGGACTCGCTCACCGGCGTCATGAATCGCACCGCCTTCGGCGCCGCCTTGAGTCAGGCGCTGGCCACCGCGGACGGCGCGCCGATCGCGGTGGCCGTCATCAATTTGGATCGCTTCCGGCGCATCAACGAACATCTGGGCTACTCGGTGGGCGACGCGGTGCTCACCAAGATGGCCGCCCGTCTCGCGGCGGTACCCTCGGTGAATTCGGCGGTGGCACGGCTTGCCGCCGATCAATTTGCCGCCTTTGCGCGCCTGCAAGGGGCGCAGTATCTGCAGGCCTGGGGAACCTCGCTGATCATGGCGCTGGCCGACCCCGTGTTCGTCGAGGCCCAGCCCATCGACATCACCGCGACGCTGGGGCTGGCGCTCGCCACCGAGGACACGGCGTCGGCCGATGAGGTGATGCGCTGCGCCGATCTGGCGCTGGAACACGCGCGGCGCGAAAAGCGCCCCCTCGCCATCTATGAAGAGGCCCTGAAGCCGGCCGCCCGCGATCAGCTCTCGCTGCTGGGCGAGCTGCGCCGCGCCGTAGAAAACGACGAACTGCGCCTGTTCTTTCAGCCGAAGATGGAGCTCAAATCCGGGCGGGTCGCGGGCGCTGAGGTGCTGCTCCGCTGGCAGCACCCGACGCGCGGCTTGCTCTACCCGGTGGACTTCATTCCGTTCGCCGAAAAAACCGGTTTCATACGGCGCCTGACGCGCTGGACCCTGGACCACGCCATTGCTCAAGGCGCACGCTGGCAAAGTCAGGGGCAGGCGCTGGGGCTGGCCGTCAACATCAGTGCCGATGACATCGCCGACCTGCGCCTCGATTCCCGAATCGCGAGCCTCCTCACCCGGCACCAACTGCCGCCGCAGCTCCTGACCGTGGAAATCACGGAGAGCGGATTCATCGAGGATCCGACGCGGGCGCTGCGCATGCTCGATGCCATCTCGGCGCTTGGAGTGTGCCTGTCCATCGATGATTTCGGCACCGGCTATTCCTCGCTCAGCCACCTGGCGAGCATGCCGGTCGACGAAGTGAAGATCGATCGCAGCTTCGTCCAGGGCCTGGAATCGGACCCTGAGTTCGCTCCCGTGGTGCGCTCGGCCATCGATATGGGCCATGGCCTCGGGCTCAAGGTGGTCGCCGAAGGCATCGAGACCGAAGCGGCGGCCGCTCGATTGAGAGAGTTCGGCTGCGACATCGGCCAGGGCTATCTGTACGCCAAACCCATGCCGCTGGCGGTCTTCGAGACGTGGCTCGCCGGCCGGGAGCGCGTACCGGTGATCGCGGTCCCCGTGGATTTTCAAACCGAGGATCTTACCGATACGGTGACCCTCGCCCTCTACTGACGATTGCGACAGTCGCGAATTCACGCGTGAATTCGCTTAAAGTGGGCCATGGTCAATCGCTTGAAGTGGGCCCTGGGTCGCGCGCATATCCTGGGCGAGGCGCTCGATGGATTGGGCCGGTGGTACGTCGCGGTGCCGCCGTTCCTCATCATCGGGTTCCTTGCGACGTTGTTTTTCCTGACGGGCGCCGGCCAGCACCGGCTTCAGGAAGCGAGCGAGCGCCTGCAGCAGACCGCGGTTCGCGAACAGGCTCTCGAAGGGATGCAATCGTCGATCTCCCGATCGGTCGCCTCTCAGCGCGGCTTCCTGTTGACCGGCGATGAGAAATTTCTCAAGAACTACGACAAGAACGTCGCCGACGTGGTGCCCCAACTGGAGCGATTGCGGGTTGCCTTCGAGGGCTCCGGAGACGATGTCACCGATGTGCGCAATCTGCACGTGTTGATCGGCAAGCGGCTCGCGGACCTGTCGATGCTGGTGGCGATTCAGAAGGCGCAGGGCACGGCGGCCGCGATCGCCCTGGTCAAAACCAGCGTCGGCTCCGATACCGGCGAGGCCATCAACGATGTGCTGGAGCAAATGCGGCACCGCGAGTTCCTGAGGCGCGTTACCGCCGAAGGCTACTGGTCCCAATCCCTGACGTTGAGCCGCTGGATCACCGTCGCCGGAACCATATTCAACATGCTGCTGGTGGGCATTGCCGCGCGGCTGGTGTACATGGATTTGCGCCGCCGCACTCTGCAGACGGCGGAACTGCGCGATCAGAAACTGCAGCTCGAACGCGAGGCGGAGGAGCACAATCACGAGCTGGTCGAGCTGTCGACCCATCTACAAAGCGTTGCGGAGCGCGAGAAAGCGAGCCTTGCGCGCGAGCTGCACGATGAGCTCGGGGGGCTTCTCGTGGGCGCGCACATGGATATTTCCTGGGTGGAACAACATCTCGGGGACGGCAATTCCGAAGTGAGGCAACGGCTGCACCGGGTACGGCAGAGCCTCTCCGCCGGCGTCGATCTAAAACGGCGCATCATCGAAGAGTTGCGGCCGACGCTGTTGGACGAAGTGGGCTTGTTCGCCGCGCTGCGCTGGCAGATGAAGGAAACCTTGGGCCAGGCAGGCCTCAAGTGCATCGAATCCTATCCGAACGAGGAGCCCGCGTTCACTTCCGAGGCTGCAATTGCCCTGTTTCGCGTGGCTCAAGAGGCCTTCACCAACATCCTCAAGCACTCCGCTGCAACGACCGTGGACATCTCGCTCAATACGGTCGCCGACGACATCGTCATGCAGATATCGGATGACGGCAAAGGCATCCCCCCCGACCGTCTCAGCGCCGTCGGATCGCACGGAGTGGTGTCAATGCGGCATCGAATTCGCGCGCTCAGCGGTCGGCTGGACATCCGCAGTTCGCCCTCGGGCGGCACGGCCCTGCTGGTTCAGATTCCAGCGGCCAACGCCTTGTCGCCGACGGCCGAAGCGCCCCCGACTTAGGGTTCGCGATTGCAATGATCGGCCGCGATCGGTGGACACAGGTGCTTCATTTTCTCGGGTGCTCGGCGGCGCTATTTGCCCTGTCGTTGAACGCGTGCTCGGCGGCGAACCGCGACGCCCTGCGCCAGATCGTGCAGGAACAGTGCGCCGTGCATTGGTCGCAGCAGCACAGCGCAAGTCCCTGCGAGCGCATTTACCTGCCGGAAGCGCCGCATGAGCGCGAGGGCTTCGCCGTCCTCGCGGACCGCAAGGGCGGCGCGCATTTTCTGCTGATCCCCACCCGGACCATTGCCGGCATGGAGAGCGCCGAACTTCTCGAGCCCGGCGCACCCAACTACTTCGCGGCCGCCTGGAGCGCGCGCGATCTGGTCGCGCGCGTCGTCGGGCACGGCATCCCTCGCGATGCCGTGGGTCTGGCGTTGAACCCTCGCCATGCGCGCACTCAGGACCAATTGCACATTCACATCGAGTGCCTGCGCGCGGACGTCGCGTTGGCGCTGCGGCGCGCAGCGCCGCGAATCGCCGGAGGCTGGTCGCCCATCTCGATCGACGGGCGGCCTTACCAGGCATTGCGGGTGATGGGCGACGAGCTGGGCGGCGCCAATCCGCCCGCATTGCTCGCCAATGGCCTGCCCGCGGCCGGATCGGACTTGGGTGATTTCACACTGGTCGTGGCGGGCATGGAATTCAAGGAGGGGCCGGGTTTCGTTCTGCTCGCCGACAATGGGGCCGCCGGCGAATTATTGTTGGATTCGACTTGCGCCATTGCCGCAACACCCTAGAATTTGCGCGGTGAGCTCTCTCTGGGAATCCATAGCGCCGGAAGGCGCGGCGATCGGCGGTGAATTCCACGAACCCGGCCGCATGGTCGCGCTGTCGGAACTTGCCGCCGGATCGATTTTCGGCACCGCCCTCGAATCGCTGCGCGGCCGCTCGGTGCTGCTCGCGACGCACGATCAGCTGCCCACGGCGCTCGCGCTGATCGAACTCGACGGCGTTGCACGGCGCATGGTGCTGTGCACGCCCGACCTCAAGCCTGAGCAGCTCGCCGCGGTTGCGGCGGCGGCGCAAGCCGACGCCATCGTCCTGGACGCGGCGTCGACCACGGCCGCCGGATCCCTGACGCCCTACGTGGCGGCTTCCCGGCCCATTCCCAGTCCAGGTCCCATTGATCGGCGGACGACCGAATCCACGGAGTGGATTTTGTTGACCTCGGGCACGACGGGCACGCCGAAACTCGTCGTGCATGGCCTGCAGAGCCTCGGCGGTTCATTGCCGTCGGGGTCGCCGGGCGCCGGCACGGCTTGGAACGGCGTTTGGAGCACGTTCTACGACATTCGCCGCTATGGCGGCCTGCAGATTTATTTGCGCGCCGTGTTATCCGGCTCGCCGCTGGTGCTGTCGAGCGCGGGCGAACCGCCCGTCGCCTTCATGGAGCGCGCCGCCGCGGCCGGGGTCACGCACATCTCGGGCACGCCGTCTCACTGGCGGCGTGCGCTGATGAGCGGAGAGGCCAGGGTTCTGGCACCGGCGTACGTGAGACTATCCGGCGAAGTGGCCGACCAGGCCGTTCTGGACAGTCTTCGCGCCGCCTATCCCGGGGCGCGGATCGCACACGCCTTTGCTTCCACCGAGGCCGGGGTCGCTTTCGACGTCAACGACGGACTCGCCGGATTTCCGGCCGAGTTCGTCGACCGTTCGTCCGGCGGTATCGAGATGAAAATCGTGGATCACACGCTTCGGATCCGTTCCGGCCGCACCGCCGCGCGCTACCTGGGCGCGGCGCCCGGCCTGCTCGTGAGCGACGATGGCTACGTCGATACCGGCGACATGGTCGAACTCAAGGATGGCCGCTATCACTTCATGGGCCGTATGGGCGGCGTCATCAACGTCGGCGGCCTGAAGGTGTACCCGGAGGAGGTCGAATCGGTGCTGAACGCCGATCCTCGGGTGCGCATGTCCTTGGTGCGCGCGCGGCGCAACCCCATCACCGGCGCGGTGGTGGTCGCCGACGTGGTCCTGGCCGAGCCCGCGGGCGCGGCGCCTATCGACTCGCCCGAGCTCGTCAAGAACGATCTGCTCAACGCCTGCCGCCGCACTCTGGCGGCCCACAAGGTTCCGGCGATGCTGCGCTTCGTGCCCTCCCTGGAATTCAATGCCGCCGGCAAGCTGGTGCGCCCCGGCGCCTAAGACCACGTCCCGATCGGGTGGGCATATCGCCATAAAATTCGGCGACGTTTTGACGTCTTGACGCCGACGTCAAGGCGTCAAAACTCCAAAACGTCAGCCGGTTTTTGTGCGATGGTCACACCGGCGCCTCTTAGATTCGGATAGATCCGCTCGAAATAGCCGCAAATAGCGCGCTGTCCAGATGCACATAGGCCTGCGCTTTGGTGTCGTCGAAAAACAGCTTGTCCTTGATGCGGGATGGATCGAAGCCCGCCTGCACCAACTCCTGTTTGCGCGGCTTGAAGGTGCCCGTGGTCTCGAGCCTCTGCAGCAGCCGAACGAAGACGGGACGCGCATAGGCCGGCAGCCGCCTTGCAACGTCGGCGCGAAACGCCGCAAGATCGAACGCCGCGTCCACCACCAAGGCGGCAGTTCCCGCGCGGCCGTCGGCGCCGGGCACTTCGACACCATAGACCACGCCGTCGAGCACGCCGGGCGCGGACGTGAGGGCGGTCAGGACTTCGGCGGTCGATACGTTTTCGCCCTTCCAACGGTAGGTTTCGCCGACGCGGTCGACGAAAAAGTAGAACCCGCGCTCGTCCCGGCGCATCAAATCGCCGGTGCGATACCAAGCATCGCCCTCCTTGAAGACATTGCGCAACACTTTGCGCGCGGACGCTTCCCTGTCCGCATACCCCTCGAAGCGGCCGGCCAGCCCCATACCCGCGCCGGGAATCAGACCGACCGCTTCGCCCACCTCATTGGGTGCGCAGCGCTCGCAGAAGCCGTCCCCGTTGCGCCGCGGTTCGCCCGCGTCCACATCGAACCGCAGCAGCGCCACGGGCAGCCGATGCGCGAGAAACGACGGTATCTTGCCGATGGCGCCGGGCAGCCCCTCGCAGTTGTAGAGCGAGAAATTGCCTTCGGTCGACGCGTAGTACTCGAGAATTCGCGGGATCTTGAAGCGGCTCTGAAAGGTCTCCCAAACTTCCGGCCGCAGTCCGTTGCCGCAGGCGATGCGCAGCCGATGCGCGGTCTCGATGTCCTGATGAGGCGCGTTGGTGAGGTAACGGCACAACTCGCCGATATACTGGAACAAGGTGCAGCGCTCATCGCGCACGTCGCGCCAGAAATCCGAGGCGCTGAACTTCGCCCGTATCACCACGGCGCCGCCGCCCACCAGCGTGGCGCCGGTGGCGACCACGCCTCCGACGCTGTGATAGAGGGGCAGGCAATCGAACATCCGATCGCCAGGCCCGGTGTCCATCAGGCCCGCAAACCAATGGCTCCACTGCATGATTCGGTAGTGGCTGACCTTGGCCGCCTTGGGAAGGCCGGTGGTACCCGACGTGTAGATATACAGCGCGGTGGCTTCGATCGGTGCCGGCGCGCACTCCGAGTCGCGCACTTCTTCCCCCGAGACGCGATCGAGCTCAGGGGAGAGCGGCGGAAAATCCGCGGCGGACGGCCCATGCACCCGGCAGGACAGCGTCGTCGCCAGGCGCGCGCGCACCTCCCACAGCCGCGGGCCTAAATCGCCGCCCACGATGATGGCCCGGGGCGCAACGATGTTGACTGAATGGGTCAACGCGTCGCCCGCGAGATTGGTGTTGACCAGCGCGACGGCGACGCCGATGCGCGACAGCCCGAGCCAGACCGCCATGTACTCGGCGCAATTCGCCATCAGCAGGCACACGGTGTCGCCCATTCCGAGTCCCTGAGCGAGTCCCCAGCGTGCGTACTGGTTGCAGCGGATTGCGAGCTCTCGATAGCTCAAGGTCGCCTCCGCCGACACCAGCGCGGGCGCCCCCTCGAAGCGACCGGCCAGGCGATCGATCACCGTCGGGAGCGTGACCCCCGCGGCGTCGATGGATGCGGTCCGCTCCAGGGCGCGAATCCACGCTTCGCGGGCGATTTTCGCATTCGCTTCCGTGGGTTGAGTCATAGGAATTGCGAACCGTACCACGACTACCAACGGCGTTCGAGTTACACTGTTCGCAACTTCAACTAACAAATCGCAGCATGAAGCGGGAAACGATCGCAATTCACGGCGGCTTCGACTCCGACCCTACCACCAAGGCCGTGGCGGTGCCGATCTACCAGACGGCCGCATATTCCTTCGACAGTGCCGAGCACGGCGCCGCGTTGTTCAACCTGGAAGTGCCCGGCTTTCGGTACACCCGGATCAGCAACCCGACCACCGAGGTCCTCGAGCAACGCGTCACCGAGCTCGAAGGCGGAGTCGCGTCCTTGAGCGTGGCTTCCGGGCAGACGGCCCTGTACTACGCGTCGTTGAACGTCACCGAAATGGGCCGCAACATCGTATCGGTGCCGCAACTGTACGGCACGACCTACACCTTGTTTGCGCACATCCTGCCCAAGATGGGCGTGCAGGTAAAATTCGCGTCGTCCGATCGTGCCGCCGACATCGAGGCATTGATCGACGAGAACACCCGCGCGGTGTTTTGCGAAACCGTCGGCAATCCCGCCGGCAATGTCTGCGATCTCGAGGCGCTCGCCGCCGTCGCCCATCGGCATCACATGCCGCTGATCGTCGACAATACCGTCGCGACCCCGATCCTGGTGCGCCCCGTCGAGCACGGTGCGGACGTCGTCGTCCACTCGCTGACGAAGTTCATGGGGGGGCACGGGACCACGCTCGGCGGCATCGTCGTCGACTGCGGCACCTTCCCGTGGAAGGAACACGCGGCCCGCTTTCCTATGTTCACTCAGCCGGACGAGTCCTACCACGGGCTCGTGTACACCGATCACTATGGCGCCGCCGCCTTCATCGGCCGCTGCCGCAGTGTGTACCAGCGCACCATGGGCGCGGTGCTCGCGCCGATGAACGCCTTCCTGCTGCTACAGGGCATCGAAACGGTGGCGCTGCGCGTCGATCGGCACATCGAGAACGCGCGCAAGGTCGCCGAGTTCCTGCGCGGCAATCCGCGCGTCGAGTCCGTGAATTTTGCGGGCTTCGCGGACAATCCCTACTATCCGCTGGTGCAGAAGTACTTGGGCGGCAGGGCGTGCTCGCTGATGACCTTCGAGATCCGCGGCGGCCTGAAAGCCGGCATGCGTTTCTACAATGCGCTCAAGCTCTTCAAGCGCCTGGTGAATTTGGGCGACGCGAAGTCCCTCGCCTGCCATCCGGCATCGACGACTCATCGACAGATGACGCCGAGCGAGCAGCTGGCGGCCGGCGTCGCTCCGGGCGGTATTCGCCTCAGCGTGGGCATCGAGCACATCGACGACATCCTCGCGGACCTGGACCAGGCGCTCAAGGTGGCCGTCGGCTAGGCCAGGGCCGGACCGATCTTTCGGGGCGACGTTGAACCAGAACTCTCTACCCGTTGCCGTCGAGGCCCTGTTCCCGCCCCCTGCGGAGCGCAAGCGCATCGAGGAATGGCTGACGCAGGCGCTGCAGAGCGCGCTGTTGCATGTCCAGGGCGGCCCCGTCGCTCCGACCATCGACATGGCCGCCTTTCGCGCGGAACTCGACACCTTCGACTTCGGCCGGCCTAGGCCGCTCGAGGAGCTTCTGCGCTGGACCATCGAGCGCATGCAGCAGGGCATCGTCCAGATGGCGAACCCCCGCTACTTCGGTCTGTTCAATCCGGGGCCCAACTTTCCGGCGCAGTGCGCCGATCGCATTGCGAGCCTGTTCAATCCGCAATTGGCGAGTTCGGCATCCTCGCCCGTGCCCGTGGAACTGGAGCGGTACCTGATCGGCGCCATCGCAAGACGCGCGGGCTTCGCCACGGGGGCGACCGGGCACTTCGCGACGGGCGGCTCCGAGGCCAACTACACCTCGCTGATCAGCGCCCTGACGGGCGCTCATCCTGGATTCGCGAGCGAGGGAGTGCGCGCCTTTGCAGGTCCGGTGAAGTTCTATACGTCACGGGACTGTCACATCGCCTGGCTGAAAGTCGCCCACCAGGCCGGCATCGGCCGGGCGGCCTTGCGCCTGGTAGCCACCGATGGCCGGGGCCGGATGGACCCGAATGCGCTGGTGCACGCCATCGCGGAGGACCGCGCGGCCGGCGCAGTGCCGGTGATGGTGGTGGCCACGGCCGGCACCACCGGCGCCGGCATGATCGACCCATTGAACGAGTGCGCCGATATCGCGCAAGCCGAGCGCCTTTGGTACCACATCGACGCCGCCTGGGGCGGCGCGGCGCTGGCGTCGAATCGGCTGCGTCCGGCGCTCGCCGGGCTGGAACGCGCCGACTCGATCACCATCGATGCGCATAAATGGTTCGCGACCACCATGGGCTGCGCCATCTTCATAACGCGCCATGGACACCTGTTGTCCGAGGCATTTCACGCCTCGACGAGCTTCATGCCCTCGAGCGTGTCCGGCGTCGATCCCTACCTCAACAGTGTGCAGTGGTCGCGCCGGTTCTTGGGATTACGCCTGTTTCTCGCCCTGGCAACCGCCGGCTGGGAGGGCCTGGGCGCCCATGTGGAGCGCGGCACCCTGGTGATCGAACGGGTCAAGGAGCGTCTGGTCGACCGGGGGTGGACGATCGCCAACGAGTCGGTGCTGGGGGTGCTCGATGCGGTACCGCCGGCCGAACTCGGGGATGTACGGGCGTTGGTGCGCCGGGTGGTGGCCTCCGGGCGGGCTTGGGTGGCCCCGACGACCTTCGAGGGCCGGGACGTGGTCCGGATCTGTGCGACCAACGGCGAAACCACCCTCGAAGACGTGAACACGCTGATCGCGGCGCTCACCGACGGGACGGCACCGCCCGCCCGGGAGCCCCTCCCCTAGGACTTGCGCTGCGACAGCGTGCGCACCACCAGGCTGTGGATGGCCGCCACCGAATGGAAGTTCTCCGGAGTGATGTCGGACTGCGGGATGGCGATATCAAACTCGAGTTCGACGGCCAGCATGAGATTGACCATCTTGAGCGAACTGACGCCGAGATCGCTCAATTGCTGATCCATGGGAAATGGGTGAGGGAGGGTTGCCTTGGCCCCAAGCGTCTGTTTCACGAGGCCGACGAGCTGCTCACCCACCCCCTCTAGTGTCTTCGGATCCACTCGATGCCACTCCGTAGATAAAGCCGCTGGATCATACCGTGCGGCACGGTATTGCTGCGGCGGAGATTGAAAATGGTGCTCTGCAGAGCCTGTCACACAATCGATTCAAAGTTTTACATATCCTTACAAAACCTGCGCCGGACGTCACTAAGCGACGATTCGGCGGGTAGGTACCGGTTGTCCCTGCGGGGGACTCTCCGCATAATGGTCCCGAGTTTAGTCGCTGCCCTTCACATGATTGGGGATGTTCGATGGAACCTCAAAGAATACCGGGTACCGCCCGGGTCGTCAGTGTTCGCCAAAACGATTTGACGGCGCGAGCTCGCGCCGCGGCCGACGCCGCAAGAACCTATGCCTCGGCGGTGGACGCGGAGGCTCGCTTTCCGAGCGAGGCCTTTGCCGAGATTCGCAAGCAGCGGCTGCTCGGCATCCAGGTCCCACAGGCCCTGGGGGGTGAAGCGGCGAGCATCGCGGAAATCGCCGACGTGTGCTACATCCTCGGCCAGGCCTGCTCCTCCACGGCGCTGATTTACGCCATGCACCAGATCAAGATGGCGTGCATCACTCGGCACGCCAAGGGCAGTGCGGCCATCGAGCGCATCTTGAGCCGAATCGCCGCCGAACAATTGCTCATGGCGTCCTCCACCACCGAAGGCCAGGCCGGCGGCAACGTACGCTCGAGCGAAGCGGCCGTCGAGCGCGACGGCGGACACGTGACGCTCGAACGCAAGGCCACGGTGATTTCCTATGCCGTCGAAGCGGACGGAGTCGTGACCACCGCGCGCCGTGCGGCCGATGCCGCGGGCTCCGATCAAGTCTTGCTGGTGCTGCTCAAGTCCGATTACACCCTCGAGCGCTTGCAGGTATGGGACACGCTGGGCATGCGCGGAACGCATAGCGAAGGCTTCACCCTGCGCGCACGCGCATCGGCCGAGCAAATCATGCCCGAGCCCTACGACAGAATTCACGCGCAAACCATGGTGCCGTTCGCCCACCTTTTGTGGGGCTCGGTGTGGGCGGGAATTGCCGCCGCAGCCGCCGGCAAGGCGCAGGCCTTCATCCGGCACGCGGTCCGCGGCTCGAACGGTCAGATGCCCCCGGGTGCCGCGCACTTCACCCAGGCCGTCTCTTCGCTGCGCACCATGCGCGGCGTACTGGCGGCGAATCTGCACAGCTACCAATCCATCATGTCGGATGAAAAGGCGATCTCGTCCCTGGAATTTCAGGCTCTGATCACTCTCACCAAGGTGCAGGTATCGGAACTGGCGGTGACGACGGTCTTGAGTTCGCTGCGTGCCTGCGGCTTGTCCGGCTACCGCAACGACACCGAATTCACCATCGGCCGCCTGCTGCGCGATGTGCTGTCGGCACCGCTCATGATCAACAACGACCGCATTCTCACCAACCTCGCCACGACGTCGCTGATGACGCCGCTGCCGACTTCCATCAGTGGTTGAATCTACTATGTCCACCAGCAGCAACGCGGGTTCGGCAGCCGTCGCGCCGGCCGATCCGCTCGGCGCCATCGCGGAAGGATTGTTTCGGTCCATGGGCGTCGACGGCGTGTATGCGCGTACCGCGCTGTATACGCACGTAGTCGAGCGCCTCGAGGGCTACATCACCCGGCTGCGGGATCCCAAAGCGGAAATCATGCGCTTCCCGCCCGTGATGAGCCGCAAACAGCTGGAGAAGTCCGGCTACCTCAAGAGCTTCCCCAATTTGCTGGGCTGCGTGTGCGCTCTGCACGGCTCCGAGGCCTCGATCCGGTCGGCCGTCGACCGTTACGATGAGGGCGGCGACTGGACCACCTCGGTGACTTCCTCGGACCTGGTGTTGTCGCCGGCGGCCTGCTATCCCGTCTATCCCATCGTCGCGACCCGCGGTGCGCTGCCCGTCGGCGGCCTGCAGTTCGACATCGAAGCCGATGTGTTCAGGCATGAGCCCTCGCGCAGCTTGGATCGGCTGCAATCGTTTCGGATGCGCGAATTCGTGAGGATCGGCTCGCCCCAGGAAATTCTGGAGTTCCGCGAGAGCTGGATGGCCAGGGCGCCGGGCCTCGCGGCCGACCTCGCCCTGCCGTTCAATATCGACGTGGCGAACGATCCGTTTTTTGGCCGCGTCGGCCAGGTCATGGCCGTGAGCCAGCGGCAACAGGCCCTGAAGTTCGAGTTGCTGATCCCCTACTATCCGGGTGCCTCACCCACGGCGTGTATGAGCTTCAACTATCACCGGGAGCACTTCGGCCAGGTGTGGGGCATCCATGACGACAAGGGCGAATTGGCGCACACGAGCTGCGTTGCCTTTGGAATCGACCGGCTGACGGTGGCGCTGTTTGCGAATCACGGCCTGGACCTGCAAAAATGGCCGGCGGTGACAAAGGCCGCGCTGGCCCTCTGATCGCCTCAAGACCACGTCGTGCCGCTGGACCCGCGCGTTAAACGGTTCTTGGACGTACTGGCGGCGGGCAAACCGCCCAACGCGCTGGATACCTCGGTCGAGGAGCGGCGTGTGGGGCTCTCGGAGCTCATGAAGCTCGCCGGCCCCGCGGCGGCCGTGGGCGGCATCGAAGACCGCACCCTGCCCGGGCCCGAAAGGTCGGTGCTCCCCGTCCGAATCTACGTCCCTCAAGGTGCGACCGCGGCGCCGACGGCCGGGCTCGTTTATTTCCACGGCGGCGGCCTGGTCGCCGGCACCGTCGAGACGCACGACGGCATCGCGCGCGCGCTCGCGAACGCCGGCGCCTGCCGAGTGGTCTCCGTCGAATACCGTCTGGCTCCCGAACACCCGTTTCCCGCCGCGCTCGACGACGCCCTGGCGGCCGTCACCTACATCGGCGCGCACGCCGCGGAATTCGGAATCGACGCCGCCCGCCTCGGCATCTGCGGCGATTCGGCGGGGGGCACCCTCGCCGCGGCGACCGTACAAGCGGTTGCCCGAATCGGCAGCCCCCGGCTGGCGCTGCAATTGCTGATCTGCCCGATTCTCGATTACAGCCGCCTCACCGCATCGCGCCGTGAGCTCTCGAGCGGCTATCTGGTGGATCAGGCCACGCTCGATCACGATCTCCTGCACTACGCACCCGAGGGGGTAGATCCGGCCAATCCGCGGATCTCGCCGCTGCGCGCCGACGATGTGAGCGGCCTGCCGCGCACCCTCATTCATACGGCGGAGTTCGACCCATTGCGCGACGAGGGCAGGGACTACGGCGAGCGCCTGACCCGGGCGCACTCTCTAGTGTCCTACACTTGCCACCCGGGTATGATTCATCTTTTCTACGGCCTGGGAGCCGTGATTCCGTATGCCCGTACCGCGTTCGAGCAGATCGGCGGTGAAATTCGGGCTGCATTGGCCTGACCGAAGGAGACTTAAGTGGCTGAGCGCGTCGTTGCGGAACGCATGATTCGAGACCTGCATGCGGCACGCGTCGGCGGCGATCTCGCCGGTCTGTGCCGGCTGTTTGCGGACCAGGGCCGATTCGAAATCGTCGGCGCCAGCGCCGACAAACCGATCGCGATCAGGGCCAGCGGCATTGCCGAGTTTCGGCCCTGGCTCGCCATGATGGTCAAGGTGTTCCGGCTCAACAACTACACCTTGCTGTCGCTGGTGGTCGAATGGCCGCGTGCGACCGCGCACTGGCGCACCGATATCTATTCCAAGGTCACCGGCGTCACCATCCCGACCGAATTGGTGGACCTCGTGGAACTCAGCGAAGATCGGATCCTGAGCTACACCGAGTTCTTCGCTCCCCGCTGATGGAAGAACCGCAATGGTTGAGGATCGCGCGCGAACTGCGCGCCATTGCGCAGACCGGATTGACCTTCACCGCGGATCGCTTCGACCGGCAGCGTTATGAGCGGGTGCGGGAATTGGCGGCATCCATGTTGGCGCAGGGTTCCGGCGAACAATTCGAGGTGATCATCGAGATCCTGCGCGAGGGATGGGGCTACGCGACTCCCAAAGTCGATGTGCGCGGCGCGGCCTTCGTCGACGGACGCGTGCTCCTGGTGCGCGAAATCAGCGATGGCCATTGGACTCTTCCCGGCGGCTGGGCCGACGTCAACCAGTCGGCCGCCGAATGCGTGGTGAGGGAAATCGCCGAAGAGTCGGGATTTCTTGCCCGGGCGCGCAAGCTCGCGGCCGTGCGCGACTATCAGCGCAGCGGTCACCCGCCGCGCAACGTCGACTCCATTTACAAGATGTTCTTCATTTGCGAGATCACCGGAGGCGCCGCCCGTGCGAGCGACGAGACCAGCGAGGTGGCGTTCTTTGCCCGCGATGCCCTGCCGCCGCTGTCGCTGGGGCGCACCACCGCAGCGCAGATCGACAGAATGTTCCATCATGCCGAGCATCCCGATCTCGCGACCGACTTCGACTGATCGGGGAATCTCAGGACTACGGGGAGGCCAGCGGCAGATCCAATACGACGCGCAGACCTCCGCCCTCGCGATTCGCGAGTTGGATGCGCCCGCCATGGGCTTCGGCAATCTCGCGCGCGAGCGCCAATCCTAAGCCCGTGCCGCTGCGCTTGGTCGAATAGAACGGCAGCAGGGCCTGCGCCAGCACCGTCTGGCTCATCCCCGAGCCGCGGTCGCGCACTTCGATGCGCTGATCGGTGCCCGCGCACAGAATCAGCAGTTCGACTTCGGTTTCGGCGCCGCCCGCCTCGTGCGCATTCTTGAGTAGATTGATCAGCGCCTGTTCGACCTGCGCCCGATCGAACCATCCGGGGATGGACGGCAGGATCCCAGCCACGGTGAACGGCTGCTGGCGGGCGAGATCGGCCACGAATCCCGCCCATTCGATGGGTCCCGGCCGGGGCGCGGGCAGCCGTGCGAAAGTGGCATAGCCGCTGACGAAGTGGTGCAGGTGCTCCGCGCGCTCGCCGATGGCCGCGAATACCGCGGGCAGCGTCGAATGATCCCCCCGCCGCGCGATTTCCGCTCCCGAGTGCGCGAGCGACGACAAGGGTCCCAGCGAATTGTTGAGCTCATGGCTCAAGACACGGATCAATTTCTTCCACGTCGATACTTCCTGACGCGATAGCTCGCGCGTCAGTCGTTTCAGCAGGTACAGCCGAAACGGGCTCCCCTTCAGGATGAAGGCGCGTTGCGATAAGTGGAAGGTTTCCTCGACCCCCTCGATCTCCGTCGAGAACAAGGTGTCGCCCTGAGCCGCCGCGGCATCGCGCAAGGCCGGGGGCGCACGTTCCAACATGTCGCCGAAGCGCAGTCCGGTGAGGCTTCGGCCTTCACTCAGCAGGTGCCGGGCCGCGATGTTGGCATAGGCGATGCGCTCGTGCGCGTCCACCAGCACCAACGCCAGCGGGGAATTCTGCATGACGGTGTCCAGCAGCAATTCGCGCTGGACCAGGTGCGCGCGCTGCGTGCGCAGGGCCGCCGCCAAATCGTTGTGCGCCTTCATCAAGTCGCCCAATTCGTCGTCGCGGCGCACGACCAGCGACAGACTGAAATCGCCTTCCTTGTAGCTCGCCACCATTCCGGACAGCGCGCGCAACATCTGCCCCACCGGCTGCATGACTCGCCCGGCCAGCCACAGGACGGGAACAATCGAGGCAGCGACGATCAGCACCCAAGCCAGAACCGCGTCGCCGAGCGCGTGCGCGGCCCACGCGCCAACGCCCGCGGCTAGGGCGACCAGCGCGAAGAGGAGCGCCGTCAGTTTTGCCCTCAAGCTTAAGGTAGGCCGAAGTCGCGGATTCATGCGCAGCAGCCGCCCGGTGGCCATCAACCGCCGCCGGGCGGCCGCAAATTGAAGCGTTCCATGCGCCGGTAGAGCGCCTGACGGGATAGTCCGAGGCTTTGCGCAGCCCGGCTGATGTTGCCGCCCGCCTCGCGCAAGCCCGCCTCGATGGCGTCGCGGCTGGGCTGATCGGCGTCGCGCCGCGTCCCCTCGCCCTCCGCCGCGGCGCGATGCGACACCGGCAGATTCAAGTCGCTTGCGGCAACGATTTTGCCGCGCACCAGAAGCTTGACGCGCTCGATCGAGTTGCGCAGCTCCCGCACGTTGCCCGGCCACTGATGCGCGAGCAGTGCCGCCGCGGCGTCGTCGCTCAACTGCAATTCCGTTCCCAGAAAATGCCGGGCCAGCGGCAAAATATCGGCGGGGCGCTCCGCCAAGGAGGGCACGGTGATTTCGATCACGTTGAGACGGTAGAAGAGGTCCTCGCGAAAACGACCTTCGCGAATCAGTGCGGGCAGATCGGCGTTGGTGGCGGAGAGCACGCGAACTTTGGCGCTGCGCGTGCGGCTCGAACCCAGCATCTCGAACTGCCCGGTCTCGAGCACGCGCAGCAACTTCACCTGACCCGACAGCGGCAAATCGCCGATTTCATCCAAGAACAGCGTGCCGCCGTCCGCCGTCTCGAAGCGGCCTATTCGCGCGCGGCCCGCTCCCGTGAAGGCGCCGGCTTCGGCGCCGAACAACTCCGCCTCGATCAACTCCGAGGGGATGGCCCCGCAATTGACCGCGGCGAAGGGGCCGCCGCGAATGGAGGAGTTCGCATGAACAATTTGCGCGATCCGCTCCTTGCCGGCGCCATTCGGGCCGGTGATCAACACCCGTACGTCGCCGCGGGCGACGCGGCAGGCCAGTTCGACCACCCGTTCCATCTCGTCCGACGCGAACACGATGCCGCAGAGATCGTACTGTTCTGCCAACCGCTCGCGCCGGCGGCGCTGTTCGTTCAGCAGGCGCTGCCGCTCCCGGGTGGCCTCCGCGAGCTCGAGCAGGTTTTCGACCGTCGCGAGCAGTTTGTCATTGTCCCAAGGCTTGCCGATGTAGTCCGCGGCGCCGGCCTTGACCAGCTGGACGGCGGACTCCAGATGGGTCCATGCCGTGAGCAGGATCACCGGCAAGTCGGGTTGATTCACCCGCAGCGCGCGAAACAGCGCGGTGCCCTCCTCGCCTGAGGTGGTGTCGGCGCTGAAATTCATGTCGGCGATGACGAGATCGGCACGCTCGCGCGCGAGCAAAGCAAGCCCCAACTCGGGAGAGGCGGCGGCGAGAGTCCGGATGTCATGCAGCCCGAACAGCAGCGACAGAGCCTGGGCTACCGCCGGATTGTCGTCGATGACCAATACGGTGCGCATGGGCGGATGTTAGCGGGTACGGCGCCGAATCACACAACCGGGCGCCGGTGGCGCCCTTCAAGCCGCCCGCGTTGCGAGTGCCGGCGGAATGGACGCCGCCTTGAACGCCGGCCAGAGCACGGCGAGCTGACCCAGCAACAGCACGAGAATCGCGCCGACGAACGCGTACCCCGCATTCAGGCGCTCCATTTCGAACGTCGACACCATCCACAGATTCAAGCCCACGGCCATGGCGACGCCGGCCAGGGATCCCGCCGCCGCGATCAGAAAATTCTCGGTCTGGAAGTAGTGGATGATGGCGTTTCTGGTGGCGCCGAGCGCGCGGCGGATGCCGATCTGGCGGCGGCGCTGCGACACCCAGTAACTGGTCAGCCCTACGATGCCGAACGCGGTGACCGCGACCAGCGCCGCGCACACCACGCTCAAGATGACCACCAGGCCGCGATCGTCTTGATAAGCGTTGGCGCGTACCTCCCCCAGAGTCCGGATCTTGTCGATGACCCGGTAGCGATCCAGATCGAAAAGCGTTTTCTCCGCCGCCTTCATGACCGTTGCCAGCCGGCCCGGCTGCACTCGCACGATGTAGAAGGCGTAAGGAGAGACAAAATGATACGGCGCGATGGTAGAGTTGTCGTTGAACTTGCTGCCCCATCCGCCCGCCTGCGTCCAAGGCACCTGCAATCGATCGACGATGCCCACGATGGGTATCGACTTCTTTTCGCCCCCGACGTAGACGGATTGGCCCAGCGCGTTCTTCCCGGGAAACAACTTCTCGGCCAGCGTTCGGGTCACGATGATGGCGGGCGGAGGCGTCAAATCCGTGTATCCCATCTTGTCGATGACTTCCTCCGTATTGAAGTTGCGGCCGGCGATCAATCTGAGCCCAAATGTGTTCAAGGCATGTTCATCCCCGAAGTACAAGGCCGTCAGCGCCGTCGGTTCCTTCTGATCCGGATTGAGTGCGGCGCCCTCGGTCGAGCCGCTGTTGCTCATCGGATAGGAATTGCCGGCGACCGCATCGACCACGCCGGGCATCGAGCGCAGCGCGGCCAAATCGGCTTGCTGTTTCGCTTTGAGATCGGGCGGATTGCCCACCCATTGGTTGCCCATCACGAAGATATTGTTCTCGTCCGCGCCGGTCGGTCGCTTGCTCAAGGCGACGCGCTGCTCGATGATGAACAGCGCATTGCAGAGAATCGCGAGAGTGATCGCCATTTGCACGCCGATCAGGATGGCGCCGACTTTATTGCGGCGCATGGCCGAGAGTATGGGACGCAGTTCCATGGTGTTTCCTCTACTGTGCTTTCAATTGCCAGGCGGGCTGCACCTGCGCGGCGCGCCAGGTCGGATACAGTCCCGCGAGGACGGTAGCGACCACCGACAGTGTCACCGCGATGGCGATATCGCTGATATTGAGATAGGTCAGCCGATTCACCTCGTCAGACAAGAGCGATCGCAGGCCCAAGAGACCGAGCGCCGTGAGCGCGAGGCCGAGTAAACCGCCCGCCAGGCCGACCACCGCCGCCTCGATCAGACACTGGCTGTATATCGCCCTCCGGCTGGCGCCAAGCGCCCGCCGCACGCCGATGTCGCCCGCGCGACCCATGATCTTTGCGAGCATCAAGCCCATGGCGTTCAGCAGACAGACCACCAGGAAGCTGAACGACACCAGCAAGAGGATGCGCACTTCGGTGGACACGGCATGCTCGTGACCCAGCCATTCCTTCGCGTCGCGTATCTGGGTATTGGGTGCCCAGTGAAACCGGCCCAGGCGCCGCTGGTCCGCCGCGTAGTTGTTGAGAAAGGCGCGGTAGCGCTCGACATCCGCCGCGGAGGGCAACTCCGCCCAAAACTGTATCCAGATGCACTCCGAACGCAATCGGCCTTCCCAACCCGGGGCAGGGATGGTATCGCCGCCGCAATTGAAGTTGCCCCACGACGACAGCTGCTGATCGATGGCGCGTGTGAACGGAATGAATGCTTCCTCGGGTTTGCCGTACTTGTCGTTGTTGAGATCGTAGAATTTCGGGATCGGCTCCCATCGTTCCAGCACCCCGACCACGCGATACGCGTGACCATCGAGGTTCAACGTCTTGCCGACGGAGTTGGAGCCGCCGAAAACCTTGTCGTTCAAATCATGTCCGATCACGACCACATCCGCATGAGCCTCATCGTCGGCCTGTGTCCACGGCGCCCCGTATCGAAACGGCACCTCGAACATCGGGAAGAAATCTGCATACGCCGCGCGGGCTTGCACTTGAAACGGCCGCAGGTCCGGGTTCGCTGGGGTGAGCGCAAAGCCCGTGGCGTACATGGCCGCCTGCCGATGGGCGGCGCGCGCGGTCATGAAACCGATGGCGTCGGGGTAGCTGATCTGTTCCGCCAGATTCTGTTCGTCGCCGCCCACAATCCCCCTCTTCGGTCCCCAGTTGTCGATTTGCACGGCGAACAGCTGCCGCGACTTGTTTGGGATCGGGTCGCCGGCCATGGCGCGAAACACCGTCAGGGTGGTCATCGAAGCGCCGATGCCCACTCCGATCGCGGCGATCATCAGCACCGTGAGCACGATGTTGCGCTTGAGGCTGCGCAGCGCGAGGGTGAAATAGTAGTTCAGCATGGCGGTCCCTCAAGGATTGACGTGGTTGCCCGCGACCAGGCGCGGCTGCGGCGCCAGGTCGACCACCTGGCCGTCGACAATGTGCACTTCGCGCTGAGCGCGAACCGCAAGTTCCGGGTCATGGGTCACCATGACGATGGTGGATCCGTCGCGATGCAGCTCCTCGAGCAAATCCAGCACGCCGCGCGCCATCTGGGTGTCGAGATTGCCGGTGGGCTCATCCGCCAGCAGCAGCCGCGGCGACCCGGCGAGCGCACGTGCGATGGCCACGCGCTGCTGCTGTCCTCCCGAGAGCTCCGCGGGATAATGCCGGCCGCGCGCCGACAAACCGACCCGGGCCAGCGAATCCTGGATGCGTCGCCGCCGTTCCGCGCCGTCGAAGCCCCGATAGCGCAATGGCACCTCGATGTTGTCCTGGACGTTCAGATCGGGTATCAAATTGAACGCCTGAAAGATGAAGCCGATCTTTTCATTGCGCAGTCTCGAGCGATGGTTGTCGTTCAGCCCGCGCACGTTCGTGCCGTCCAACTGATACTCGCCGCCGCTGAATTCCTCCAGCAATCCGGCGATGGTGAGAAAGGTGGTCTTTCCGGATCCGGATGGACCGGTGACAGCGACGAATTCGCCTTCGCGCACATGAATCGAGAAGTCGCGCAAGGCGTAGGTCTCGACCACTTCGGTCCGATAGGCTTTCGACAGATGGGTCATCTTGAGCATGATGGTCTCGCGCGTTAGTGACTGAGGATGATCCGCTGCGCCGACTTGAATTCGTCGGTTCCGCTGATGACGATTTGGTCGCCCGCCGACAATCCCTCCAGGATTTCGACTTTGGCGATGCTGGCGGCGCCCAGCTGCACCGGACGGCGCTCGGCCACATTGCCGTGGACGATGTAGGCGAACCCGCCGCCTTCCTGGTCCACGAATGCGCCGCGGTCGACCATCAGCACATTGTCGCGGCGGTCGATGAAGATTCGAACCGAGAGGCGCTGGCTCTGACGCAGGCCCGCCGGCTTCTCCACGCCGAAGCGCAGCCGCGCGGTCACTTGACCGGCCACCACCTCGGGAGACACGCCGCTCACGGTTCCGGCCCAGTGGTGGCCCGCGCCCTCCAGATCGGCGCTCATGCCGGGGCGCAGATCGCGGGCCAGGCTCTCCGTGACTTTGATCTCGACTTCCAGAGCGGATAAATCGACCACCGTGAGCAGCGGCGCGTCCTTGGCGACGCTGGAGCGATCTGCGACCTGGACCTGCCCGACCTGGCCGTCCACCGGGGATTTCACATTCAGGCCGTCGACCTGGCGCTTCAGATCGCTCACCAAGAATTGCTGCCGATCGAACAGCGCCTTCTTGCTGTCGATGTCGAAGCGGTTCTGTTTGGGCTGCGACTCGAAATTCATCTTCGCTTGGCTGTACGCGAATTGCGCCTTCTCCAGCGAGTCTTGCGCCTTGAGCGCCTGCAGCTCGGTGTAGGAGCCGAGTTCGTACGCCTTGCGGCTGCGATCGAGCTCCCGCTGCGCGGTTTTTTGGTCGACTTGCGCCTGATTGAATGCGTCCCGAAGCTGCTGCAATTTTTGCTCCGCCTCGAGCGTCGCGCGCTGCCAATCGATGCGCAGTCCCACGGCCGTCGCTTCCTCTTGCGACATCTTGGCGGTCAGATCGGGGCTGTCGACGACGGCGAGCACCTGCCCTTTCGACACCGTATCGCCCGCATGCACTTTGAGCGTGACGGTGCCCAAGGCATTGGCGTACAAAGTGGGGCTGACCGCCGCGACGACCTGGCCGTCGGCGGCGATGTCGCGGATGAAGCTGCCGCGTTCCACCGTGGCGATGGTCAGGCGCGAGCGATCGACGGAAACCCCCGCGCCGGAGTAGCGCAGCAGATAGGCGATGAGAACGCCCAGCGCGATGACCGCGGCAAGACCGGCTAATAGCCACGTTCGATGACGCTTCCAGGGGCTCGAGCGTTCGATCACGCGATCCTGACCTGCGGTGTCGCGCAGCATGACGGGCTCCTTGGGCAGCAACCGCATGCTCTAACTCCTCTCGACGAGCAGGTCATCGATGGCGAGCAAATCATGCTCGCTCAATCGGCCGGCTTGTTGCTTCAGGATCAACACATTCGTCAAATAGTCGTAGCGAGTCTGGCTGTAGGCGCGTACCGCCGCATAGTAATTGTTCTGGGCATTCAGCAGGTCGAACTCGGTGCCGGTACCGAACTCCACATTTCGCCGGCTGGCTTCCACCGCGCCCTGGCCGGAATCGACCGCGCGGCGCGCCGCAGCGATGCGTTGAATGCCGCTGACGATATCGCGAAACGCGGCGCGGGTTTGCCGCTCGGTATCGCGTTGCGCGGAGTCGAAGCTGGCCCGTGCCTCGCGATACAGCGCCCGCGATTGGCGCACGGCCGAGGCGATGGCGCCTCCTTGGAACAGGGGCCAGCTGAAGGACACTCCCACGGTGTCCAGCGTTTGATTGCCGCCCAGCACCTCATCCTGCGTGAGCTTGGAAGCCGTGCCGGTGAGCAAGAACGTGGGCAGCGCCCGGCCGCGCTGCGCCGAGATGTCGCGCTCCGCCGCTTCCATCTTGAGCTCCGCGGTTCTCACATCGAAGTTATCCCGGCGCGCCGACGCCACCCACTCCTCGGCCGACACCGGCTCGGGCGAGGACAATGGGATGTCCTGCCGCAGGGGCGCGATCGCGGCGGAATGCGGCCCCACGATCTCGGTGAGCGCCAGATTCGCATCATCGAGGGCATTCTGCGCATCGATGACGCTTTGCTCGGTGGCATCGTAAAAAGCCTGCGCCTGCTGGACGTCGCTGCGCGGACCCACGCCCGTCTGCTCGCGCGTCCGCGCTTGACTGAGGAGGGTTCCGAAGGCGTCGCGCTCGGCACGATTGGTGGCAAGCTGGTCGGCCGCCGACAAGATCCCGAAGTAGGCCTGCGCCACCCGCAGCAGGAGGTTCTGCTGCGCGCTGCGGAAGGTGGCCTCGGCTGCGGCGACTTGAAAATTCGCTTCCTTGAGCTGGCTGAAGGCCTGGAAGCTCCACAGCGTCTGCGAGAGGTTCAACCCCAGGCTGTGTGCCGTTCCATAGCAATGCTGCGAATCGGCGGTTGCGTTCAGGGTGCAGTCGGCGGCCTGGCTGCCGGGCGATGGCGTGCTCTCGAAGCCCGCGCGCTCCCGCGTGGCCGACGCGGCGGCCGACACCTGGGGCAGCCATGCGGCAAGCGCCTGGGGTTTGGCCTCGATGGCCGCATCGCGCTGAAAGGCGGCGGCCTGCAAGGTCGCGTCGCGAGTCAGCGCTAGCTCGTACAGATCCTTGAGGTCGTTGGCTACGCTCGAGTTGGCCGCCAAAGCCATTGCGATCATCGCCAGAGAGTAATGCCGCATGCGCCATCGCCCGTAGTAGTCCTAATACAATCAAAGCAAGCGCCGTGCCACGCGAGTTGCCCGGGTAAGTGATTGTTTTATTGAAAGTTAATTATCCCGGCATCGGGCCTCGGTGTCCGCGGACACTGTCCGCGGACGACGCCGGACAGTGACCCGCGCTTGCACCGAACTCGCGAGCAGCTATCCTCGCAGCAGGGCTCGCGTCGAGTCCGCTCAAGATTGAAGACAAAGTGCCTGACGACATCTTGCTCGCGATCGACCAAGGAACGAGTTCCACGCGCGTCATCGGCTTCTCCGCCACGGGCGATGTCGCGGCGGTGGAGCAGCAGAGCTTCGAGCAGATCTATCCGGGTCCGGGCTGGGTGGAGCACGACGCCGAGGTGATTTGGGCCACCGTGCTCTCGGCCGGCCGCCGCGTGCTGCAGCTTCTCGCGGAAGCCAAGCGGGGCGTTGCCGCCATCGGCATCACCAACCAGCGAGAAACCACCATCCTCTGGGACCGGCGCAGCGGCGCTCCCATCTACAACGCCATCGTCTGGCAGGATCGCCGGACCGCGGATCGATGCCGGCAATTGGCCGCGGATCACGGCGAGGCGGACCTCAGCCGCAAGACCGGCTTGCGCTTCGATCCTTATTTTTCGGCGACCAAGATAGCCTGGATTCTGGACCGCGTGCCGGGCGCACGCGAAGCCGCGAACGCCGGCCACATTGCCTTCGGAACCGTCGATAGTTTCCTGATCTGGCGCCTGACCGGCGGCCGGCTGCATCTCACGGATGCCACGAACGCGAGCCGCACTGCCCTGTACGACATCGGCAAGAGCCGCTGGGACGAGGCGCTGTGCGAAATGTTCGACGTGCCCATGAGCGTGCTGCCCGAGGTGCGGGACAGCGCCGGAGATTTCGGGCGCAGCGATCCGGGAGTGCTGGGTCAATCGCTGCCCATTCGCGGGGTGGCCGGCGATCAACAGGCGGCCCTCATCGGGCAGGCCTGCTTCGCCGCGGGAGACGTCAAGAGTACTTACGGCACCGGCGCCTTCTTGGTGCTCAACACCGCTCAGCGCCTCGTGTCCTCCAAGAACCGCCTGCTCGGCACCATCGCCTATCGACTGAACGGCGTGGTCACCTATGCGCTGGAAGGCTCCATTTTGTCGGCGGGCTCCGCCGTTCAGTGGCTGCGCGATGGACTCGGCCTCATCTCTCGAGCATCCGACATCGAGGCGCTGGCCGCATCCGCGCCGAACAGCGGCGGCGTCTATCTCGTGCCGGCGTTCACGGGACTGGGGGCACCCCATTGGGATCCCGACGCGCGCGCCGCCATACTCGGGCTGACGCGCGGCACGTCGCGCGCGGAAATCGCCCGCGCCACGCTGGATAGCGTCGCCTATCAAACCCATGACCTCCTGGACGCGATGGCGGCCGACGGCCTTCGGCCCGAAACCCTGAAGGTGGACGGAGGGATGTCGCAGAACGAATTATTCATGCAGCGGTTGGCGGACATACTCGGGATGCCCATTCGCCGGCCGGCCATCCCTGAGTCCACGGCGTTCGGCGCCGCCTGCCTGGCGGGACTCGGCTGCGGTGTCTATGGATCCCTGCAGGAGGTTGCCGCGCTCCGCCGCACCGAGACTCGTTTCCAGCCGGCCTCGAGCGCACCCGATCGCGAGATTCAAATCGCGGGGTGGCGCGATGCGCTGCGGCGGGTAAGATCCGCCTGATGCAGTTTTCCGCGTTCATTGACCGCTGGCGCCCCAGTGCCCTTCACTCGCGTGGGCTCGCCATCGGTCCGGGACTGGCATCCACCTTGATCGTCGGGCTAGCCGCGACCTACCTGTCGGATCACTACCACGCACCGCCCGTCATTTTCGCTCTGTTGCTCGGCATGGCGTTGAATCAATTGTCGGCCGAGGCGCGCTATGCACCCGGCATCAATATGTCGGCGCGCACCCTGCTGCGAATCAGCGTCGCACTGCTTGGACTGCGCATCACCTTCGGTCAAATCGGCAGTCTCGGCTGGTCGACGGCGGCCATGGTCGCGGTGACCGTTCCTTTGACCATCGGCTTCGGCTGGACCCTCGCCAAGACCATGAAGCTCGACGGCCGCTACGGCGTGCTCTCGGGCGGCGCCGTCGGAATTTGCGGCGCATCGGCCGCCATGGCCATCGCCGTCGCGTGGCCCCGCAAGGACTCGGAACGCGATACCGTGGTGGTCATCGCCTGCATCACCACGTACAGCACCGTGGCCATGGTGCTGTACCCGGCGCTCGTCTCCCATTTTCACTGGGATCCATTGCAGACCGGACGGTTCCTCGGCGGATCGATTCACGACGTCGCGCAGGTGGTCGCGGCCGGCTACGCCTCCTCTCCGCAGGCCGGCGACACCGCCACCATCGTCAAACTCATGCGAGTGGCCATGCTCCTGCCGGTGGTCCTGATCATCACCCTGCTCGCGGCGCGGGGACGCGACGCGCGCGAACCCACACCGGGGAAAGTCGCGCTGCTGCCCGGTTTTCTCATCGCCTTCGTCGTGTTGGCCGCGCTCAATGGATTCTCGTTGGTCTCCAAGCCGATCGCCTCCGTTCTGACCGAGGCATCGAAGTGGCTGTTGGTCATTTCGGTGGCGGCTCTCGGCATGAAGACGAGCTTGCGCGAAATGATGGCCGTGGGTACGACGGCCATTGCCCTCATCGCGGCGGAGACGATCTTTCTGGCCTTGCTGGTGCTCGGCTGGATCACCCTGGTCGGCGCTGCCCGCTAGCGGCTCGTATCCCCGCCAGCGACCCGTATCCCCGCTAGCGGCTCGTATCCACGACCACGCGGCCGCGAACCCGCCCTTCGAGAAGCCCGGCTGCGCGATCGATGACTTGGGAGAGCCCGATGTCCTCGGTGAGAAACTCGAGCTTGTCGACGTCGAGGTCTCTACTCAGCCGCTGCCATGCCTCCAGACGATCGGCCCGCGGGCACATGACGCTGTCCACCCCCGCGAGCGTGACGCCGCGCAGGATGAACGGCGCCACGGTCGCGGGAAAATCAAGGCCGCCGGCAAGTCCACACGCAGTCACCACTCCGCGATAACGCATGGAGGCGCACACATTGGCCAACGTGTGGCTGCCGACCACGTCGATGGCCCCCGCCCACCGTTCTTTGGCGAGCGGTTTTCCCGCACCCGCGTACGGCGCCCGGTCCAGAATTTCCGCGGCACCCAGGCGCTTGAGATAGTCAGCCTCGGCGGGACGACCGGTCATGGCCGCCACCCGGAAACCCAGCTTGGCCAGCACGGCAACCGCGACGCTGCCCACGCCGCCCGCCGCGCCGGTCACCAGTATTTCTCCGCTGTCGGGCTTGACCCCATGACGCTCGAGAGCAATGACGCAGAGCATCGCCGTATAGCCCGCCGTTCCAATCGCCATGGACTGGCGCGGGGTAAACCCGGCGGGCAAGGGGATGAGCCACTCCCCCTTCACCCGGGCACGCTGTGCGAGCCCGCCCCAATGCTGCTCCCCCACCCCCCAACCGTTGAGCAAGACCCGGTCGCCGGCCCGGTACGCGGGATTATCCGACGCCTCGACCGAGCCGACGAAATCGATTCCCGGCACCATGGGAAATTGGCGCACCACCGGCGCCTTGCCCGTGATGGCGAGCGCGTCCTTGTAGTTGAGCGTCGAATACCCGACGCGCACGGTGACATCGCCGGCCGGCAACCGAGCGTCATCGAGAGCGGTGAACGCCGCTCGATAGGGACGATCATCGCGCTCGATCAGGACTGCGTTGAACATGTACCACCTCGGCGGCGATTGACAGGATCGCTGAGCAAACCCGGAAGCTCGCTCATGCGATCAAAAGTGTAGTGAGCGCCGGCGTCGATCAGGCGCTGCGCCGGCGTATGCGCACAATAACCGAAGACCGTCATTGCCGCAGCGACCCCTGCCGCCACGCCCGTGGATGTGTCTTCAATGACCGCGCAGGCGGAAGGGGAGGCTCCGGATTTCTCCGCGGCGTACAAGAAAATGTCCGGATGCGGCTTGCCTCTGGCCACTTCCGAAATGCTGAACAATCTGTCCTTGAATCGCGGCAGCAAGCCGGTCATTCCCAACGTGACCTGCATTTTTTCCATCGACCCGTTGGAGGCGACGCAGTACGGCACTTGGATCGTCTCCAACACGCCCTCTATGCCCGGGACCGCCTTGAGCTCGCGCTTCAGGGCTTCGGCGGCGCGCTGTTGATACCGATGGGCGAAGTCCGCGGGTACGTCCCTCTTCAAGAGCAGGCTCACCCTCTCGAGACAGTGCGCCAGCGATTGGCCGACGAATTGCTCGAACACCTGGTTCACCGTGACGGCCAAACCCAGCTCATTGAGCATCTGGGCAAAGACGCGGCTGGTGATCGGCTCGCTGTCGACGAGTACGCCGTCGCAGTCGAAAATCACCAAGTCGAATGATCCAAAGGCCTTAGCCGCCACAACCGTTCCGGCGTTTCCCGGCGCAAGCGGCGCCGCATTCAGGTATTGTCTCGGAATTATGGCCGCAAAGCACCCCAGGCGAGTTCTCGCCATCGATATCGGCGGAAGCCATGTGAAGATGCGCGTCTTCGGCCGCCGTGAACTGCGGCAATTCGAGTCGGGACCGGACCTCGCCCCCCGCCGGATGGTTGCGCGCATACACGAACTCACCGGAGACTGGACCTACGACGCGGTGTCCATCGGCTATCCCGGAGTCGTGCTGCACGGGAAAATCGTCGCCGAGCCGCACAACCTGGGAACCGGCTGGGTCGGGTTCGATTTTCGCAGAGCATTCGGCCGCCCCACTCACGTCATGAACGATGCGGCCATGCAAGCGGTGGGCAGCTACGAGGGCGGCAGAATGCTGTTTCTCGGGCTCGGGACCGGGCTGGGCTCCGCCATGATCGCCGATGGCGTCGTCGCACCCATGGAACTCGGGCATCTGCCCTACAAGAAGGGACGCACCTACGAAGACTATGTCGGGGAGCGCGGACTGAAGCGATTGGGCCTGAAGAAATGGCGCCGGACGGTGGTCGACGTCGTGGAGCAACTGAGCGGAGTGTTGGAGGCCGACTACGTCGTCATCGGCGGCGGCAATGCGCGCAAGTTGAAGCGGCTTCCCAAAAACACCCGCCTCGGCAGCAATGACTTCTCGTTTCTCGGAGGGTTTCGGGTATGGCGCCACGCCGCTCGCGGCGCCATGCTCGGCATGTGACGGCGTTGGCAAATTTCCACGGTACCCGAAACCAGGACCTTCACTTGCGTTTGGGTTTGTGGAAAATGTGAGCATGAAATTCAGATTCAAGGCGTTCGCCCTGCATTTGCTCGCGAGCAGCGCCGCGCTGTCGACCATCCTCGGCGGCCTCTACCTCGGTTGGTATCGTTGGCCGGGTTGGGTGTTGACCGACGTCGTCCGCGTCGTCATGGTGATGGTCTGCGTCGATGTCGTCCTCGGCCCCTCGCTCACCTTCATCATTGCCGGCTCGACCAAGCCTCGGCGTGTACTGACCCGCGACATCGCGATAATCGTCGCGGTGCAGCTGTGCGCGCTGGGGTACGGCACGGTGTCGCTTTGGAACGGACGGCCGATGTACTACACATTCTCAGTGAACGTTCTGCAGCTCGTTCAGGCCTACGACATCGATAACGAGGAGGCAGCGCTCGGACGGCAGCAGAATCCCGGGCTGGCTCCGCACTGGTACAGCCTGCCGCGGTGGGTTTGGGCACCCCTTCCGGCGGATGCGGCAGTGAGCGACAAGATCGTTCGGTCGACGATCACCGGAGGCGACGACGTCACCTCCATGCCGCGCTACTTCAAGCCCTGGAGCGAAGGATTGAACGACCTCCGGGCGAATCTCAAGAAAGTGGACAAAGTCGCCTATTTCGCACCCAAGGAGAAAAAGACGCTCGCAGAGCGCATGCGCGCGGCGGGGTTGGCCACGGACGAGATGAACGCCATGCCGCTCACCGGACGCGGACACCCACTGCTCGCGGTAATCGACCCGGCCACGGCAACGATCAAGGCGATACTCACACCCAGGTGAATTGCGCGGGAACGACCGCTTCGAGATCCGCTTCGCGATTCAGGCGAATGAGGATGGTCCCGCCCACGCGAACCGATTAGTCTGATGGGTGACTATGACAACCCCGACCCCGCTGTGGAAACGACTCGATTCACGCCTGCTCGGGTCGGCGCGCCGCAGGGACGGCGAAGGCCGTCCCATCCTGTCGGCCATCGCCGGCGGTCTCATTGCGTGGGGTACCGCCATCGCCGGGATCGCCGTCGTCGATGTCATCGTCAGGCAGATACTCTTGGAGGACGTCCGCACCTATCTGGCTCGCACGGCTGCCGATACGGCGGCGCTCATCGACCCGGACGAGATCCCAAGATTCAACGATCCCAGTCAGGACGGCTCCCCGGAATACAACCGTGCAGCGCGGCCTCTTCGTGTGCTGCTCGACACCAATCCCGACATCCGATTCGCGTACGTCGGCGTCATGCAGGGCAACGTCATGCATTTCGTGCTCGACGGCACCCGCCAGGGCACCTTCGATGAGGCGGGGCGGCCCAATCATTCTCCGCCTATGGAAGTGGACGAACCCAGCCCGGGGGAGATCGAAGTCTCGAGGACCCACCGCCTGACGGTGGAAAAAGAGCCCTACGCCACGGCTTGGGGATTGGGGATTCGGGCCCATGCGCCGATATTCGCCCGAAACGGCGAGATGGTCGGTTACGTGGGCATCACGGTCCGTGCGGATCGGTATCGACAGCTGGTACGACGGGTCGACGTGTCGGCCGCACTCGGAGTGTTGATCGCGGGCGCCCTCGCCTGCCTCAACGGCTTCGCGATCTGGCGGGCTCAGAGCGCCCGCCGGCGTGCCATGACCGCGCAGGCCGACACGGAAGATCAACTCAAGCGCGCGCAGCAGTTCGCCAATCTCGGAACTTGGTACACGAACCTCGCGACGCGCGCGGGAACGATGTCGAATGAACTGCGGCAACTGCTTGGGAATCCGGATGAAGGCGAGGCACCTCTGGCGGCGTACCTCGCAGTCACCCACCCCGACGACCGGGCATCGGTGGAAAGCATGTTCGCGGATCTGGTCGCCGGCGGCGGCTCACGCACTCTCGACCATCGCTTCGTCGTCGGCGGCGCCGTCAGGTATGTGCGCGCGGCGGCAACGGCCGCGCGCAGCGACTCGCGAGGCCAGCCGCTCGAAATGCATGGAATCGTGCTCGACCTGACCGATCTGAAAGCGGCCGCGCTGGAAACGCTCCGGGCGAAGGAGGTCGCGGAATCCGCCAACCGCGCAAAGAGCGACTTCCTCGCCAACATGAGCCATGAGATCCGCACCCCGATGAACGGGGTGCTTGGGATGACCGAACTTTTGCTCGACACCAAACTCGATGCCTTGCAGCGGGATTACGCGGAGACCATCCGCGACAGCGGCACGTCCCTCCTGACAGTGATCAATGACATCCTGGATTTCTCCAAGGTCGAGGCCGGCAAACTCGAGTTCGAGCAGCTGGACGTGGACCTGCGCGACACGTTCGAAGATGTCGCCCGTCTCTTGTCGGTGCAGGCGCACGCGAAGGGATTGGAGCTCACCGCGCAAATCGATGCCACTCTCCCTTCTCTGGTGAAGTGCGATGCAGGACGCGTCCGTCAGATCCTGCTGAATCTCGCCGGCAATGCGGTCAAGTTCACGACCCAGGGGGAGGTGTCGCTCGAGCTCAAGGTCCTCGAGACCGGCGAGAACGGCACGAGGGCGCGCTGCGAAGTGCGAGACACCGGTATCGGAATCCCGGCCGATCGCTTGGATTCATTGTTCGCGCCCTTCATGCAAGTGGACACTTCGACCACGCGCCGATTCGGCGGGACGGGACTGGGACTGTCGATCGTGCGTCATCTGGTCGAACTCATGGGGGGCGAAACCGGCGTTGAAAGTACCGAAGGCGTGGGCTCTTTATTCTGGTTTACCGTGCATTTCCCCTCGGCCAGCGTGAGCCCGCCGCTCATTCATCCGGTACCCACGTCCCTCAGGGGGCAGCGCCTGCTCGTCGTGGACGACAATGCCACCAACCGCAAGGTGCTCATGGGTCAACTTCTCCTGTGCGGCGTCGAACCCGTGTCGGCAAGCTCCGCGGACGAGGCGTTGGCGCTGTTGCGGCAGGCGAGCGCCGCGGGCCGCCCCTTCGACGCGGCACTTCTTGATTATCTGATGCCCGACTGCGACGGCGCCGAGCTCGGCCGGACCATCAATCGGGACCCGACCCTCAAATCCACACGGCTGATTCTGTTGACATCTTCGGGCCAGCGCGGCGACGGCCGGATGTTCGCCGACATCGGCTTTGCGGGTTATCTATTGAAGCCGGTGACGCAACGCGACCTGACCGAGAGTCTCGTATTGGTCCTGGCGAGCACGGCGGACTCCTGGCACTTGCGAAGTCAGCCGATGATCACCCGGCACGCGCTGCGCGCGCAGCGCGCCCTCACCCGCAATCGGATCCTCTTGGCCGAGGACAACGTCGTCAATCAGAAGGTGGCGCGAAGCCTGCTGGAGAAAATGGGTTATCGAGTCGACATCGTGGCGGACGGCATGGCGGCCGTCGCCGCCTGGCAGAGCGGAAAATTCGATCTCATCGTCATGGATTGCCAGATGCCGCGGATGGACGGCTACGCGGCCACCCGCGAAATCCGCAGGCTCGAATCAGGCAAGAGTCACATTCCCATCGTCGCACTCACCGCGCATGCCATGAAGGGCGACGAGGAGAAGTGCCGCGCCGCGGGCATGGACGACTATCTGTCCAAGCCGATCGACCGCGCCAAGCTCGACGACTCCCTGGAACGTCTTCTGCCGAGCGCGATGTCGGTGCTTGCGGAGCCGGCTGAGACACCGCAGCCGTCAAAAACGCCGCACCTTCCGATCGACTGGGACGCGCTGCTCAACTCGATCGACGGCGACAAAGGGTTCGCCCGCGATTTGGCGGATGCCTTCATCGGGACCGTCGATCGCGAAGTCGCGGCGATCATATCGGCACTTGGCTCAGGGGACGCGGCGGCATTGCGTAACTCGGCGCATACCCTGAAGGGTGCGAGCGCCAATCTGCGCGCGTCGGCTGCCGCGGCGGCGGCGGCGCGGCTCGAGTCGGCGACCGGCGCGGGGATGAGCGCGGAGGTCCCGGCGCTCGCCGACGATCTCATTGCGGAAGTCAGGCGAACGATTGCCTTCCTGCGATCCGCGACCGGGTAGGACCCCGTAGCCCAACCTTGCCCCGATCGCGGGAACCCCACAAAGTCTTTCGGGTCCATCCCGACATGTACGAATCCAAGTGGGACCTTTCGAGGTCCTTGATTCTGTTGGTGGTGTTGATTCTTCATGGTGCCATGCTGGCCCTGCTCGCGACCGCATCCCGGGCGGGCGGCCCTGCGACTTTGGCGGAGCATGCGGTCGAACTCCTGTACTTGCCGCCCGAGACCATTCCCAAAATCCGCTCGGAAAACGCCCGCCCGCGGCATCTGAGCGGCGGCACCGCCATCACCATCGCACCGCCGGCGCTGGACTCAGCCTGGCTGTCGGCGCCATCCTCGTCCACGTCGAGCGGCAGTGGATCGGGCATCGATTGGCCGGCCGAAGCGCGCCGCGCCGTGCAGGCGTTCGACATTCGCAACCACCGGGCGCCGAATGAAGAGACTGATGCCGGCGGTCCGGCGGAAGAGAAATGGTGGCCGCGGCACCACCCCGGCGAACAGTTCAAGACCGCCAACGGCGATTGGATCGTGTGGATCAACGAAAGCTGCTATCGAGTGGCGAGCTCGGGCGCCTATGTGCCCGGCGCCGCGCTCCCTCCGACCGTTTGTCCGGGCCGCGCAGGGGCGCCGCGCTGACAACCCTACCGCGCCGAGGCGCCCTGCAGCACCCCGGCGATGTTGCGGTCAATCGTCGGTCTTGATCCTGGTCACTTTGGTCCCCTCGAGCGACAGATCTCCGATCAGACCCTTCTCGCCGAAGACGAACCCGAGGATTGGCTTGCCCATGATGGTGCTGTCGTATTGGCCGCCGGCACCCCTCGACACAACGGCGATGGCCGAATCCCCGCCGGCAGACCACCCTTTACTGTTGGTGAAGTGATCGAGTGCGTCTTGGGTCATAAACAGGATGATTTCCCGGTGCCTGGCAACGCCCAGGGTCAACCCAACCGACGCGGACCCGACGCTGTAGTAATCAACCGTCTGACCGTGAACCCGCAGAACCCCTTCTCCGAACTCACCCGCGACGCCGGCGCCGGCCTTGGTCACGTGGCCAAAAATCAAGACGCCGGCTGCCTTGCCGACGAGATCCCGGTGGCTGGGGTTCAGCATATAGAAGTGCTTGAGCGCCCGATCGGCGCTCTGGTCAATCTCCGCTTTGGTGTGTGCCCAAGTGGCCGCGCTTGCGAGAAGACCGACAATCGCCAGGGCCGCGGAGGCCGTAAGTGATTTCATATGCATGACAAACCTCCAATAGATATGGTTCACGCTCGATGCCGAGTCATTCCGAACCAGTATTGGATCACACGGAGCGGCGCCTCGTTTGTACGTCACCGCACATAGCGCGGCGTGAAAATGCTTGGCTTCACGGGGCCGGCGCGCGCGTATCATGTGGCCCCATGGACGACCAGCAATTGCGAGAGCGGTTCGACACCGGGCTGAAAAAGATCAGGCAGGAAATAAAAAGCCGCTTGGTGCCCCATGGCCTCTTTGGAACCGTTACGGATGTTGACATTGGTCCGAAGGGTGAAGTCCCAGAAGGCTCGAGAATCGAAGTCGTCGCAAAGGGCAGAACGGTGGGTAGATCGTTTGACCGCGAACAAATTGAAGGTTGTTGCCTCAGAGTGGGCAGTGTGGTTCTGTTGGACGTCATCGCCATGGTTGCCGAACTCTCCGACTCACCCGTCGTGACCGGATAGTTACTCGTTTGCAAGTGCTTGTTCCCGTCGGACCCACGCGCTACTCTCAAAGCCGGCGCTCGGGGCCGAGAGTGAATCGCGGCAAATGTTGAACTGGATCAAAACCAAAATCGCCGCCAAGGCCGGTGACGCGGCGACCCCCGTTGCGCGGCCGGCCTCGCCGCCGGCGCGCCCCGCGCGGACGGTCAAGGAGCAAGGCGATGAGCACCTAAAGGCAGGCCAATACGCCGATGCCGAGCGCAGCTATCGCCAAGTGATGGAATCCGACGCGCAGTATCCAGCGGCCCTCATCAATCTGGGTTTTGTGCTGAGGGCGCAGGGTCGTACCCCTGAAGCGCGCGAGGTTCTCGAACGTGCCGTGCGCATTGCCGCCGAAGACGCCGACAGTCACTACTTACTGGCCAGCATCCTAGAGACCACCGGGCCGAGAGACGCGGAGATCTCGCACCTTCAAAAGGCTATTGCCTTGCGCCCCGGCTTCGAGGTCGCGCGACACCAGTTGATCACCGCGTTGTTCAAATCGAGCCGGTTTGCCGAAGCGACGGAGCGCTGCGAGGAAAGCCTGGCGATCTTACCCGGCTCGGCCGAGCTGCACTTTTATCGCAGCAACCTATATCTGCATGCGGGCGAGAAGGCCTTGGCGATCGCGAGCTGCAAGGGGGCCTTGACTCTCAACCCCGTATTGCTCGCAGCCCAGCAGAGCTTGTCGCGGCTGTTGCTCGACACTGAGCAACTCGAACAGGCGGAAGCTTCTTACCGCAGGGAGATTGAACTTACCCCCGAGCATTTTGCGCCTTACCATCAGCTGGGTTTGGTGCTCAATCGAATGTCGAGGCATGCCGAGGCGATCGAGCTCTTCAAGCGCGCGATATCGCTGAATCCCGGCTCGGCTGCATCGTACTTCTGCCTTGGTGGCGCCTATGGCGATATCGACGACACAGAGAAGAGCCTTGCGCTTTCCCAGGCGAATCTCGAACAGGCAGTTGCACTCGAGCCTGAAAACTCCGGCTTTCACTGCGCCTTGGGGTTCAGTTATTGGCGCGGAGCTCAGCTCGATCGCGCCATGGCCAGCTTTGAAAAGGCTATCGAGGCCAATCCCGACGACGTAAGGGCGCGCTGGGCGCGCGTAATGCTGTGGGCACCCGCCTTTTCCTCGAAGGGCGACGACGACTCTCCGAACCGCTCCGGATTCGGAGGTGAGCTTGCCAAGTTCGAAGACTGGTGGATCACGAGCAAAACCGACGGCGAGCTCTTCGTCGGTGAGCTACAGCCTTCTTTCCTGACTTATCAGGAGGAAAGCAACCTTGCACTCCTGAAACAGTATGGCCGCGTGTGTGCCATGGCGATGCAGCGCTGGCTCGACCGCCAGAAACTGCCCGCCTCGAAGCGGCCCATGGAAAAGCGGATCCGGCTGGGTGTCGTCTCGGCGGACATTTGGCTGCACTCGGTTTGGATGGCCCTGATCAAGGGCTGGTTCCAATCCTTCGATCTCGAGCGTTTTGAACTCGTCGTCTTCTCGTTGGGCGATCGGGACGATCCGGAGACAGCTTGGGCGCGCTCGAAATCGGATGTCTTTGTCGACGGGCCGAGGACCCTTTCACAGTGGGTTGCCGCGATGCGCGAACAGAACTGCGAAATCCTGCTCTATCCGGCCGTCGGACTGCATCCGATGGCCCTCAAGCTGGCCAGCCTGCGCTTGGCGCCGGTCCAGATCAATACCTGGGGTCATCCCGATACCTCCGGCCTACCGACACTCGACTACTTCGTGTCCGCCGACTGCTTGGAGCCCACGGACGCGCAGGATCACTATTCCGAGCGGCTCGTACTCCTGCCTCACCTCGGCAACCGCATACAGCCGTTGGCGCTCCCAAGCGTCGATCCGGGTTTTGCCGCGATGAATATCGATGTCGAAAGGCCGATCCTGATCTTCCCGGGCACTCCGTTTAAGTACCAAGCCGCACACGACCACGTATTTGCCGAGATCGCGCGCAGGGTCCCGGAGGCGCAGTTGGTATTCTTTCGGCCCTCCGACGCGGCCCTCGCGAACCTTCTGCGAGTGAGAATCACCAAGGAATTTGACGCGGCCGGCCTTAACGCGACGGACCACGTGCGCTTCATTCGCTGGCTGAACCTCAACGAGTTCCATTGCCTGCTAAGGCGGGCGGATGTGATGCTCGATACCATCGGCTTTTCGGGCTACAACACGGCGGTGCAGGCGATCGAGTGCGGCTTGCCGGTCGTTACGCGGGAAGGGCGGTTCTTGCGCGGGCGCCTGGCGAGCGGAGTTTTGCGGCGCATGGATTTGAGGGAATTGATTGTCCAGACCAAGGCTGAGTATATGAATCTGGCCGTCAAGTTAGTGACCGATCGCGCCTACCAAGCGCACATTCGGCAGGAGATTCAGCAGCGCCGCTCGGTGTTGTTCGACGATCAGTCCGCCATGGGTCCGTTCCAGGACTTCCTCGATTCGGTCGCGCGGCCCGGCCGCATAAATTCATAGAACAAACAGGTGGTTACGTGCATTGTCGGCCGATCCTTTCGATGCTCAGTCGACCCTGCGGCGCGCTCGGGTCGCCCGCTTTTTGAAGAGTAGATCACGCATAACGTCCCCCCATTCGCCTAGGCTTCAGCCCTCATGCCTCGATCCGTTCGCTTCAGTTTGATTTTTCTCGGCGCCCTGAGCTTGGCGCCGTTCGTAGCCATGCTGCTGTGGTCCTTGCCCAAACACGAGCCGCACAGCACCGCCGCGCTGCTCGCGACAATGATTCTGCTCGCGTTACTTCTCGCCGCATGTACCCGTACGTGGCGTCGATTCTTCCTGGTTTGTCTTCCACTGCTGATTGTGGCGATCGCGTATGTGTCGTATTCCCTCTGGTTTGGCTGCGTACCTGGACCGCTTCTGGCCATGTTATTGCTTGGCGCCAGTCTGGAAGAATGTCTGGGTCTATTCATAACCTCGCCGCACAATTGGCTGGTGTTGCCGCTGATCGGGACGCTCGCTGCCTTTCTTTGGTTCGCGTGGCGCCTGCCGCCCCTAGCCATCTTCAACGAGCGTACCAACAAGGCAGCGCGACTCCTGATCGTTTTAATAGTCCCCTTGACGGCCTACGCTGCCTACAACCCGGACGACCTAGTCGACGGCATCGCCTTGAATCCCATCCCAGGCACCTTCATGTTCTTCGCGGGTCAGATGCCCCGCACCAATGCGCAAATTCATGGGACGCGGCTTCACAAAGTTCCTTATTACGCTCACCGCGTTGACCGCGGCGAGGAAGTGCACATCCTGGTCGTTGGCGAGTCCGCGCGTCGCGGGTCATGGTCCGTATACGGATATTCACGTGCCACGACGCCGTACCTCAGTTCGATCAAAGACGAGGCGATTTTTCTGCAGGACGCCATGGCGGATGCCAATCTAACGGAGCTCGCCGTGCCGATGATCCTGACCGGCACGCCCCCGGACAGATTCATGGCGACGACCATACAAGGGAACCTCCTCGACTTAGCGAAGGAGGCCGGTTACTCGACCGCGTGGCTCCTCAACCAAGACATTGACATCACCATAGGGATGGGGATTACAGCCGATCGTCTGGATTTTCCGCCCGACCCCAAGCCGACCCTGTTTGGACGGATGGTACAAGATGCGTCGCTGCTACCGACCTATCGACGCGAACTCGCCCGCTCCGGAAAGTCCCGCTTCATCGCAATGCACGTCATGGGGTCGCATTGGGAATATTACCGGCGCTACCCGCCAAGCTTCGAGCGGTTTGGCGACTCGCGGGGACTCAATGCCGCATCGCTCATGTTCGGTAGGGATGCAGTACGAAAGACTCTCGTCGCGACCTACGACAACAGCGTCCTGTACACGGACTGGTTCCTAAAGCAAGTGATCGAAGAGGCCCGAACTTTGAAGGTGCCCACCACTGTCACGTTCGTGCCGGATCACGGTGAGGAACTGGCTCTGCTGGACGACGGCGGCGCCGGTCACGGAGATCCTGTGTACCGCCCCTCGCAGTTTAAGATTCCTGCGTTCGTTTGGGTCAACAGCGCCTATCGCGAGGCGCACCCGCAGATCGTCGCAAACCTCAAGCGCAACGCGTCCGCGGAAATCCGCAGTCATAACGTATTTTACGCAATGGCCGATCTCATGGGCATTACCTGGCCCAAACAACGCCCCGAACTGTCCTATGCGTCATCAAGTTTCCTACCCGACGTATCGCGGCAGCACCTTGCCGGCGGACTGCTGGTGACGAGGCCGGAATCCTCACCGAGCCTTGCACAGGTTCAAGTTCCTGAACCACCGCCGCTCCGCGCCAGCGTCCAACCTGCAAAATGACCTGCCAGGGGCTGCCACGTTACACTAGCTCTGTAACCGGCATGGCGATCGTCAGCGCCCTTTAGGTTCCGCTGATCCGCGAGCCAAGGCGTGGGGCCTCAAAATATGACCGATGCGATGAATTTCCCGATCACACCGGGAGCGTTGAGCGCCGCAGAGATCCGCCAGCGCGTGGGGAAGGACGATCCTGTCATCATTGAGGTCGGGGCCAACTGTGGGCAAACCACCGTTGAACTGCTCAAAGCCATGCCCGGTGCGACCATCTTCGCCTTCGAACCAGACCCCAGAGCTATCGCCAAGTTTCGCGATGCGATCGTGAATCCGAACGTTCATCTTTACGAGTGTGCGATTGGTGCGGTGAACGGCAAGATCAGCTTTCATCAGAGCTCGGGAGCCGAGCATCTGGCCGAGTACCGTGAGGGATGGGATCAGTCGGGGTCGATCCGACGACCCAATAGTCATCTCAAAGTTTGGCCGTGGGTGCGATTCGAGAAAGAAATTACGGTGCCCATCATGACTTTGGACACGTGGAGCGAGCAGCACCAGATCGCCAAAGCGGACTTCATCTGGGCCGACGTGCAGGGCGCGGAGAGCGACCTTGTGGAAGGCGCTGCTCGTTTCCTGAAATCTTCACGGTACTTTTATACCGAGTACAGCAACGATGAATGGTACGAGGGGCAGATCACGTTGGCTGAACTGCTGCAAAAGCTGCCGGATTTTGATCTCGTAAGACGCTACGCAATGGATGCGCTTTTCGAAAACAAGGGGATTGTGCCCAAGAGAACCCGGATGATTTATCCTACCATCCGACTGTAGGGCGTGCGCGATCGGCGCATCGCTCCATACTCGCGGCGGTCTTACACTTGAGACTTGCGCCAGAACGCGCCCGTCCAATCGACTGCCTCAATCGGATCCTTGATGTCGTGCAGCTGACGAAATTCCAGAACGGCACGGCGGCAAGGCTCGAAATCGTTAAAATCATCGACAATGATGAAGCCCCCCGGAGAGACCTTGTCATACAAGGCTTTCAGTGCATCCATGGTTGATTCGTACAGATCGCCATCCAAGCGTAGCAACGCTAGTTCGCGAATCGGCGCGACATGCAAGGTGTCCTTGAACCATCCCTTCAGAAATTTCACCTTGTCATCCAATAGATCATAACGACGAAAGTTTTCCCGCACCTCTTCGAGACCGACGGCAAGGATCGGCACCTTCGTGATGCTGAAATCATAGCCGGCATCCTCCGGCAACGAGGGGATTGGTAGACCTTCAAAACTGTCGGCGACCCATACAGTGCGATCCTGCATGCCCCAAGCGGTCAAACAACCCTTCATGAAAATCGACGCCCCACCCCGCCATACTCCGGTTTCTGCGACATCGCCCGGCACATTGTTTTTTCTTATCGTGGCCAGGCAATTTTCTATATTGTCCAGCCGTTTGCGTCCCACCATGGTGTGTGAGAATTCACACACGTCGCGCAAGTCGAGTGTGCCGTTGCTTCCGTCGGGATTCTTGAAGTCAATCAACCACCATATTCGACCTTCCTGCCGTGCCGCTTTTACTCTCGCGACCAATTCTGGGAGTCTGCTGGCCACATTGCGAAATATCTCCAAATCGATATTTTGGCCCACGTGCAACGTGGCAAAGACGTAAAGCAATCTAACGTCGCTTTCTATGTAGATCTCATTTAGAAGAGAGTTTTTCAGCAATCCAAGATAACGATCATCGATTTGCATGCTTGGGTACCAGCTTTGATTGACCTGCCCGCAAGTTTTGGGGCCTCGACACGATTCGGACCCGTATGGGCATCGTAGCGCATGAAACTACATCGAACGCAACGTTTTCGTTTCTTGCGCCGGGCGTGTGAAGTCTGCCTTATCGATCAAGCAGAAGTGGAACCGCGCCCGATAGGACGGATCTGTGGTGAACTGCGCCGGCAATCAGTTAGGATTCTTTTTGGGCAACGAGCCGCTCGCCTATACGAGCAATGAGGGCATGAGTGTGGCCATTAATCAGCGCGTAGCGACCGCAGAGGCGGACAACAGCAGCCGGTCGCATCTGTGAATCCCGCAATCACAATGATCGATGAAGGAAATGCGCTGGAGGAACAGGGACGCATACCTGAGGCAATGGAGCGCTACGAAGCGGCGATCAAGACTGATCCGCAATGCGCGAGAGCACACCTCAACCGCGGCAACATCCTGCTCGCGGGCGCTCGGTTCGATGACGCTCGCAGCGCGTACAAACTCGCCATTACCTGCGACCCGCACTACGCGGCAGCTCACTTCAATTTGGGCAATTTGAATTATCGCGCGGGCGAATTCGAGCCAGCGGTGCGCAACTACCAGGCAGCCATCGGAATCAGGCCCGACTTTGCAGACGCTTTCGTGGGCATGGCAAACGCACTTGACAGCCTAGGCCGCACCGCCGAGGCTGTCGAAAGCTACGAGCGCGCACTGGTCATCATCCCAGACTACGCCGAAATCCATTTCAATCTGGGTCTGCTTGCAATGGCCCAGGGGCGGTATGAGAAGGCGGCGGATAGCCTGCGGCGCGCGGTCGAGATCAAGCCTGATTTTGCCCAAGCTCACCACAAGCTGGGAGTCTTGTTAGGCAGCCTCGACCAGCCTGATGCGGCCGAGGCGAGCCTTCGCCGCGCTTTGTCCCTCGAGCCGGAATCCGCGGATATTCTCCACGACCTGGCGACGAGTCTTCTATCACACGGCAAGTCCCCTGAAGCAGTGCAGATAATCGTGCCTATGCTCGAGCGTGCCCCGACGTGGACGACCAAAGTGGACTTCGCCAACTGCGTCGCGCGCATCAGGTTTAGGATCGACGACGCACGGATCCGCGCAGCACTCACAACCGCCATCATCGAACCATGGGGAATACCGTACGAACTTTGCAAGCCGGCGCTCAGTCTGATCATGCTCGACGAGAGGATTGCCGGTTGCGTACGCCTCGCCAACGGATCGTGGCCCATACGCTTGCCGAAAGCGACGTTATTTGGTTCCAGCGGCCTCGCTGCCCTTGCAGCGGACCCGTTGCTTCGCGCATTGCTCGAGGCAGCGCCAGTGAGCTCGATCGAATTCGAGCGCTTCTTAACTTGCGCGCGCCACGTCCTACTCGAGATCGCATCGAACGGGCAGGTGCCAGACCATTCGGACGTCGCGGCGCTGCCGTTCTACGCCGCACTGTCTAGGCAGTGCTTCGTCAACGAGTACATCTTTGATTGCGACGACACGGAACTGATCGTCGCAGCCGCCTGCCGCACGAAGTTACTGGCGCTGTTGGACGCTGGCGCAGTCGTACCGCCATTTCTCGTGCTGGCCGTAGCTGCATATTTCCCGCTCAACACCCTGCGCGACGCAAGCCGGCTTCTCGCTGCAAATGAGCGTGGCCCGGTTGATGAGGCACTGCGCCAACAGATCCGAGAACCACTCGAAGAGCGGGCGCTGCGCGCGGGTATCGAATGCTTGACCTCGATCACCAGCGGCGTCTCCGAGGAGGTGCGCGACCAATACGAACAGAATCCATACCCGCGCTGGGTGAAAGTGCCAATAGGCGAGCAGGCACTGCACTTCAATGACGAATTACGGCGCACGCTCCCGTTCGCGCCGTTTGCGCCAATGCCTGATGACAGCGCGCCGGATGTGCTAATCGCCGGGTGCGGCACCGGCAGCCATTCGATAGTCACTGCCCAACGATTCCGCGGCGCTCGTGTTCTGGCGATAGACCTGAGTCTAAGCAGCATCAGCTATGCTAAACGAAAAACACGAGAGCTGGGCTTGACGAATATCGAGTATGCACAGGCCGACATTCTCAAGATTGGTGACGTCGCGCGCACCTTCGACATCATCGAATCAAGTGGAGTGCTGCATCATCTGGCCGACCCCTTCATGGGGTGGCGAACACTGCTATCGCTATTGCGGCCCGGCGGATTCATGAGATTGGGTTTCTACAGCGAACTTGCGCGCAGGCACGTGGTTAAAGCGCGTGAAATCATTGCCGCCCGCGGTTATGGAAGCACACCCGATGACATTCGTCGGTTCCGTCAGGATCTGATCGTCGAGGACTTGAGCGCCGAGCTGCAATGGCTTAGCAAACTGCCGGATTTCTACTCGACGAGTGATTGTCGCGATCTTCTTTTTCACGTCCAGGAGCATCGCCTAACGCTAGATCAGATCGAGTCGTTCCTAGCTGAATTCGAGCTCCAATTCATCGGCTTCCAGTTGGATCCCCGTGTACTAAATCAGTACCGCGCACGCTTTCCCGATGACCCGCCCGGCACCAATTTGCGTAACTGGGCGCGCTTTGAGGCCGACAATCCAGACACGTTTGTCGGAATGTACCAATTCTGGATTCAACAGCCGATCATTGGCTAAAGATCGAGGTCGGCTCCAGGTAAACCCGCCGAAAAACAACGACGCGAATCTGATCGAGCTGATTCTTGGGCCTCAATGACTGTTTATCGCTTGCGTGGCGTTGCTGCTCTGATTGTCTCTCGCCGCTTTGTTCATCCTTGCATCGCGGTCGCGAATTTGCGCGTCTGTAAGAAACACATCGCAGCCTTTCTGCTTGTAGCCCTCTGCATAGAACTCGGCGAAATCACCGAGGACTGCATAGACACCGCCTGAAGCGAAATCCGCAACGAGACCAGCTACAGCGAGAACATTTACATGCTGCTTATTCTCGCAGTCCTGATACATTGCGTTGTGCTGCGCATCTGTAATGGGCGGGCTCGCTTGGACATCTAGCGCAAACAGCATCAAACCACACATCAGTACACTGCGACCTGGCAATCTCGTCATCGACATACTCCTTTTCGGACGATGATTAGTGTAGTTAGCGATCCACTGCTCCGCCATGTGTCGTCGATTTGAAACAGCGTCCGCGACGACGTGTCGAACAATTGAGACAGGTTGCGCTCCCGATTGTTATCCTACAGGTGCAGCGCATTTCCTATCGTTGCCGCAGAGCGAGCGCGCGACCATGGCCCTTCGTCCGCATCTGCTGACGGCTTGTTGGCGACGCCTACTTGTTCATATGAAATTCTCTGTAGTCCTGGCTGCCGCCCTCGCTCTATCCGCCTGCGCAACGAGTGAGACCTTGGTGCCCGTTGGTGGTAGCCGATCTGACGGCGTCGTCAGGCTTGCCTATCAATACGGAATGTTTCAGAGACCAGTCGTGGACTATGCAGCGGCGGCACAAACCGCGACAGCTCGCTGTGGTGCCTGGGGATACACAAGCGCTGAGCCATTCGGTGGTAGTGAAACCACCTGCGTTGCGTGGAACGGATACGGGAACTGTATCGGTTTTCGGGTCACGGTCGCGTATCAGTGCACGACGCCAAACGCTCCAAAGTAGAGATTCGAATGGCACCGGTGCGCCATAGGTGACGAATCTGGGCACTGAGAACGCGTCTTTTTCCTGTGGCAAGGTATTCAAGTGGGCGATCCGTGCATAGGTCCCCTCCCGAGGACCCTGACGGGCGCTATTCCACTTTCCCCTGCCTGTGGTCACCGGCAATTTTGCGGCAGTATTCGGGTCGCTTATTTCTTCTGCGCATCGCTCCATACTCGGGCTGCCTTCGGCAAGACTTGAAAATCCTCCGATGACACCGGAAGGCCTCCCTGCCAAACAAGGCTGGACATACCGACTACATGTATGGACCCGTCGAAACCCTGGAAAATTCGGCCGTCTTGTATGGGGACATAGAGATTCGAAATTAAGTTGCTCTTGAGGCCCAGTTGAGGGTATTTGTCCGCCCTCACGAAAAACGCATTCCAAGCGGTGCAAACAGAAAGCTCGTAGCCCTTCTCCCGGCCCAATGCAACCAGCGCAAGCAACGAGCAACCCTGATGAACATCGAACGAGCGCGCCTGAACGAATAGAACATCGTTCGGTACAGTAGGATTCATTTCGATCACGACGACTTCGGGTGAATGTCGCGCGAGCGATTCCCAAATGTAATAGTCGCAGCCGTCAATGTCGATGGAAAGAAGCCCGAAATCCCGTGGCGCTTTAAACTCGTCGAGCAATTGGTCGAGCGCGTTAGCCCCTTCGAAATCGACAAACCGGTTAACTGTTGTGACGCTATCGTGGCCCGCGTACGTGCCGACAAGGTCGCGATATTTATCCTTGTTGGCCTCGATCATAATGCCGCTCCAGCCTTTGTTCTTCAGCAGATTGAAGCAATTCGAGTGGAGTTTACCGTCCCAAGCACCGAACTCGACACAGAACTGCTGGCTCGGACGAAGCAACTCCATGATTCTTTCGATGATGCCGTCTTCGCCCGCCTGCGACGCGACGTTTCCTTGATATTGAAGCAGCGGGGATTTGTGCTCAAAAAAGCGATACATTTCTAATTTCACATTCACTCCGGTACGCTCGATAGCTAACGAAGAGCCTTCAACATTGCGATCTTCCCTGGGAGACTTAATTCTACTGCATTGCTTGAACGACCGCTTCGGGACAACCACTTCTGAACTGCCACCGACGTGCCCTGACTGTGAAGACAATCCTCACGGAGTCGTCAGCACTCTTCTTGCAAAGTATTCCGAACCCAGCTTGGAGAGATGCACCTCGTCCCGGTATAGCGGCTTCCCATCTGTTATCGAGATACATTTTCGGTCGTCGCAGAAATAAGGATAGGGGTCCCAGACGGTCACACCAGGCTCATCCGCTAGGACGCGATCAAAATATTGCGCGTACTCATCGAGATAGGCTTTCACTTCCCCACTAGCAATCTCACATCGTGTCTCTTTCGGAGTGATCTCGATAGGCCGCAGCACCAGGCAACGTGACACTTCATAATTTAACTCCGGAATCTGCCGGACCGCGATAACGTTCTTCGAATGAAGATTGAGAAATTCGATGGTCTTTTTTAGCTGTGCAATAAAAACATTGACGTTATCTTCCTCCGTCGGCTTGCCGATAATGCGAATTTCCCAAGGAGGAAGAGTCTTATAGTGTTCGGCGAAGCGCGATCCATTGATGTAGAGGTGCCAATTTCCAGCGAGGATCACCGTGCGCACACTGGACCGGCTAGCGATTTCCTTAATGGCATCACTGGAATTGTTCTCACACCGATCGACCTTGCCGCTATACCTGCTGAGAATATCGATCAGTGGCGGGCATGCCGCTCTGCCAAGCATGACCAGGTTTTCATTTTTCTTCCGGTATTGCGCAGCCAGCCCCAAGAAGAATTGGTTCGCTTGCGAGTCTCCAATCAGCGCGACGGTCGGTTGCGCGTCGACAGCTAACCTGCAGTACTCGAATTTGGGAAAGTATTTCCTGCAAGTGACGTCGAAGTTCTCTTCCTGTCCCCAGGAAAGATCGCCTAGGACAGTCTGGGCGTTCTTGATCGACGCCCGATCTGTGAGTCCGTCAGCGCGATAACAGGCATAACCCAGGCCGCCAGCCGCGCCCATCACCACGACGAGAATGGTGACTTTCAATCCCGTACGCCCACTCCGCCGAATGGGCTTCTCTAAAAGGATACAAGTCAACCATGCCAATGGCACTGACAATGCCACTGCGGCGATCCTGACGCCTGTGGTGGGCACTTCGCCGACCATAATTCGGGCAAAAGAGAGGAGAGGCCAGTGCCAAAGATAGAGCGGATAGCTGATCAGCCCGAACCAGACCATGAGGGGATGACACAGAACCGTGCGGTTGAATCCTGAGCGGGGGCCGCCGGCGATTATTAAGGCAGCCCCGAGCGTCGGCAGGAATGCCCACCACCCCGGAAAGGGGCGTGCCTTTGTGAGAAAGAGCAGCGCGAAGGCGATCAGGCACGCGCCCGACCATGATTGTACATGGCGCACCGTGGCGCTGAGCTCCTCGCTAGTATAGGTATTAGTTATTTTCCCGAGACACCCGGCAACCTTGTGCTGGAGCGCCGAAATCTCGTGCGCCCCGTGCAGACGATGCCAGGCGAGCAATGAGCCAGTCAGCAGCTCCCAGAAGCGCGTTTGCGGCGAGTAAAAGGTCGACACATCATCGATAGATATGCCGAATATATTCAATACAAATGATGCGGCCGCAACTACCAACGTGAAGCCTAGAATTCTGATCCGGTATCTCCAGGTCAACCACAAAAGGAGTGGCCACACAATATAGAACTGCTCCTCGATACCCAGCGACCACAGGTGCAGTAGCGGCTTCGATTCGGCGAAATTGTCGAAATAGCCGCTCTCGTTCCATAGAACAATGTTGGACACAAATCCCGCGCCGGCCGCGATGTATTTTCCCAACTGTGCGTATTCGTGCGGGAAGAGCGCGAACCAACCGAACGCGTAGCTCGCGAGGAGAATCAGGATTAATGCGGGGAATATGCGCTTGATCCGCCGGCCGTAGAACTCCAAAAAGCTGAAACGCCCAGCCTCCAGACCATTGAATATGATCGTGGAGATTAGAAATCCGGAGATGACGAAGAAGATATCCACGCCTATGAATCCACCACGGACCCAGATCGGAAAGGCGTGGAAGCCGACGACGGACAGGACTGCAATCGCTCGCAATCCGTCAATATCTGATCGATACGGTGAAGAGTTCGGAGGATCGACTTGGTGGACGTGGTCGAGCGCAGGATCAATCGGCTCGTGCACTACCTGAGTCCGGAAGAGGTAACAATCTGTGCGCAAAGGGTTACGATCTCGGTCGCTGACCAACTTGCCCCAGTTGATGCAACGCGGGGGCCGACGGATACATTAACGAACGAAGGGGAACGGCTCTGTGACGGAGTGTCCCTTCCCGACATTTTGTTAATTACCATTCACCCGGGAACTGACTCAAGGCGCTAGGCAGACCAAGAAGCGATTCGCCAGCGTGTGGGATGCGATCAGGTGGAGTGCTGCATCATCTGGCCGATCATACGTTTGTCGGAATGTACCAATTCTGGATTCAACAGCCGATCATTGGCTAACGATCGAGTGGCCCGCGGGATAGTGCGCAAGCTACGAGCCGGTTAGAGATGTTGGTGCGCCCGGAGAGATTCGAACTCCCGGCCTCCTGGTTCGTAGCCAGGCGCTCTATCCAACTGAGCTACGGGCGCAAAGACCATCAAACGCCGCGTCGCGGCAGCCCCGAACATCGCATGGCCCAGCTGTATGGCTTCACTCTGGGGCGCGTCAGGGGCGCGAATATTACCACATCAAACGCCTATCACCATTCCATTGCAAAACGCCGCGTCGGCCTAGATACGAATCTAAAGCACCTTTCAATGTTCAATAAAATCCGTATGTTAGACGGCCGGGATTAGTGCCGCATGGGTCCGCCCGGACGGGCGTTATCCACGCTTCGTCGCTGTCGCGTCCGAGTGATCGAAACCGACGAGATTTTATCGGCCGCATGGCGGAGAGGGAGGGATTGACTCGGGCCTTCGGCCCTCGCCCTTCGGGCGACGCGTGCGCGTCGTCCAAAATCGCCTACGGCGATTTTGTCGAACCCCATTTTCCATATCTCGGGCTCGAATCCCCGCTTCGCTGCCGTCGCGGACAGCTAGTACGGGCCGAGCAGAATTTACGCGCCGTTTGGCGGAGAGGGAGGGATTCGAACCCTCGATGGGCTTTTGACCCATACGCCCTTAGCAGGGGCGCGCCTTCGACCACTCGGCCACCTCTCCGGGAACAGACAGCCATTCGCGGAGCGCGGGATGATACCCGCCCGGAGCAGTCCAGGTAAAGCTAAAGGGGTTTAGACGCCTTGATCAGGCGCCATCAAGCATCATCGACAATTTTGGCGACAGGAGAGGCGGCTCGGGATTCCTGATCGCCCTCGCGCTTGATGCGCTCGTAGATCTCTTCCCGATGAACTGCCACATCCTTGGGCGCATTGACGCCGACCCGGACCTGGTTGCCCTTGACGCCGAGTACCGTCACCGTGACCTCGTTGCCGATCATCACGGTCTCGCCGACACGCCTAGTCAATATCAACATAAATCGAGCTCCTAGCTTCCTTGGCAATATAGCGGCAACGATCAACCGAACACCGCATTGCCATCAAGCATTCGTTCGAGAATCTTGGGCGCGGAATTCGCATCGCCCGGAGGATTCGTCAACCAACCGTCACTAAGAATACAAGAATCTGTAACACAATTCTTGCTCTTGCCATCGGAATAAACAATCGTTCAACTAGACAGCCGGCTGCGAATCAGGGTTTCCACTCCGGCCAGCGCCTTATCCAAATTTTCAGGCTGCGTGCCGCCCGCCTGCGCGAAATCGGCGCGGCCGCCGCCCTTGCCGCCGATTTGCACTGCAACCGCTCCCGCGATCTCTCCGGCCTTCATCCGGGTGAGCAAATCGGCCGAAACGCCCACCACCAGCACCACTTTGCCGTCTTGGACGGTCGCCAGTACGATAACCGACGAGCCCAGCTTGGCCTTGAGGTTATCGACCGCGTCGCGCAAAGACTTAACGTCGGCGCCGTCGATTTGAGCGGCTAAAACTTTGATCCCGCCCACATCTTTTGCCCGTGATGTCAAATCGCCGCCCTGGCCGCTCGCGAGTTTGGACTTGAGCTGCTGTACCTCCTTTTCCAGCCTTCGTGAGCGATCGACGAGTTCCCGGACTTTCTCGTCCACATCCTCGCGGCTGCCTCGCAACAGGGTAGCGATGTCGCGTAGCACCTGATCGGTGTGCACCACCCACTCGTACGCCATCTGACCGGTGACCGCTTCCACGCGGCGCACGCCGGCTGCAACCCCGGATTCACCCAAAATCTTGAACAAACCGATGTCGCCTGCTCTTTCGACGTGAGTGCCTCCGCAGAGTTCCATCGAAAAATCGCCGATCGAGAGTACGCGAACGTCGCTCTCGTACTTCTCGCCGAACAACGACATCGCGCCTGCGGCAACCGCCTCGTCCAGCGCCATCACCTTCGTCTCCGCGGGCGCGTTGTTGCGGATCGCCGAATTCACGAGTTCCTCGACCTGCCGTACTTCCTCGGGCGTCATTGCTTGCGTGTGCGAAAAATCGAAACGCAATCGATCTGCGGCGACGAGCGAGCCCTTCTGCTGGACGTGGGGACCCAGCACTTTTCGGAGCGCCGCATGCAGCAGATGCGTCGCCGAATGATTCAGTGCGATCGCGATGCGGCGCTCTTTGTCGACTTGGGCCTCGACGTCGTCCCCCACTCGCAGCTCGCCTGCGTCGAGCACTCCTACGTGCGCGAACGATCCGCCGATCTTCTGCGTGTCTCGCACGGTGAAACAGGCGCCCTTGCCCAGGAGCACGCCCGCATCGCCGATCTGGCCGCCGCTCTCCGCGTAGAAGGGCGTGTGGTTGAGTACCACCTGACCTTCCTGCCCGGCCCGCAGAACTTCGACTTCGGCGCCGTCGAAAATGAGCGCCGTCACGACCCCTCTATCCGTCAGCCGGTCGTAGCCCGAAAACTGCGTCTTTCCCGACAACTTCACGGAGTCGCGCACGCCGGCGCCGAACTTGCTCGCCGCGCGCGCGCGATGGCGCTGCGCATCCATCGCCGCGTCGAAGCCCGCCTGGTCGATGGTGAGCCCCCGCTCGCGCGCCACATCGGCCGTCAGATCCATCGGAAAGCCGTAGGTATCGTACAGCCGGAATACCGTTTCGCCGGGAATGACGGTCGAGGTGAGTTTCGCGGTCTCGGCGTCGAGCAGCGCCATGCCGGTACTGAGCGTTTCGGCAAACCGGTCCTCTTCTTGTGCGAGCACCTGGGTGGCGCGCGCCTCGCCGCTCACGAGCTCCGTGTAGTACGAGCCCATCTCGCGCACCAAGCTCGGCACCAGCTTGTGGAAAAAAGGCTGGTTCTGGCCCAATTTGTACCCATGGCGTATGGCGCGCCGAATGATGCGTCGCAATACATAGCCTCGGCCTTCGTTGGACGGCACAACACCGTCGACGATCAGGAATGTGCAGGCGCGGATGTGGTCCGCAATCACCCGCAGGCTCGACGATTCCAAGTCCTCCGTGCCCGTAAGCTCGGCCGCCGCGCGGATCAGCGACTTGAACAAGTCGATGTCGTAGTTGCTGTGCACGCCTTGCATGACCGCAGCGACTCGCTCCAGCCCCATCCCCGTGTCCACGGACGGCTTGGGCAAGGGCACCAGCACACCGTCCGATGAGCGGTCGTACTGCATGAACACCAGGTTCCAGATCTCCACATAGCGGTCCCCGTCTTCATCGGGGGAGCCCGGCGGGCCTCCGGGAATATCCGCCCCATGATCGTAGAAAATCTCCGTGCATGGGCCGCAGGGTCCGGTCTCTCCCATGGACCAGAAATTGGACTTCTCGCCCATTCGCGTGCAACGCGTGGGGTCGATGCCGATTTCCTCGGTCCAGATGCGGGCCGCCTCGTCATCCTCGGTGAATACCGTCACCCACAGCCGGTCCTTCGGGATTCCGAGAGTTCCGGTGACGAAGTTCCAGGCGAAATGAATGGCTTCGCGCTTGAAGTAGTCGCCGAAACTGAAATTGCCCAGCATCTCGAAGAATGTATGGTGCCTGGCCGTGTAGCCGACGTTCTCCAAGTCGTTGTGCTTGCCGCCGGCGCGCACGCAGCGCTGCGCGGTGGCCGCGCGCGAGTAATCGCGCACTTCCTTGCCGAGGAAGAGATCCTTGAACTGGACCATGCCGGCGTTGGTAAACAGCAGCGTAGGGTCGTTCCCGGGCACGAGCGAGCTGCTCGGCAGCACCGCGTGTCCATTCTTGCGAAAGAATTCCAGGAAGCTGCCCCGGATTTCCGCGCTCGTCATCGATTTCAATCTAGCGTCCCGTTTCATGTCTCTTCAGTCTGCGTCCAAGTCCATGTCGAAGCCTAAAGCCATCCGTATCTGCGCGCTCGTGAATCCGCGGTAACCCAGGAATTTCGCTTGCCGCTGCTTGTCAGCGTAGTGGGTCGGCAACCCGGCGCCAAATTTCTTTTGCTGTGCCTTGCGCAGATGCACAATCCAGTCCGGATATGCCTCGAGGCATTCCTCCACCAGACTACCCGCAAGGCCCCGCCGGCGCAGATCCGCCCGTATGCGCAGCGGTCCCTGGCCGCGAACCGCATGATAGGCCACGAAATTCTCGGCGTAGCGCCGATCGTCGAGTAATTTTTCGGCACACAGCGCTTCGAGCAGCGGTGCGACGACGGTTGCATCGTAACCCTTCTCGAGCAGCTTACGGCGCAATTCCTCGATCGAGTAATCTCGGCGGGCGAGCGTGTCGAGCGCCGCCGATCGAACCGCGCGCGAATCGGGTGGCTCTATCCCCTGACGGCCCAGGGTGTTACGCCTCTTTGACGTCGACACTCCGATTCATGGTCGCCTTTTCCGGAATCAGCTTGGTGCGGATCTGTCCTTCGATGTCCTTGGCGATTTCGGGATGCTGCTGCAGGAAGGTGCGGGCATTATCCTTGCCCTGCCCGATCCGCTCGCCCTTGTAGCTGTACCAGGAACCGGACTTCTCCACGAGGTTGTGCAGCACACCCAGCTCGATGAGCTCGCCTTCCTTGGAAATTCCCGTGCCGTACATGATCTCGAATTCGGTCTCACGGAACGGCGGCGCGACTTTGTTCTTGACCACCTTGACGCGCGTCATCGATCCAACCACTTCCTCGCCGTTCTTGATCGCACCGATGCGCCGGATGTCCATGCGCACCGACGAATAGAACTTCAGGGCATTGCCGCCGGTGGTGGTCTCGGGATTGCCGAACATGACGCCGATCTTCATGCGGATTTGGTTGATGAAAATCACGATGGTGTTCGATCGCTTGATGTTGCCGGTCAGCTTGCGCAGCGCCTGGGACATGAGGCGGGCCTGCAGGCCCATGTGCTGATCGCCCATCTCGCCTTCGATTTCGGCTTTCGGCGTGAGCGCGGCGACCGAGTCGACCACCACCACGTCGACCGCGCCGGATCTCACCAACATGTCGGTGATTTCCAGCGCCTGTTCGCCGGTATCGGGCTGCGAGACCAAGAGGTCGTTGACCTTGACTCCCAATTTCTCCGCATAGACGGGATCGAGCGCATGTTCGGCGTCGACGAACGCCGCGGTGCCGCCGTGGCTTTGCGCCGAGGCGATGATGGCCAGCGTCAATGTGGTCTTGCCCGACGACTCCGGTCCGAATATCTCGATGACTCGGCCGCGCGGAATGCCGCCCACGCCGAGTGCGATGTCGAGCCCCAGCGACCCGGTGGGTATCGAGTCCACCTCGTAAGTCGCACCGGCGTCGCCCAAGCGCATGACCGAGCCCTTGCCAAACTGCTTTTCGATCTGGCTCAGCGCCGCCGCCAGAGCCTTCTTGCGATTCTCATCCATGGGGAGTCCTCAACAAAGTGTGGCGTCATTATTTCATATTCAGCGGCCAACGCTCATCTCATATGAATGGAAATTGCGGAGATTTCTATGGCGGCGGCTTCTCATACAGTGGTGGCCAGGTATCGACTACTGTATAGACCGAGTGCGCACCGCGGGTGTCGGAGCTCACCAGACTGAATGAGCGAACGTTCCATTGGATCGGCGACAATGCTTGCAGCACAGGGGCTTGCGTGACCTTCCTCGCCAGCGTGACATGCGCACGCAGCGGCCGAGGCGCGCATTCCACGCGCGGCGGCGCCCCACTCGTCGACAGAGCCCGGTGCAGCGCCGAGGAGAGTTCGATCAACTCAGGCGGACTTTCTCGCGCGACGGCCACCACCACTTGCGCTTCGGACCAGTACTCAAACCCGTCGAACGTGATCGAGCATTCCGGCGCCCGCTGAGCGCCTCCCATCCGCCGCAACACCGGAAGTTGCGACGCCGCGACTTCGCCGATGAATGCCAGCGTCACATGAAAGTTGTCGCTCGGGACGCGCCGAGCGTCGCCGGCCAACGGCAAATCGGCTGCCGCGCGAGCCAGACGCTCAGCGAAGCGGTCATCGGGCCACAGCGCATAGAACAATCGCACGGCGCTTCGGCTCCGCCCTAGGCGCCGAGCAGCCCTTGCAGAGCCGCACGGACGGTTTTGCGACGCACCACCTCGCGATTGCCGCGAAAGTGCTTCAGCTGCACGGCAACACGTACCGCGCGGCCGCGCCGCTCTCCCCAAGCCAGCCACACGGTACCCACAGGTTTGCCGGGAACGGCGCCGCCGGGCCCCGCGATGCCGGTGACCGCCACCACCTGTTGCGCACGCGTGCGCCGGAGAGCGCCGATGGCCATCGCCCGAACGGCCGCTTCGCTGACCGCGCCGTGGCGCTCCAAGACCGCACGCGGCACTCCCAACCGCCGCCGCTTCGACTCATCGCTGTAAGTGACGAATCCTTCGATGAACCACTGCGAGCTCCCGGCGATATCCGTCAAGGCCTTGGCGATCCAGCCGCCCGTGCAGGACTCCGCGGTCGCCACGCCGCGCTTGAGCGTCAACAAGCGGCGGCCGACGCGGGCCGCCAGCCGCGCAAGATCAAGATCGGTGTTTCGCATCGAACATCAGAATTTCGGCCACGCCAAATGATTCTTATCGATGGACTTGAGATTGGGGGTGCCCGCCTGGCGCATGATGGTGTGCAACTCGCGCGTCAAAATGTCGCTCACCGCTTCGACCCCGGGCTGGCCGAAGGCGGCCAGTCCCCACGCCTGCGGCCGCCCGATGCCGACGGCCGTCGCGCCCAAGGCCAGCGCCTTGAAAATATCGGTTCCGCGCCGGATGCCGCCGTCGATGAAGACCGGTATTCGCGTGCCCACGGCTGCGACGATCTCCGGGAGACATTCGATGGTCGAACGCAGCGTCTCCTCCTGCCGTCCGCCATGATTGGACACGACCACCCCGTCGGCGCCTGCCTGCATCGCCAGCGTCGCGTCCTCCGCGGTCACGATCCCCTTCACCAGGAATTTTACCGTCACCAATTTACGCAGGCGTTCGAGGAACTTTTCCGACAGAAACGTCGGCGCCAGTTGGGTGACGCCGGACACATCCATGCCGGCGAACATGGGAGCCTTGCGCCACATGTCGTGCAAGCCGCCGATATGGCATTGCGTGCAATCCCGGGCGTCGTGCCGTATGGCGCGCAGCAGAGTCTCGGAGTTGCGTCCCGGGGGACTATCGACGGTGAGGAAGATCGCGGTCCTGCCCGCGGCTTGCGCGCGGTGCACGAGCGCCTCGGTCACCCGCCAGTCATCCGTGGCATATAGCTGCTGCCATAGCGGCGCGTTGCGTGCCGCATTCACTTCCTCGATCGAACACGACGATCCGGTCGACGCCATCATCTGAATATCCCGGCTTGCCGCGGCTCGCGCCACCGCCGCTTCCGCCTCCGGATGAAAGGCGCGCATGCTCGATACCGCCGAGAAATAAAACGGTTGCTTCCACAAACTGCCGAAAATGTTGCGGCTGGTATCGAGCTTGCTGACATCGGCGAATCGACGCGAGCGGATCTCGATGTGCGAATAGGCATCGTGATTCAAGAACACGGTGCGGTCGTCATCGACTCCCGTTGCGAGGTAGCCAAAGTGCGCCGGCGGCAGTTGGGCTCGCGCCAGGGCTTCGAAGTCCGCCACATTGAGAACTTGATTGGCCTCGAGCGGCGGGGCGGCCTCGGATGCCGAGGAGGAGGACGCCGCACCCAAACCGAAATGCGGCATGCCGATCAGCGCCGGAGCCAACCCCAAGCCCCTCAAAAGCCGGCGACGCGATCGAGACGGAGAATCGTTACTGTACATGGTGCACTCGAGACGCGGACAATGACGTCCTGGCGGAAATCAGGGCAGGTAATTCATCGCGATTTTCAAGTTCTCCTCGTCCGACATGAGTTGCTTGAACGCGACGATCCACAGATCGTAGTTGTTTGGCCGGGCGGCGCCGCAATTGGACTTGAACCCCGCTTCAAAAAAGGCGGATTTCAAGCTGGCGTAGGTAAACCCGGTCTTATGAGCCATATAGATCTTGCCGTCGGCGACGGAGTCCCGATGCCCGTACAGGATGTCAATCGGCGCTATCGGTCCCATGGGCGACTCGTACAGGGGCTCGAGCAGCCTGTCGCTCGCCACGGCCTGGCAGACGCTTCGCAGGTCCGGGCAGGTCAAAACCACGATACCGTCCTCCTTCAGCACACGGTGGAATTCGAGTAGAACCGTGTGAACCTCATGCGGAAATACATGCTCGATGTTGTGGGACGAGAAGACGGCATCGACGCTTCCCGTGGCGACCGCATCCATGTCCGTAAGAGTCCCCTCTATGTCGGGGTTGACGGACGGATCGATGTCGAAGCGGATTTCACGCCATTCGACGGAATTAAAGCCTTTCAATCTCGATTTATTTTCCGGACCGCAACCGACATGCAGGAAGGTTTTCATCTATCCTCCACCTCCAACGTTATCACAGGCCCATCCGCTCGTTGCTCTTGATGATCTTCTGCAATCGGTAGCCGCTTTTTCTGCTCGGCAACGCGCCTGGACAATTCTACGTCTTCTGTCAAGATTCGCGGCTGCACATTCTCGGAAAACAACCTTGAATCCGCCTCGACTGGCGCAGGCCACATACGATTTTGATCACGCAGGCTGCTGATTTGCCGGATCACACCCCCATGATGCAGCAGTACCTGCGCATCAAGGCGCAGCACCCCGATGTACTGCTGTTCTATCGCATGGGCGATTTCTACGAAATGTTCTACGACGACGCGCGGCGGGCGGCACAACTCCTGGATATCGCGCTGACTCAGCGCGGACAGTCCGCCGGCGCGCCGATTCCCATGGCCGGCGTTCCGGCGGTCACCCTCGATGGCTACCTGGCCAAGTTGGTGCGCAAGGGCGAGTCGGTCGCGATTTGCGAACAGCGCGGCGATGCCGGCAAAACCAAGGGTCCGATGGAACGCGAGGTGGTGCGCATCGTGACGCCGGGCACCCTCACCGACGAGGCACTGCTCGAGGAACGGCGCGACAACCTGCTCGCCAGCGTGTGCGCGGGCAACGGCCGCTTCGGCCTCGCATGGCTGGACCTGTCGGCGGGCCGGTTCAGCGTCATGGAGGTCGCGGGCGCCGCGGCGCTCGAGGCCGAGATCGAGCGGCTGCGTCCTGCCGAGCTGCTGGCGCCCGACGGTGCTGCGCCCGACCTGCCCAGATCGTCCGGCCTCAAGGAGCGGCCCTTGCGGCTGCGCCCGCCCTGGCATTTCGATCCGGAGTCCGCGGCGCGCGCCCTCGCAGAACAATTTCACACCCGCGATCTCGCGGGATTCGGCTGCGCCGACAAGCCCTTAGGTATAGCAGCCGCCGGGGCGCTGCTCGCCTACGTCCGCGAAACGCAGAAATCGGCCCTGCCCCACTTATTGGCGATCACCACGGAGGAGCGTGATGCCGCTCTGATCATGGATCCCGCGACTCGCCGCAACCTGGAGCTCGACGAGAGCCTGGCCGGTAATCCGGAGCTCACCCTGGCGGGAGTGTTCGATCGAACGTCGACCGCCATGGGCGGCCGAATGCTGCGGCGCTGGATGCACCGGCCGCTGCGCGATCGCGACATCCTGCGCTCACGCTACCAGGCGGTCGCGACGCTGCTGGAGGCGGCGCAGTACCCCGCCGTCGCGACGACCTTGAAGGCCATCGGCGACTTGGAAAGAATCGTCGCGAGAATTGCGCTGCGCTCCGCGCGGCCCCGCGACCTCGCGCAGCTGCGCGCCGCTCTCGGCGTGCTGCCCGAGCTGCACCGTCTGCTCGAGGCCGCTTCGTCCAGGGCTCCCTTGCTCGGACAGCTCATCGGCGAGATCGCCCACCACCGCGACGACACACGCGCCGACCACGCCCTGTTGACCCGGGCGATCGTCGACTCCCCGCCTCACTACTTGCGCGACGGCGGCGTGATCGCCGAGGGCTACGACGCGGAACTCGACGAACTGCGGCTGCTCGGCAGCAACACCGAGCAGTTCCTGCTCGACCTCGAACAGCGCGAACGCGAACGCACCGGTCTTTCCAGCCTGAAGCTGGGGTTCAATCGCGTGCAGGGCTTTTTTATCGAGGTGAATCGCAGTCAGGCAGACCGGGTTCCGCCCGACTATTTGCGCCGCCAGACCGTGAAATCCGCCGAGCGTTTCATCACTCCCGAATTGAAGTCCTTCGAGGACAAGGTGCTGGGAGCGCGCGACAAGGCGCTCGCGCGCGAGCGGGCCTTGTATGAGGCATTGCTGGATCACCTGACCGTGCGCCTGCCGACCCTGCAATCGACCACGGCCGCGATCTCGCAAATCGACGTGCTCAACTGCTTCGCCGAACGCGCGGCGGCGCTCGATTGCACACAGCCCGAATTGACCGAGGAGCCGATGCTGGCCATCGATGGCGGGCGCCATCCCGTGGTCGAGCGTGCCGGCCGCGAACCCTTCGTGCCCAATGACCTGCGCTTCGACGACTCACGCCGCATGCTGATCATCACCGGCCCGAACATGGGAGGCAAGAGCACCTACATGCGGCAGACCGCTCTCATCGTCATTCTCGCGCACATCGGCTGCTACGTGCCGGCGCGGCGCGCCGTGCTGGGTCCCATGGACCGCATTTTTACGCGCATCGGCGCATCCGATGATCTCGCCGGCGGCCGCTCCACCTTCATGCTGGAGATGACCGAGACGGCGAACATCCTGAACAACGCCACGGCCCATAGTCTCGTGCTCATGGACGAGGTGGGCCGTGGCACCAGCACCTTCGACGGCCTGTCCCTGGCCTGGGCCTGCGCCGCCTACATCGCGGAAAAAATCCGCGCCTTCACCCTGTTCGCCACGCACTACTTCGAACTCACGAGCCTTGCCGGCGAAACACCGGGAGTGCACAACGTCCACGTGGAAGCGGTGGAGCACGGCGACACCCTGGTGTTCCTGCACAGCGTCAGGGAAGGACCGGCAAACCAGAGCTACGGATTGCAGGTCGCCGCGCTCGCGGGAATTCCAAAATCGGTGACGGCGCAGGCCCGGCGCTACTTGACCGAACTCGAGCGCGAACGCGACGCGCTGCGCACCTCCACCTCGCCGCAGGGCGAACTCGCCCTCGAGGCTCCGGCGGCGCTGCCCGCTCCGCCTATATCCGCCGCACTCGAGGCCTTGCGCGCGCTCGACCCGAATTCCTTGAGCCCGCGCGAAGCGCTGGATCTATTGTTCCGGCTGCAAACCTTGGATCGCGGCGACCGTTGACCGGCGGCCGCCGGCGCTAAAATCGTCCGGTGCGCAGGAATGTGCCCGCGGCGCTCGCCACCTTCGCCGAGAACAGCATCCCGGTGTGGCTCACCCGCAGCACCACGCGATCGGCTGCGCCGTCGATCTGCGTCTCCTCGACCGTGATGGTACCGTCGCTCGGACCCCCCATGGCGCCGACCAGACGGCCCACCCCGAATCCCAGATCGCCCGCGATCACCCCGAGATCGCGAGATCCGCTCCAGCGCCGCTCGCGCGGCTGCGGTTGCAGCAACTCTTCGCGGACCCCCCGGCCCATGATTTGTTCGCCGAAGGGCAGTTTCGCAAAGTTGCGGGCGGCGCGGCTGCCGCGCAGCGGCGAGCCCAGCAGCACGATCCGGCCCGGCGGCAGCCTCCGCAATGGCTCCTCATCCTCGAAGGCCTTGAGGATCACCAATCCGCCCAGGCTATGGCCGACGAGGTGCAGCGTATCGGCGCGGATTTCACGCAGCGTCTCCCTCAGGCCGCGCGCATTCTGCGTGGCATCGCCGGCAACCGAGCGGTAGGAAAAGGTTCGGGTCTCGGCGCCAAGATCCTGCGCCAGGCGGTGGCGCAGCCAGTGGCTTTCGGCGCCGCGCTGCCACAGTCCGTGGACATAGACGACGACCGTGCTCACCGCGGCGGCGCTCACCGCGGCGCCCCCAGACTCAGCTCTTGGATGACGGCGCGGTCGGTGCTCGAGGAGGCAATCTGGACGGCGTCTCTGGCTTCGACCCATTGAAAACGCACATGCTCCGACTCGCTCAAGGCGACCGGCACGCGCTGCTGCACCTTAAGCGAGAAGGCGTGCTCGAGATTGCGCGTGATCCCGGGTGCGTACACCTTGCCGAACGCGGGCAGGATGTCGTACACCTGGGTCCACTGCAGGTTGACCAGCACGCCCTGCGTGATGCCCGTCTCCTCCACGACCTCGCGCCGGGCGGCCCGATCGGCGAGTTCGCCCCACTCGAGGCTCCCTGTCACCGACTGCCAGAACCCGGGGGGCCGGCGCCGCTCCAGCAGCAGAAACTCTCCGCCGTCGGTATGGATCACGATCAAGACCGATTCGGGCCGCCGATGGCGCGGAGCTTCGGTCCGATCTTGCGCGCTCACGTCAATCGGTCTTCGGCGGGACGCGCACGCGAATATGCAGCTCCCGGAGCTGCGCCTCGCTGACCTCGGTCGGGGCATCCATCAAGAGATCGGCCGCCGTCTGAGTCTTCGGGAAGGCGATGACGTCGCGAATGCTGTCGGCGCCGGCCATGAGCATGGCCAACCGATCCAGGCCGAAGGCGATGCCGCCGTGCGGCGGGGCGCCGAACTTGAGCGCATCCAGCAAGAATCCGAACTTGAGCCGCGCCTCCTCGGGCGATATGCCCAGCAGGTCGAAGACCACCGACTGCAGTTCCTGCGAGTGGATGCGCACCGAGCCGCCGCCGATTTCAGACCCGTTCAGCACCATGTCGTAGGCCTTGGCAGTCGCTTCGCCCGGACTTGCCGCCAAGGCCGCGTAATCCAGGTTCGCCGGGCTCGTGAAGGGATGATGCATGGCCTGCCAGCGCTTGGCCTCGCCGTCCCACTCGAACATGGGGAAGTCGACCACCCACAGCGGCCGCCACCCGCCCGACCCGAGCTTCATGTCCTGGCCGACCTTGAGGCGCAGCGCGCCGAGCGCGTCGCTCACCACTTTGGCGCTGTCGGCGCCGAAGAAGATCAGATCGCCGTCGCCGGCCCGGGTGCGCTCGAGTATTCCGTCGACCGCCGCATCGCTCAGGAATTTCAGGATGGGCGACTGCAGGCCCTCCCGGCCCTTGGCCTTCTCGTTGACCTTGACGTAGGCCAGGCCCTTCGCGCCATAGCGCGCAACGTAGGCCGTGTAGTCGTCGATCTCCTTGCGCGACAGCCGGCCTCCCTGCGGCACGCACAGGGCCGTCACCCGGCCCTTGGGGTCGGCCGCGGGGCCCGCGAACACCTTGAAGTCGCATCCCTTGACGAGATCGGCCACATCGACCAATTCGAGCGGCACGCGCAAATCGGGCTTGTCCGACCCATAGCGGCGCATGGCCTCGGCATAGCTCATCCGCGGCAGAGGGTTTGGCAACTCGACGTTCAGCACCTCTTTGAATAGGTGCCGCACCAGGCCTTCCATCAACTCCTGGATCTGCGGTTGGTCGAGAAAGGAGGTCTCGATATCGAGCTGGGTGAACTCCGGCTGCCGATCGGCGCGCAAGTCCTCGTCGCGGAAGCAACGCACGATCTGGTAGTAGCGATCGAAGCCCGAAATCATCAGCAGCTGTTTGTAGATCTGCGGCGACTGGGGCAGAGCAAAGAATTTACCGGGATGGGTGCGGCTGGGCACCAAGTAATCCCGCGCTCCTTCCGGCGTCGCCTTCGACAGCATGGGCGTTTCGATGTCGATGAAGCCCGCCGCATCGAGATAATGGCGCATCGACCTGGTGATCCGATGGCGCAGCAGCAATCGCTCGCGCATCTCCTCGCGGCGCAGATCGATGTAGCGGAAACGCAGCCGAACCTCTTCGCTCACATGCTCATCGAGCTGAAACGGCAGCGGCTCGGAGCGGTTGAGAATGTCGAGTTCCTGGCACAGAACCTCGACCTGCCCCGACTTAAGATGCGCATTGGCCGTGCCCGGCGGGCGACCCCGCACCAAGCCTTTGACCTTCAGGACGAACTCGTTGCGCACGCGCTCGGCCATGGCGAACACCGCGGCCTTATCGGGGTCGAATACGATCTGCAGCAGGCCCTCGCGATCGCGCAAATCGACGAAAATGACCCCGCCATGGTCGCGGCGGCGATGCGCCCAACCGGCGACGGTGACCACCTGTCCGGTCAGTGACTCGTTGACCTGTCCGCAATAGTGAGTGCGCATACGCGAGAACACCCCAAAGGAAAGCGCGCGATGCTAAGGCCTTAAGGGCTGCGCGGGCAAGCCCGGGGGACTGATCAGCGCCGGCTTTTCGTCCGGGACGCCTGCTTTTTGACCGGTCTGCGCACGGCGGGTTTGCCCCGCGCGGTAGTGCGACCGCGCGCCGTACTCTTTCCCGCCGCCGAATCGGCCTTCTTCCCCGCTTTAGGCTGCGGGACCGCCGGCTTGTCGGCGGGCTTGCCCTTCGCCGTGTCCGTAACGGGGGCGTCGGCAGCCTTGGCGTCCTTGGCGTTCCCCGCCGCGGGCTCGCCCTCTTTGGCCGTTTCTTTGACGGCCTCTTTGGTCTCACCCGCGTCCTTGGCGTCCGCCTCCGGCCGATCGGCGAGGTTGCGCTTGGTATCCTGATCGCCCTTGAAATCGGTCTCGTACCAACCGCCGCCCTTGAGGCGGAACACCGGCGCCGACATCAAGCGCTGCAGCTGCGACTTGCCGCAATGGGGGCATTTCTTCAGCGGCGGCTCGGAGATCTTCTGCATGGCCTCGAGATCGTGTCCGCAGTTCTTGCACTGATATTCGTAAAAAGGCATGTCTTTCCTGTTCAGTCCCTAATCGCTCGGGCGCCGGAGTATAGCGAACGGCGCGCCCTCAATGGACGCGCTCCTTCTCGAAAACCAGCGAATCGCGCTTCAACTTGGCGACCACCCGGTCGCCGGCGACGAAATCCCCGCTCAGAATCTTCTGCGCCAGCGGATTCTCGATCTGCGCCTGAATGGCGCGCTTCAGCGGCCGCGCTCCGTACACCGTGTCGAAGCCCGCTTCGCCGATCTTGTCGCGCGCCTCATCGTCCAGGCGCAGAGTGATGTCGCGCTCCGCCAGCCGCTGCCGCAAACGGCCCAACTGGATATCGACGATGGCCCGGATCTGCTCGCGCCCCAAGGAATGGAACACCACGATCTCGTCGACTCGATTGATGAACTCGGGCCGAAAATGCTGAGTCACCACCGCCATCACCGCATCCTTCATCTTGGCGTAGTTGGCCTCGCCCGAGAGTTCCTGGATGACTTGGGACCCTAAGTTCGAGGTCATGATCACCACACTGTTGCGAAAGTCCACGGTTCGTCCCTGCCCGTCGGTCAAGCGGCCATCGTCCAAGACCTGCAGCAGCACGTTGAACACATCGGGATGCGCCTTCTCGATTTCATCGAGCAGAATCACGCAGTACGGGCGCCGGCGCACCGCCTCGGTCAGGTACCCGCCTTCTTCGTAGCCCACGTAGCCGGGGGGTGCGCCGATCAAGCGCGCCACCGAGTGCTTCTCCATGAATTCCGACATGTCGATGCGTACCAAGGATTCCTCGGTGTCGAACATGAATTCCGCCAGGGCCTTGCAGAGCTCGGTCTTGCCGACGCCGGTGGGCCCCAGGAACATGAATGAGCCGCTCGGCCGGTTGGGATCGGAGAGCCCCGCACGAGTGCGGCGAATGGCATCCGCCACCGCCTTGACGGCCTCCTGCTGACCGACCACCCGTTTGCCCAAGACTTCTTCCATGCGCAGCAGCTTGTCGCGCTCGCCTTCCAACATGCGCGACACCGGAATACCGGTCCATTTCGACACGATCTCGGCGATTTCCACTTCGGTCACCGAATTGCGCAATAGCTGATTCGGCTTCTGTTCGGCCTCGAGCGCCTTGGCGAGGCGCTGCTCGAGCGCCGGGATACGCCCGTATTGCAGCTCGGACATGCGCGCCAGGTCTTGCGCGCGCCGTGCCGCATCCATGTCCGTGCGCGCCCGATCCAGCTCTTCTTGGATGTGCGCGGCTCCCTGGATCGAAGCCTTCTCGGCTTTCCACACTTCCTCGAGATCCGAGTATTCCTTCCCCAACGCCTTCAATGCGTCTTCCAGGGTGCTCAACCGCTTGCGCGACGCCTCGTCGGTCTCCTTCTTGAGCGCCTCGCGCTCGATCTTGAGCTGAATGATGCGCCGGTCGAGCTTGTCGAGCGCCTCGGGCTTGGAGTCGATTTCCATGCGAATCAGCGAGCCTGCCTCGTCGATCAAATCGATGGCCTTGTCCGGCAACTGCCGGTCCGCGATATAGCGGTGCGACAGGGTGGCCGCGGCCACGATGGCGGGGTCCGTGATCTGCACTTTATGGTGGACTTCGTAACGCTCTTTCAACCCGCGCAGGATGGCGATGGTGTCCTCCACCGACGGCTCATCGACCAACACCTTCTGGAAGCGCCGCTCGAGCGCCGCGTCCTTCTCGATGTACTTGCGGTATTCGTCGAGAGTGGTGGCGCCGACGCAGTGCAGCTCGCCCCGCGCCAAGGCGGGCTTCAGCATGTTGCCCGCATCCATGGCGCCCTCGGCCTTGCCGGCGCCCACCATGGTGTGCAGCTCGTCGATGAACAAAATAACCTGGCCTTCCTGCTTGGCCAGATCGTTGAGCACGGCCTTGAGCCGCTCTTCGAACTCGCCGCGAAATTTCGCGCCGGCGATCAGCGCGCCCAGGTCGAGCGATAGAATCCGCTTGTTGCGCAGCCCCTCCGGCACTTCGCCGTTCACGATGCGCTGTGCCAGTCCCTCGACGATGGCCGTCTTGCCGACGCCGGGCTCGCCGATGAGCACCGGATTGTTCTTGGTGCGCCGCTGCAGCACTTGAATGGTGCGGCGGATCTCATCGTCGCGGCCGATCACCGGATCGAGCTTTCCCGACGTCGCGCGCTCGGTCAGGTCGATGCTGTATTTTTCCAGCGCCTGGCGATTCTCCTCGGCTCCCGCATCCTCCACCTTGGCGCCGCCGCGCACTTCCTCGATGGCTTTTTCGATCGCGGCCCGGGTCGCGCCGTTGGCCTTGAGCAGCCGGCCCAGCTCGCCGCGATCCTCGCAGGCGGCCAGCACGAACAATTCGCTGGAAATGAATTGATCACCGCGCTGCTGGGCCAGCTTGTCGGTCACGTTCAACAGCTTGTTCAGATCGTTGCCGAGCAGCACCTCGCCGCCGGCGCCCTCGACTTGGGGTACCCGATCGAGCGCCCCGGCCAGATCCGAGCGCAGCTTGGCCACGTGAGCGCCCGCCTTCTCGAGCAAGGGCCGCGCAGTGCCGCCCTGTTGGTCGAGCAGCGCCGCCATGAGATGCACGGGCTCGATGTATTGATTGTCTCGGCCCACGGCAAGGGATTGGGCATCCGCCAATGCCGCCTGAAATTTGGTCGTCAGCTTGTCCGTTCGCATAGTGCTGTCTCAATGGGGGTGCGCAGGGTTCAATTCAACGTTTCTCAGCGAGCCTCCAGCCAAATCAGCGCAGCTTGCCGGCCGGTCACCCCATCGCGCCGATACGAGAAGTATCTATCCGCGGCATCAAAGGTGCACTCGCCGCCGCCGTAGATGCGGTCGACTCCGCGGGCCTCGAGGCGTCGCCGCGCGAGCATCCCCAAATCCGCCATGAATCGCCCGCGGGCATTCGGGACAAAGGCCGCCTCCGCGCCCTCCGTGCCCTCCGCGCCCGGATCGGCGGCGAGCAGCGCCTCGCGAACCTCTGCTCCGATCTCGAAATACCGGGGTCCGATGGCGGGACCCAGCCATGCCAGGAGTCTCCCCGGCGTCGCCCCCGAGGTCGCCCGCGCCGCAGTCACGGCCGCCACCGCGGCCTCGATCACCCCCGAGGCCATACCACGCCAGCCCGCATGCGCCGCCGCGACCAGGTCGCCCGTCTCCGTGGCCAGGAGCACCGGCAGGCAGTCCGCCGTGAGAATGGCGCACACCCTCCCCGGCCGGCGCGTAAAAGCCGCGTCGGCGGGACCCACTCGCCCCGTGCCACCGGGATCGGGCGCCGCATCGAGGTCGGCCACATGGGCCCCATGCACCTGCTCGAGCCACACGGGCTCCGCCGGCAACCCGGCTCCCACCCTCAAACGCCGGCGGTTCTCCGCCACTGCGGTGGGCGCGTCGCCGACATGGTCGCCTAGATTCAGCGAGGCATAGGGTGCGGCGCTGGTCCCGCCGGTTCGGAGCGTTGCGATCGCTCGTACGCCCCTGGGGGCCGGCCAGTCGGCCTCGACCCAGGCGGCACTCACCGGCCGCGCTCGGGTGCGGACGCCGCGGCGCGTGCATCCGCGGCGAGGACGGCGAGCAGCCGCGCGAAATCCGCCGGTACCGGACTCTGCAAGGTCAGCATTTTGCCCGTGCGCGGGTGCTCGAATCCCAGAGTGGCCGCATGCAACGCCTGGCGCTCGAAGGCGCGCAAGGTGTCGATGAGGGGCTGGGTCGCGCCCCGCGGCAGACCGAAACGCCCGCCATAGACCGGGTCGCCGACGATGGGGTACTTGATATGTGAGAGGTGCAGGCGAATCTGGTGGGTGCGCCCGGTCTCCAGTTTGACGCTGAGGTAGGTATGAGCCCGGAAGCGCTCCAGCACCCGATAGTGAGTGACGGCCGCACGGCCGGACACGCGGATCGCCATCCGCAGACGGTCGCCCCGATGGCGCCCGATGGGCTCATCGATGGTCCCGCCGCCGGTCATGACGCCCACGCAAACCGCCACGTACTCACGCGCCATGGTCCGCGCCTCGAGCTGCCGGCTCAATGAAGTCTGCGCCTCCGGCGTACGCGCCACCACCAACAACCCGCTGGTGTCCTTGTCCAGGCGGTGAATCAATCCCGCGCGCGGCAGCGCCGCGAGCTTCCGATCGAGGCCGAGCAAGGCATTTTGCAGGGTATGCCGCGGATTCCCGGCGCCCGGGTGCACCACCAACCCGGCGGGCTTGTCGATTACCAGAACGTCCGCGTCCTCGTGGACCAGCCGCAATGCGATGTCCTCGCCCTGTATTTCCGGCTGGGCAGGCTCATCCACCGTCACCTGCACTTGCACGCGGGACCCCGCCTCCACCATGTCCCGCGGTTTGCAGGGATTTCCGCGCACCTTGACCGCACCGGCCTCGATCCAACCCTTGATTCGAGTACGCGAATGCGCAGGCAGAAGGCGCGCCAACGCGCTGTCAAGCCTCTGGCCGGCCATTTCCGGGGGAATAGTCAAATCGATCTGTTGGAACTCTGGGGACATGGGGCACTCGAAGCTAGCGGCGGGGCTTCGGGTATACTGCCGCGCTTTCGGAAACCCCTCCATTGTAAGGAATCGCTTGTGAGACTGCGTGATCTTGTCCGTTCGAGCCGCGTGCTGCTCATCGCCGTCGGTTTAAGTGTGGCGATCGCCGGCTGCCGCAGCCACCGTGGAGACGACGCCAAATCCGGTCCCGAAGTGATCTACGCACGTGCCCAGAAGGCCATGAAGAATTCGAGCTACGGCGAGGCCATCAAACAGCTCGAGGCGCTGCAGTCGCGTTTCCCCTTCAGCGAACCCGCCCGCCAGTCGCAGCTGGATCTGATCTGGGCCTATTACAAGTCCCGCCAAGTCGATCCGGCGATCGATGCCGCAGATACCTTCATACGCGAGAACCCCACCAACCCCCGGGTGGACTATGCCTACTACATGAAGGGCCTGGTCTATTTCGAGCGCCAGTCCAACTGGCTGGAACGCAAATTCAACGTCGATCTGTCGCAGCGCCCGCCGGTCAATGCCCGCAAGTCCTTTGAAGCCTTCCAACAGCTGATCGAGAAATTCCCGCACAGCGAGTACGTGACCGACTCGCGCCAGCGCATGGTGTTCCTACGCAATCGCTTGGCGGATTTCGAATTGCATGTCGCCCTGTACTACATGCGGCGCGGCGCCTATGTCGGCGCCATCAATCGCGCCAAGTACTGCGTCGAGAACTATGACGGCGCCCCGGCGGTGAAGGGTTCGTTGAAAGTCCTGGTGGACGCCTATCGAGACCTGAAGATGATGGATCTCGCGGCCAACGCGGAGAAGGTGTACGCGGCAAACTACCCTGGCGACACCAAGGACATCATCCCCAAGAAGCATTGGTGGGCGATTTTCTAGCGCCTACCGCGCCTTGTACCCGCTCGTGATGGGATAGCGCCAATCGCGCCCGAAGGCGCGGCCGCTCACTCGCACACCGGGCGGCGCCTGGCGGCGCTTGTACTCGTTGCGCTTCACCAGATCCAAAATTCGCCCCACCGTGGCCCGATCGAATCCGCGCGCGGCGATCTGATCGACCGACAAGTCCTCTTCGATGAAGGCCTCGAGAATGGGGTCGAGAATTTCATAGGGCGGCAGGCTGTCGGTGTCTTTCTGCCCGTGGCGCAGCTCCGCCGACGGCGGCCGCTCGATGACCCGCGCAGGGATGGCGCGCGATTGAGCGTTGCGCCAGGCGCAGAGGCGGTACACCAGCAATTTGCTGCAATCCTTGATGGGCGCGAAGCCCCCGGCCATATCGCCGTACAGCGTGGCGTAGCCCACCGACATTTCGCTCTTGTTGCCCGTGGTGAGCAGCATCTTGCCGGTCTTGTTGGAAATGCCCATCAGCAGCACGCCGCGGCAGCGCGCCTGAATGTTTTCCTCCGCGGTGTCGGGTGCCCGGCCGGCGAACTCGTCCTTGAGGGCGGCCAGCGTGGCCTCAAAGATGCCTTCGATGGAGATCTCGCTGTGCTCGACGCCGAGCCAGCGCGCCTGCAAGGCGGCATCGTCCTTGCTCATCTGCGAGGTATAGCGCGAAGGCATGGACACCGAGTGCACCCGATCCGCGCCCAGCGCGTCCACCGCGATCACCAAAGTCAGCGCCGAATCGACTCCTCCGGATAGACCCAGCACCACGCCGGGAAAGCGATGCTTGTCCACATAGTCGCGCGTCCCCTGCACCAGCGCCCCATACACGCTCTCTTCCTGGCCTTGCAGCGGCACGATCTCGCCGGGCACGGGCTTGACGACGCCCACAGCGTCCACCCCCAGGTCCACGACGTACAGACCTTCGGTGAAGGCCGGTGCGCGCATGGTGACCTTGCCCGCGGCATCCATCACGAAGGAATTGCCGTCGAACACCAATTCATCCTGTCCGCCGATCAGATTGACGAATACCAGCGGAACTCCGGTCTCCCCGATCCGGGCGCGCACGATTTCCTGCTCGCGCTGCAATTGCTTGTCCACCTCGTACGGCGAGGCATTGATCACCAACAGCACCTCGGCACCGGCTTTGCGCGCCTGTCGGGCGGGCTCGGAATCCCAGACGTCTTCACATACCAGCACGCCGGCTTTCACGCCGTTGAGCTCCACCAGCGTGGGCTCGCTGCCCGGGGTAAAGTAGCGCTTTTCGTCGAACACTCGATAATTCGGCAGGCAGGCCTTGCGGTGATTGGCGAGCACCGCGCCGTCGCGGATCACGATGGCGGAGTTAAAAATCTTCGACCCGGCGTATTCCGGATAGCCGGCGATCAAGGTGATGCCGCGCACCTCCTGCTTCAAGCGCTCGAGCGAACGCCCCACCTGCAGGCGCATGCCGGAGTGAAACAACAAGTCCTCGGGCGGGTAGCCCGACACGGCGAGCTCCGGGACCATCACCACGTCCGCGCGATGTTGATCACGCGCGGCGACCGCCGCCGCCACGATCCGGGAGGTATTGCCATCGACATCGCCGACGACCAGATTGAGTTGCGCCATGACGCAACGCAGCTGCCGCGGCTGATTCACAGCGTGCCCTTGAGCCGCTTCGCAATGGCCGAACCCATCTCCGCCGGCGAGTGCACCGTCGTGATCCCCGCCGCCTCGAGCGCCGCAAATTTGGCCGCCGCCGTGCCTTTGCCGCCGGCGACGATGGCGCCGGCATGGCCCATGCGCTTGCCGGGAGGCGCCGCCACGCCCGCGATGTACGCGACCACGGGTTTGCTCACATTCTCGCGAATGTAGGCCGCCGCGGCCTCCTCATCGCTGCCGCCGATCTCGCCCACCATGACGATGCCCTCGGTTTGGCGGTCGGTCTCGAACAATTCCAGCACGTCGATGAAGTTCATGCCGCGCACCGGATCGCCGCCGATGCCGACGCAGGTGCTCTGGCCGAGCCCGATGCCGGTGGTCTGAAACACAGCCTCATAAGTCAGCGTTCCCGAGCGCGAAACGATGCCCACCCTGCCCTTCTTGTGGATGAACCCGGGCATGATGCCGATCTTGCACTCGCCCGGAGTGATGATGCCCGGACAATTGGGGCCGATGAGGCGAGTCTTGTAGCTCGCCAGAGTCATCTTCACGCGCACCATGTCATTCACCGGAATGCCTTCGGTGATGCAAACGATCAGATCGATCCCGGCGTCCGCAGCCTCGAGAATCGCATCGGCCGCATAGGGCGCCGGCACGTAAATCATGCTCACCGTCGCGCCGGTGCGGGCCACCGCCTCTTGCGCGGTGTCGAACACAGGCAATCCCAGATGCTTCTCCCCGCCCCGTCCCGGGGTCACTCCGCCGACCAGCCGGGTGCCGTAGGCGAGGGCCTGCTCCGAGTGAAAGGTACCCTGCTTGCCGGTAAAACCCTGGCAAATGACCCGGCTATCGGCGTTGACCAGAATACTCATGAGTGCGCCCCGCCTGGCGAGTGGGTACCGGCGAGCTTCACGGCCTTGACCGCCGCATCGGTGAGATCGCCGGCCGGCGTGATGGCCAGGCCGCTCTTGGCCAGGATCTCACGGGCGAGAGGCGCATTGGTGCCCTCCAGGCGCACGATGACCGGGATCTTCACCCCCACCTCCTTCACCGCCGCGATGATGCCCTCGGCAATCATGTCGCAGCGGACGATGCCGCCGAAGATGTTGATCAGAATGGCAGTGACCCTGGGATTCGACAGGATCAGCTTGAAGGCGACGCTGACGCGCTCCTTCGTGGCGCCTCCGCCCACGTCCAGGAAGTTGGCGGGCTTGCCGCCGTGCAATTGGATGAGGTCCATGGTCGCCATGGCGAGCCCGGCGCCGTTCACCATGCAGGCGATATTGCCGTCGAGAGACACATAGTTGAGCTCATGCTCCGCCGCCTTGCGTTCCATCGGGTCCTCTTGCGAGTCATCCCGCAGGGCCGCCAGATCCTTGTGCCGGAACAGAGCGTTGTCTTCGATATTGATCTTGGCGTCCAGGGCGAGCAACTCGCCGTCGGCGGTGACGATGAGCGGATTGACCTCGACCAAGCTTGCATCGCGCTCCAGATACAGAGCGTAGAGCGCATGCGCGATTTTCGTGAACTGCGCGATCTGTGGTCCGCTCAATCCCAAACCGAAAGCCAATTGCCGCGCCTGAAAATCCTGCAGGCCCGCGGTGGGATGAACGTTGACCCGGATGATCTTCTCCGGTGTGTGCTCAGCGACCTCCTCGATGTCCATGCCTCCCGCCGCCGAGGCGACGAAGGCGATGCGCCCGGCCTCGCGATTGAGTACCACGCTCAGGTAGATCTCCCGCGCAATCTTCGAGCCTTGTTCCACATAGATTTGATGAACCGGCAGCCCGTCAGGGCCCGTCTGATGAGTCACCAGAACGGTGCCGAGCAACCCTGCAGCTGCGGCCCGCACGGCGTTCAGATCCTTCGCAACGACCACCCCGCCCGCCTTGCCGCGGCCGCCCGCGTGAACCTGGGCCTTGACCACCCACAGCCAGCCGCCCAGTTTCTGGGCGGCCGCCGCCGCTGCTTCGGGCGAGTCCGCCGCCTCGCCTTTCGGGATCGGGATGGCGTATTCGGCAAACAGGCGCTTCGACTGATACTCATGCAGATTCATGTGATGCTCATCTGTCGCGTAAGGCGCGCTATTCTGAATTAAGCTTTGGGGCAGCGCAAAGCGACCTTGGGGACGACATTTGAACCGGGCAACAGAACACGGCGTCAACGGCAAACCCGCACTGAATTGGCGCGTGCTGGGCCTGCTCAACCTCTATCGTGTGTTGGCGCCTCTGGTACTTCTGGCCCTGTACCCCTTAGGGAGCGCGCGCGGCTTCACCATCGACTCCCGGCCGCTGTTCTTCGGCGCGACGATTGCCTATCTGGGCTTTGGGATCGGCAACATCATTCTGGTGCGCCGGCGCCTCGCAAGTCTGTATGTACAGACCCTGCTGCAGGCGGTGGTGGACCTCTCTCTCCTGATGCTGCTGCTGCATGCCTGCGGCGGCATTTCCAGCGGTTTGGGCCTTCTGCTGCTGCTGCCGGTGGGCGGTCTCGCGTTCCTGCTGCCGCCGCGCAGCGCCCTGTTCTTGGCGGCGGTCGCCGCCATCGCCGTGCTGGGCGACACCATCTGGCAGCAGCTGAGTGGCCGCACCGACATCGTCTCGTACGCGACGGCCGGGCTGCTGGGTATCGTGCTGTTCGCGTTCGCAGCGGCCGCGAGCTTCGTCGCCAGCCGCATGCGCGAGAGCGAGGACCTGGTCCGCCAGAAAGACGTCGATCTTGCAAACCTCGCCGAGCTGTCTCAGTACATCGTGCAGCACCTGCGCGAAAGCCTGCTGGTGGTCGATGCCGCCGACAAAATCCGCCTCATCAATGAATCGGCCGCGGAGATACTCGGCGACGATCATGCCGTGCCCGGGGCATTGGTGGGCGAAGTGTCGCCGCGCCTCTTGTATTCCCTGGCGACCTGGCGGCAAAGAGAGCGCGGCGAGAACTCCCCCTCGAGCTTCGTCGCGGCGGACGGCGCGCGGGTGATTCAACCGCACTTCGCGCCGCTGGGCGGCCTGTCGCCCGGGCCCACGCTGATTTTTCTCGAGGACACTAGCCTCATGGCCGAACGCGTGCAGCAAGGCAAGCTCGCGGCGCTCGGGCGTCTGTCCGCCAGCATTGCGCATGAAATCCGTAATCCCGTGGGCGCCATGAGCCACGCCGGCCAATTGCTCGCCGAAAGCCCCAGCATCGGACCCGACGAGCGCCGGCTGACCGACATCATCCGCAACAATTCGGAGCGCGTCAGCACCATCATCAACAACGTCCTGCAGCTCTCGCGCCGCGAGGCCACTAGGCCGACGCGCCTCTCTCTCGGCGACTGGATGGAGGAATTCCTGGGCGAATTCTGCGAGACCATGCAGGTTCCCAGAAGCCGGATCGGCGTTCACGAAGAGGCGGACGAACTGGAGGTGCGCTTCGATCCCAGCCACCTGCATCAAGTGGTCTGGAATCTATGCGACAACGCCATCAAGTACGGTGAAGCGCGAGGGGGCATCAGCGTCGAGATCAAGCTCGGCCGTCTGAACCCAAGCTACCGGCCCTTTCTCGAAGTCGCGGATCGGGGCCCGGGGATCGAGCCGGGCGCGGTGGATCGCATTTTCGAGCCGTTTTTCACGGGCCGCAAGGGCGGCACCGGACTCGGCCTATTCATTGCGCGCGAACTGTGCCAGCTGAACCGCGCCATTTTGCTCTACGAGCCGCGCGGCGGCGACGGCAGCGTGTTTCGGATCGTCTTCAGCGACCCGCAGCGCTGGGAAGAGTAGCTCCCGATGAAGCCCCTGTCGCAATGGTTTCGGCATGAGCCCGCCGCCCCACCCACCCTTCAAGAGCGGGTGGCGGCGCTGGACGCGGGATCGCCTGATCTCATCCGCGATACGGCGTTGGGCGGCGAAGAAGAATCCTTACGGGTTGCCGCCGTTCAGCGCCTGTCCGATGGGGCGGACCTGCGCCGCCTCGCGGCGCTGTCGGACGCGCCCGAGGGAGATTCTCCGATCTTTCCCGCGGCCCTGCAGCGGGCCGCGCAAGAGCGGATGGCTGAACTCATCGATGCAGGGTCCATTGATTTCGCCGCCATTTGCGATCAGGCCAAGCGTCGCCCGGCGCTGTTCTCGGTGGCTGCGCTGTGCAAGGACACCGGCCGCCTGGCTCAGGCACTTGCCTCGGTCGATGATCCGGCGCAGGTCGCGCGGCTGGTGATGGACGGTCCGACCAGCCGGCTGCGGCAGTCGGCGGCGGAATTGGTTGAGGACCCCGCGCAGCTGCGGCAGCTTCTCAAGCACGCCCGCGACAAGGACCGCAGCGTCTATAAGGTCCTCAAGCAAAAGCACGATGGGCTGGTCGCCGCGGATCGCGAGGCCGCACGGATCGAAAGCGAGCGCCAGGCGCTCTGCGCGTCGCTCGAACAGCACGCCAAGCGAACCCACGACCCTTCCTATGCGCCGACCTTTGAACACCTCCACGCCCGGTGGCGCGCGCTGACCCCGCGGCCGCCGGCGGCGCTCGAACAACGTGCCGATCATGCAGCCGATCGCTGCAGGGAAGTGATCGCGCTGGCCCAGCAACAGGCTGCACAGCAGGCCGCCCAACGGGCCGCCGCCGAAGCCGCGGCCCAGGCCGCTCGTCACCTACGCGAGTGCGAGCTGCAGACGGCGCGCGAGGCAGCCGCCGCCCAGGCCGAGCTTGAAGCGCAGAGGGCCAAGGAAGCGGCCGCGGCTCGTGAGGCCGAAGAGGCGTTGCGCGCCGCGGAGCGGGCGGCTGCGGACCTGCTCGTCCGCCAGATTGGCGGGTTGATCGGCAAGGCCCAGGGCGCGCTCCGCGGCGGCAACACGCAACGGGCGGCGGGATTGCGCCGGGCGATAGACGAGAAGTTGCCGGCATCCGCGGCATTGCCGATGCCTCTGACACGCCAACTGCAGCAGCTGGACGAGAAGTTGAATGAACTCAGGCAGTGGAAGGACTACGCCGTCGCCCCCAAACGGGTCGAACTGAGCGAGGCGATGGAAGCGCTCATCGGTTCCCCGGAGAAGCCCCAGGTTTTGGCCGGCCGCATCAAGGCGCTGCAGCTGGAATGGCAGACGATCAGCAAGGGCATCGCGGCCGATGCACCGGCGGAGTGGGAACGGTTTCATCAAGCGTCCCGAGCTGCGTATCAACCCTGCCAGGAATATTTCGCGGCGCAGACAAGGATGCGTCAGGAGAATCTCGAGCGCCGCAAAGCCGTGCTCGCCCGCTTGACGGCGTTCGAAGCCGCTCACCAGGGGGACGATCCTGACTGGCGCCTGCTGTCGCAGGTATTGCGGGAAGCGCCGCAGGAGTGGCGTCGGTATTTTCCCGTGGAACGCGACCTCGGGCAGCCCGTTCAGCAGGAGTTCGATGCCTCGATGGGGCGGCTGCAGGCGAAGCTCGACGCCTGGTACGAGCGCAATGCCGAGGACAAGCAGACTCTCATCAAACGGGCGCGGCACCTGCTCGCGCAGGAAGAGAGCCGCGAGGCCATCGACGCCGTAAAACGGCTGCAGAGTCAGTGGAAAGAGACCGGGCCGGCGTCGCGCGAACAGCAGCAATCGCTGTGGAACGAATTTCGCGAAGTGTGCGATGCGGTGTATCAAAAACGGCAGCAGGCGTTCGCCGACTACACAGCCGGGCTCGACGCCAACAAGGCGAAGGCCGTCGCCCTGTGCGAGCAGGCCGAGCAGGCGGCGGCGTTGTCCGGTGCTGCATTGTTCGAGACAGCGGCGAAAATTCCCGAATGGCGCACCGCCTTCGCAGCAATCGACGAGATGCCGAGAACCGAAGCACGCGGGCTGCAACAGCGGTTCGAACGCGCGCTCGATGAATGCCAGAAGCAAGCGGCGAGGCAGCGGCGGCTCGATGCCGAACGCTCTTTCACGGATCTCCTCGAGGCCGGACGCCGCATTCGCGCTCTTGAATGGTCGGTGATGGACAATGCCGCGGTCTCCGAGCAGGAGGAGCTGAAGGCCGCCGCCGAGGCGTTCATGGCAGGCGTGCCGCGCTGGCCCAAGGGCGCCCTTTCTGTACTGCAGGAAGCGTTGGCGAACGCCGGGGCCGTATCCGCGAAGGACAGCGAGGCGCGCGAGAAGGCGCTGCGGATTCTATGTATCCGCTGTGAGATCGCGAGCGAGTCGCCCACCCCGCCGGAGGACGCAGCGCTTCGCCGAGAGTACCAGGTGCAAAGATTGATGAAGGCGATGGGACAGGGAAAATCCGACGATGAGGGCGATGCAGACGCCATGATCGTGGAGTGGATTCGGATCTCCGCGGTTGCACCGGATCTGCACGCCGGTCTGCAGGAAAGGTTCGCGCGCTCCCGCTCGAACATGCCGATCCGCCGCGCCGGCTAGCGTCCAGCCGGAAGCGTGGGTTTCATGATGAGACCTTGACCGGTCGGCAGCGAACAAACCGCCACGCCGCGCTCTCGCGCGAATTTGTCCACGGCGAGCTTTTGCGGAAGGTAGCCGAAGTACGCATAGTCATCGAGTAGAACCGGGGCGCCCGGTTCGAGTCGTTCCCAAAAATAGCTCAGCGCCGCAATCTCGGGCGGAGCACAGTTCATGTCGAGGTGCAGGTAGGCGATCCGCTGCGCTGTTACCTGAACGAGGGTATCGGGAATTGCTCCCTCGATGATGCGCGCACGCGGCCATTGGGCGAAATTCGCGCGGACGGAGTCCGCCCCCTTTACATAGAAACCGCTTTTCAAGTTCTCTGCATTCTTGCGAAGCGTGGGGTCTTTGCTCTCCTCGTCGGACAGGGACCGCGAGTCCAACCCCGCAAAGGTGTCGAGCAGATAAAAATCCCGGTCGAGTGAATTCCAATCAAGATGAGTCATGATGGCGCTGCTCAGAAACCCCCTGTTGACGCCGCACTCGACGAAATCCCCGTCAAGCCGCGAGGCGACGTTGGCGGCCCACAAGCCGATATGGATTCGCCAATGCCATCTATAGCTGTCGACGCCGCCGATCGCCTTCACACCACGCGCGTAGGCCTCGATGAACGCCGGGTCCTCCATAAAGGTGTGGGAATGTACGCTCATGAGGCCATCCTGCGCGTAGACGGCCGGTGCCGCCCGACGCAGCAGCGCGTACAGGCTTTGTGCGACCCGTCTTCTGGCCGCATGAAGAACATTCATGGTCGACCCCCCCCATGGAGGTGCCGCCGCCAGGCAGTGCGCAATAACTCCTCGAAATTCGCCGCGAAACGCTTTTCATCGCGCAGCGACGATTGCTCGAAGCGGGTCCGCAGCGATGCACGCACCCGCTCGAGCCGCGATAGGTCGCTTCCCAGGGCGACCGCGATTTCAACGTACTGTTCCGGAGAAGACGCCGCCAGCTCGCCCAACCCGAGCGTGCCGAGCAGACTCAGGCCGCTGCGCGAGACGCCATTGCGGCCGTAGAGCGAAACGACCGGTACGCCGACATAGAGCGACTCGCAGGTCGTCGTGACCCCATTGTAGGGATAGTTGTCCAGCGCGATGTCGACCCCCTGGAATTGCTGCCCATAGGGCGGCTCGTTCGCATACGCCATGCACTCGATGCGCTCCGCAGCCACGCCCGATCGTTCGAACTTGGCAATGATCTCGGCCGCGCGCTGCGCGCTGCGCACGCGAGTCAGGCGCATGCGGGAGGTCGGCAATTCGACCAGGATCTGCGCCCAGCAAGCCAGCAGAACGTTGCTGGCTTTCGTCAAGTTGTTGAAACTGCCGAACGTGACGAAACCGGCGTCGCGTGCGGGCAATGGACCCGGCAACGCCGGCGTTCCGAACGGCCGAAAGCACCATTGCGTATCGGGCAGGCGCAGCAGGCGCTCGCAATGCCATGCATCGGCAGGCACGGGCGGGTCGGTGTACGCGTCGGTGATGCGATAGTCCATCGTCGGAAGACCGGTCGAAGCGGGGTACCCCAGATAGCTGATTTGCACCGGCGCGGCACGGCGCGAGAACACCGCCAACCGGTTGTACACCGTGTGTCCCGAGAGGTCGACGAGAATATCGATCCGATCGTTGTGAATCAGCTCGATCAGTGCGTCGTCGGTGAGTTGCCAGACATCGCGCCAGGCATCCGCGTTCGCGCGCAGGCGCTGGGTTACCACATCCTGAAGTTGAGAATTGTTGTACAGGACATACGTAAACGCGCCGCGGTCTCGCGCGCTCAAGATGGGTTCAAAAAAGTGCGCCACGGAGTGCACCCTGAAATCGCCGGAGACGAACCCAACGCGCAATTGTTCCGCGCGATCGGCGCCGGGACGCACGGTGGACGGCGCCGACGCCGGGTGCTCCGACGACGGGTGGTCCGACGACGGGTGCTCCAAGGAGAAGCGCGCCCCCCACTCGCGGATGGCCGCGTCGATCTCCTCGGGACTGATCCGATCCGAATTATGCAGCGCCATGATATGACTGGACTGCGCCTGCAAGTAGGAGGGATTGAGGGCGCAGGCCGCACGCAACTCTTCGATGGCGGCATCGATGTATCCGCGCCAAAGTTCATTCAATCCAAGGTTGTAGCGGATGATGTGATCTCTTGGATGGAGATCGCGCGCGTGCGCATAGTGGGCGACGGCCGCATCAAGGTCTCCCAACTCGCTGGCGACGTTGCCCAACATGAACCAGGGGACGTGGGAATTCGGCTCGAGTTGCGCAGCCTTTTCAAAATAGGGCCGCGCCGCGGCCGTGCCGACCTGCTGCCGCTGCCGCAGACCTTCCTTGATCAGTTCGCTCGCGGTCGGCGCCGGTGCAGCCTGCGCCGCGGCCGGGGTCCTGGCCGCGCCCGCTGCACTCTCTGCCGCCGGCTCGCCTTCGACGGCCGCGCGCCCGGCAAACATCGATCGGACATTTCGCAATAGCCGCCCGAACGTCCCATCAGGCTTGCGCCCGATCGTCATGAAGGCCACCGCATACATGGGTACGTCACAGGTGTCTGATACATTAAAAACCAATTGTCGGCCAGGGGCATATCTTCCGCTAACGCGTTGTCCCATCAATTCTTGGTTGCACTGGGCCGAACGCAAGGACGAAATGCCGCTGGTCGCCATCGCCCGGCAACGCCACACGCTGATCTTGCGCGCCCAAGTACCACTGGTCAGCCGCGCGTTGGCTGGTGATCTTGGTCGCGGCCGGCCAGTTCTGCCGAATCAATTCCGCGTCCAATTCCGCTCCGTGACTCACGAGCTCGAGGTCTTTATTCCTCAACAGCGGATCGAACTGAACCATGTCCGCCACATAAAAACCCCCGCGCGGGTGAATGAAATAGACGTTGTTGCCGGGTCTCGTCGGCGGCGGCAGCTGCGCCAAATGCTGCGCAATGAACTCGCTGATCTGATGCATCTGAAAGGGCATTACGACGATCATATTCAAGACAGCGGCGGCGCCCGCGAACGACACGAGCCGCCGCGCCCGGTCCGATCGGTTCGTCATGGCGCAGCCGGCCAATATGGGCACGGCGCCCCACGCCGACTGAAAATAGCGGAACCCCCATCCGTGGCCCTGATCGAATCGCACGAAAAGATACCCTGCGAAGGTCAGCACGGCGGATTGCGCCAACAGGCGCACATGAGGGTTGTCGCCGTGGCGGAAGCGGCCTATGAGCGCGAATACGAACAGGCACGGCAGCGTCCACAGCCACATTTTGGCGAGGGCCGCCGCGCGCATATTCAGCAATGTCGCATCCGGCCAGGCAAATACGCCGTCAGTGACTCCATGTACGGCCGCGATGCCGTGAGCCCCCGGGCCGAAATCGGCACGCCACGCGAGCCATCCCAGGCCGAGAGCCAGGCCCGGTAGGTAACCCAGGATCAGCGGCAACAGGAATCGGCGCTGCTCACGATCGAGGGCCATCGCGGCGAGCCATGGAATCGCGAACAGCGTGTGCGGCACCGGGTTGTGCAGGATCAACGCCAACGAACCCGCGAGTCCCGCCGCCAGTGCCCGATATCTCGTAGGCTTCAAGAGCAGCGCGGCGAACAGCAGGTTCGCGGTCATGTGCGCCTGCATCGAATAGTACGATAGGGCGTTCGCGACGAAGCCGCCCGAGGCCACCGTGAACAGCAGCGCCCATCCCGCGGCGCGCCGATCGCCGGTAATCTCGACGGTTATCCGATAAATGAGAACAATCGCGAGAGCGGCGAGCATCGGGTTGCACAGCCAAGGCACGTTCAATGATTCAAAGGGCGCGAGCAGCGCGGCGAAGCCCGGCCAATAATGCTCGATGGCGCGGCCGGATTCCGGCGAGGCCGTCAGAAACGAACCATTGAATCCGCTGACCACCAGCCAATCGACGAGGTTTCGCGGCACTTGAGCGAAGAGCCGGCCGGAGGCGAAGATTTTCGCCTGGAAGACGGCGGCGTACTCATCCATCGACAACGGATAGTCGTGGTAAATGAAGATTGTGCCGAGCGCCAACATCGCCATGCTTGCCAGCGCCACGGAGTACGGATGATTCCCGAGGAAATCGGCCAATCTCAACATGGGCTCCGGACGCTTCCAAATTGCCGCCAGCACGCAAATCGCGAGGGCGAGCCACGCAGTCCGAGAGTCATAGACGCCGAGGAGCAGCCGGAAAATCGCCGAGAAGTGCGCGCTCGAAAAGAGGAAGCGGTCGAGCGCGGAGAAGTACGCAAGACAGATGGCGGAGAGCAGGATCGCCACCCCATTGAAGTGGCGCTCGGCAAGGCTGATCAACGGCATTCGCGGTTCATCCGCCTCGTGCATAATAGTATGTTTACACAAGACTTGGCGCAATGCACCCGAGCACGGGAACCTCATCGAAGATTGCGATCCCGGCACTCGCCTTTTTATTGGTGACGCTTTGGCTGCTGGTGTGCGGCTACCACGGTCTCACCGGCGATGCGCAGATCTACGCATTTCAGGCCCTTGCCCGGCTGCATCCGCCGCTTGCGACCGATCTATATCTGCAGAATACCTCGCAGGATCAATTCACGGTTTTTTCCCCGTTTTATGCGTCGTGCATTCGCCTGCTGGGTCTGGAGAATGCCGCCCGGCTGCTTACCTTGCTTTTTACCGTCTGGCTTTTGGGCGCCGCGTGGAGCGCCGCGCGCGCCGTCGGCGGCCGGGATGCCGCGTGGCTGGGCGCGGCGTTTCTATTGATCGTCGCCGGCGATTATGGCGGCTCCGGCGTGTTCCGGATTTCAGAACAGTACTTGACGGCCCGCCTACCCGCCGAGGCTTTGATCGTTACCGCACTTGCCTGCCACCTGCACGGCAGGAAAGTGCTCGGTTACCTGCTGGCAGCCGCGGCGCTCATCGTGCACCCGTTGATCGCGCTGCCCGGGCTGCTCCTCTTGATCTGCATGTCCTTATCTTTTCGCCTGGTTGTCCTGGCTGCGCTCGGAGGATTGATCGCGGCCTTGGGGATGGCGGTGCTCGCGATCGTGCTGCCGGCGGGCACCGTCATGGACACCGCGTGGGCGGAGGTCGTCAGAGAACGATCGCAGTTCCTTTTCTTGCCGCTCTGGTCGGTGCGCGACTGGGAAGTGAACACGCGCCCGTTTCTCTACCTGGGATTCGCCGCGATAGCGGTTCCGGAGCGGAGGATTCGCGCGCTCTGCGCCGCGGCCGGACTGGTGGGCGCCGCCGGACTTGCGGTGGCATGGATCGGCAGCGCGATCGGCCCGGTCGCCATCCTCGTACAGGGTCAGGCGTGGCGCTGGGTGTGGATCAGCGTTTTTGTGAGCGTGCTGCTGCTGCCCGGGGTGGCGTTGAAAGTTTGGCGCGACGATGCATGCGGTCCGCTCTGTGTCGTGCTGCTCGTGTCGGGTTGGACCCTCCCGATGGACGTTGGGATGGCCTGTGTTTCGCTCGCGTTGGCCGTCTGGGTCATGCGCTCCCAATACAATGCGTTCGAAGCATATTTACGCTGGGCCGCCGCTGCCCTCGCCCTCGCGATCGTGATTTGGATCTCGACGAAATCTTGGGCGATCGCGGCACCCGCGTCCGGCCGCACGGCCCTGGGCGCCGCGCAAATTCGCGACATCTTCGGCTTGCGGGTCCCGGCTCTGTTACTCGGCATACTGGTCTGGTGGAGTGTCCGGACCGGCCGCACGGCTTGGATACCGATGCTCACCACGGTGATGCTCGCTGCGCTGTCGATATTCCTATGGCCGGCGGCGTTCAAGGAATCGCACGTAATTGCACCGGACACAGATGTCAGTGAGTTCGCGGATTGGAGCAACGTCATTCCACCCACGAGCACGGTGTTGGTTGCGCCGCCGCACGACTTCGGCGCCTTCGTCTGGTTCACCTTGCAGAGACCCAATTATTTGGCGGTCGATCAATCCGCCGGCGTGGTTTTCTCGAGAGCCACGTCGATGGAGGTGCGGCGTCGGTCGGAGGTGCTGCTGCCGCTCATGGACCCGGACTGGAAGATTCTGACCAGGCTGCGTGCCAAGTCCGGCGCCGGGCCCGGGAGCGCAGCTGCCACGCGTCCGCTGACAACGGGGAATTTGACGCAGGTCTGCGCGGATCCGCAACTGGGATTCGTCATTTCGCGGGAAAAGGTGGGATTCGAACCGTTGCGTCACGAACACGCCGGAGCTTGGAAGGATTGGAACCTCTACGACTGCCGAAAAGTAAGAGCCGCGGCGGCGGCCATATGAAGACCGTCGCCAAGGAAGCGCTTCTATACGCCGCCGTGTCCGCATGCGCGCTCACGATCGATATCACCGTCTTGTTCATCCTGGTTCACTATCTCAGGTGGTGGTACGTTTTGGCGGCAACCGCTTCCTTCCTGGTCGGTTTGCTGGCGGCCTACGTGCTGTCGGTCACCTGGGTGTTCAAGTATCGACGGCTCGAAGACCCGAGCTTTGAATTTGCAAGCTTCGCGGGTATCGGGATGGTTGGGGTTGCAATCAACGCCGCCGTCATATCCTTCGGCGTCAATATTCTGGGTTTGCACTACCTCGTTGCCAAGTGCGGGGCGGCCGGCTTTACTTTCGTTTGGAACTTTACGGCACGCCGCCATTTTCTTTTCGTGCGGCGCGGCGCGGTTTGAAAGCCACCCACCATGCCTGCCGGCGATAGTCAGCGGAAAATTGCGGTGATAGCCGGCGCCGGCCCCGCCGGATTGACGGCCGCCCTTGAACTCCTGCGGCGGTCCGACATCACACCCATCGTCATCGAGGCCGACGGCCAAGTGGGCGGGATCGCCAAGACGATCAACTATCGCGGAAATCGGATGGATCTCGGTGGACACCGTTTCTTTTCCAAGTCGGATTGGGTCATGCGGTGGTGGCAGCAGATCTTGCCGGTGAGCGCGGGAGAACCACAGCCATCGAGCGCGCTGCGCATTCACTACCAGGGTCAATCGCGTGAATTGACGCCGCAGGCAGATGCGCCGGCATCGTCCGACGCCGTCATGCTGGTCCGCCGACGTCTCTCCCGGATTTTCTACCGACGCCGATTCTTCGACTACCCACTGACACTGAATGCAAGCACGCTCAGGAATCTAGGGCTCGTCGAGGCCTGCAAGATCGGATTGAGCTACGTCCGGGCAAAGCTCGTTTCCCGAACGCCCGAGATCACTCTGGAAGATTTTCTCGTCAACCGGTTCGGAACCCGCCTCTACCGCACCTTCTTCAAGGACTACACCGAGAAGGTTTGGGGTGTCCCGTGCAACGAGATCTCCGCGGAATGGGGCGCGCAGCGCATCAAAGGACTGTCGGTTTCGAAAGCGATTGCGCACGCCTTGCGGACCCCGTTTCGCAGCTCGACCGATACCGCTCAGAAGGGGACGGAGACCAGTTTGATAGAGCGGTTTCTGTATCCCAAATTAGGACCCGGGCAGATGTGGGAAGAAGTTTCCCGACACGTAGCCGCTCTTGGAGGAGAGGTTCACTTGCGGCAACGCGTGGTCGCCGTGGAGCGTAATTCCGACAAGATCGTCGGAGTCGAGGTGTTCGACGAGGCTTCCGGCACGGTGCGGCCCGTGCCTTGCGACTATTTCTTCTCCACGATGCCCGTCAAGGATCTGATCGCGATGTTGAAACCGGATGATCCGCAGATCGCGCAGATCGCAGCCGGCCTCCCCTACCGAAGTTTCATGACTGTCGGCCTGCTTCTGCGAAGCATGCGAGGCCGCCCGACTCCGTCCGACAACTGGGTCTACATACAGGAGCCCGACGTCCGCATTGGGCGGCTGCAAATCTTCAATAACTGGAGCCCGGCGCTGGTTGCCGACCCGAGTACCGTATGGCTGGGGCTGGAGTACTTCTGCGACCAAGGCGACGATTTGTGGGCCATGGAGGACGAACGATTCATCGACTTCGCCGGCGGTGAACTCGAAAAGATCGGTCTCATCGACCGCCAGGATGTGATCGGCGGCACTCTAGTACGGGTACCCAGAGCCTATCCTGCGTACTTCGGCGCATACAGCAGATTCGGCGAGTTGCGCACTTTTCTGGATCGATTTTCCAACCTGTACCCGATCGGTAGAAATGGAATGCATCGGTACAACAACCAGGACCACTCCATGCTGACCGCGAACGCCGCGGTCGACGCGATCACGAATAAATCGCCCAAGGAGGAAATCTGGAACATCAATGCTGAAGAGTCCTATCACGAAGAAGCTGATCGACGCAGATGAAGTTCGCCGCGCCGTCGCACGTTAGTGCACCCGACCGGGTTCCGGTCTACGCGGCGTGCACCATACTGGCATTGGTCGTCAATTACCTCCTCGGTAAGGACATGGCCACGGACACACTGAGCTATCACCTGTATGCGGGGTTCAGCGCAGTTCACGACCGCTTCGCTCAGGACTATTTCGCAGCCGGTCCGCAGTCCTACTTCAATCCTTACATCTGCGTGCCCTTCTATTATCTGGTCAGCAGCGGCCTCTCATCGCTCGAGATCAGCTCGGTACTGGCGATAGCGCACAGCATCATGCTGTGGCTCACCTACGAGCTTGCCGTCTCCGTTTGCCCCTTCGACGGCCGGCGCGAGCGGCTGATGTTCGGTCTTTGCGGAGTCGCCTTTGCACTCATCAATCCGGTCTTGCTGCAGCAGATGGGATCGACGTTTACCGACATCACGACGGGCGAATTGGTGCTGGCGGGCTGGTTATTGCTCGCTCTCGAGGTGCGCGCATGGAGCATCGCTCGAGTCATTTGCGCCGGCCTCCTGCTCGGCCTCGCTACCGGGTTGAAGCTGACCAACGCCGTTCACGCAGTATCCGCTTTTGCCATATTGATCTTTCTGCCGCTGGCCCTGCGCGGGCGGATCCGCCACGGCCTCGTCTACGGCGCATCGCTGGGACTTGGTTTTGCCCTCGTTGCCGCGCCTTGGTCGTACCGCCTCGAGCGACAGTTCGGCAATCCATTTTTCCCTCTGATGAACCATGTGTTCCGTTCACCTGAATTCACCACCGAACCGCTGCGCCATTTCCGGTTCATACCCGCAACGCTCGCCGAGGCTCTCTGGCGCCCGTTCGCCATGATTGATCCTGTCATGATGGTGCACGAGGAACCACGGGCTCCGGATCCCCGCTACGCCGTACTTTTGATATTGATCGGCGCCCTCTTGTGCCGTTGGCTGTGGCGGCGTCGCCCGGCTTCTTCAAATCAACCGGCCGTCGCCGCCGGCACCGCTTCCGCGCGTACGCTCGCCGCGATCGGCTGCGCTCTCGCCGTGGATTGGGCGGCATGGCTCTACAGTTCCGGCAACAGCCGCTACTTCTTGCCGATATCGAGCGTCGCCGCGGCCGTCATCGTGGCGTTGATATTTCGATTGTTCGCATCGAAGCCGAAGGCTCGCAACTACGTTCTCGCGGGCATTCTCGGGGTTCAAGGCGTGCAGCTCTGGATGGGCACGGACTTTCGCTGGAATCAAGCGCCCTGGGACGACCATTGGATCAACATTTCGATGCCCGCCAAGCTGGCATCGCAACCGATTTTATACCTGACCATGGGTACCCAGACGAATTCGTTCGTTGCTCCCTATCTGGCTCCCGGCGCCGGACTGATCAATTTCTCGGGCATCTACGCACTCGGTCCGGACGGAGCCAACGGGGCTCGCATCGAGGCGCTGATCAATCGATACGCGCCCAACGTGCGCATGCTCATCCGCGGTGAGAGACTGTATCGAATCGACGAGAAGCGAACGCCCAACCGCCCCCAAATCGACGATGCCCTCGGACCGTTTGGACTGCGGGTCGATGAGAGCGACTGTGCGACGATCACGGTGCACGGCCTGTCTCCGGACCTGGATCTCACCATGGCGAACTCGAAGCCCGTTGTCGCGCAATCCCGCGACACGACGTACCTGCTGAGTTGCCGAGTGATTCCCGGAGTGTTGGATGCGGCGATAGTTCGGGGACGCAGGGATGCCGACCTTGCACTCGATCGTCTCGAAGATGCTTGTCCGGCGCTTTTTCAGCCGCGCCGGCTGCGCACGGAATATAGCGGCGAAGGAGGCCTGAGGCGTTACCTCAACACGGATTTGACGGCGTGGGTCAGCCACGGCTCGGTGAAATTTCTGCAGCCTTCCCTGGGAGGGGATGTGGTCTATCTCGGCCGCGAAGACGATTGGACGAAGGCACCCCTGACGGTTCGCTGCGGCCGTCGCAATGGGCGATATTTCGCGAGTTTGATAGATTCGACCGAAAGGCGATAGACGCACGGAAACCGTTCAGTGCGGCCGAGGCATTCCGCCGTTGCCTCGCCGGCACGCTACAATACCTACATGCCGAAACCCGCTGTTTTGATAGTCGACGACGAGCCGGATCTTTGCGAGCTGCTGTCGATCACCCTGCAGCGCATGGACCTGGACCCTCGAACGGCACACAGCGTCGCCGACGCGCGGCGTCTGTTGAAGGCCGAACGCCTCGATTTGTGCTTGACCGACATGCAGCTGCCGGACGGCAATGGATTGGATCTGGTCGAATGGATGCAGCAGTACTCGCCGAGCGTGCCGGTGGCTGTGATAACCGCTCATGGCAACATGGAGACCGCGGTCCGTGCCCTAAAATTGGGCGCTTTCGATTTCGTGTCCAAGCCCCTGGATCTCGCGGGACTGCGCAAGCTGGTTGCGAGCGCCATCAAGCTCTCGGGAACCCTGGACTCCGACACCAGCGTATTCGGTCCGCGTTTGCTCGGGGCGTCCGCTGCGATGCAATACATGCGTGAAATGATCGGTCGGGTCGCACGCAGTCAGGCCCCTGTCCATATTTTCGGCGAGTCCGGCACCGGCAAGGAACTGGTGGCGAAACTCATCCATGAGTCGGGTCCGAGGCGCGATGCTCCCTTCGTGCCGGTGAATTGCGGGGCCATTCCGACGGAACTCATGGAAAGCGAGCTGTTCGGACATAAACGCGGCAGCTTCACCGGAGCGGTGAGCGACAAGCGAGGACTCATTCAATCCGCCGAAGGCGGCACGCTGTTTCTCGACGAGATCGCCGACTTACCTCTGCACATGCAGGTCAAGCTGCTGCGTGTCATTCAGGAAAAGGCGGTACGGCCGCTGGGCGAGCAGCTCGAAGTCGCCGTCGATGTGCGCATTCTCTCAGCCACGCACAAGAACCTCTCGACGCTGGTTGCCGAAGGCAAATTCCGCGAGGACTTGTTCTATCGCGTGAATGTCATCGAGTTGCGTGTACCGTCGCTTCGCGAAAGACGGGAGGATGTACCCGAACTGGCCGAGACGATACTGCGGCGGCTGGGACGGCGCATGAAGATTTCGCCGCCGATGCTGGGCAAGGACGCGCTGGCGGCATTCGAAAGTTACTCCTTTCCCGGTAACGTGCGCGAACTCGAAAACATCCTGGAGCGCGCGATTACTCTGAGCACCGGCGGAGAAATAAGCGTCGGCGATATCCAACTGCGGCCGACCCGCGGCGACGCGCCCGCCGCCCCCAATGCCCAAAGCGCGGGAGCGCTGGGAAATCATCTGGAAGAAATCGAGCGCGACGCCATTCGCAAAGCGCTGGAGCAGACTCGTTACAACAAGACGGCGGCGGCGAAGGTCTTGGGGATGTCGTTCCGGGCGTTGCGTTACCGCATAAAGAAGCTGGGTATCGAGTAGCAATGGAATTGACGATACTAATGCCCTGCCTGAACGAGGCGTTGACCGTCGAAACCTGCATCCGCAAGGCACTCGCCTACTTGGAAAAACGCAGCATCGCGGGCGAAGTACTGGTGGCGGACAATGGCTCGACGGACGGCTCGCAGAGGCTGGCGGCCGCCGCGGGTGCACGTGTCATCGAGGTCGCCAAAAAAGGCTACGGCGCTGCGCTGATCGGCGGCATCCAGGCGGCCGGCGGTCGCTACGTCATCATGGCCGATGCGGACGATTCCTACGATTTCGCGGATCTGGATGGATTCGTGGATCGGCTTCGCCGCGGCTTCAAGCTGGTCATCGGCAACCGTTTTCAAGGCAGCATCAAACCGGGAGCGATGCCGCTGCTGAACCGCTACCTCGGCAATCCGGTGCTTTCGCTCATCGGCCGCACTCTTTTTGCCTCGCCCGTCGGCGATTTTCATTGCGGACTTCGGGGATTCGAGCGGCAGGCGATTCTCAGTCTGAACCTGTGCGCCCCGGGCATGGAGTTCGCCAGTGAAATGGTCGTCAAGGCATCCTTGGCTTCATTTCAGATCGCCGAGGTACCGACCACATTGAGCCCGGACGGCCGGCAGCGCGCTCCTCATTTGAGACCCTGGAGGGACGGCTGGCGCCATTTGCGCTTCATGCTTCTGCGCAGCCCTCAGTGGCTGTTTCTATATCCGGGATTGTTGTTGGCTGCGCTCGGCCTGGTGGGCTCGGCCATGCTGATCAAGGGGCCAATCCGGATTCCCGGCGTATTCACGCTCGATATCAACGGTCTGCTCTACGGCTCCATCGCGGCCAGCGTCGGGGTACAGATTACATTTTTCGGGTTATTCGCCCTGGCGTTCGCGAGAAAGATGCATTTGCAAATTGCGCACGGTCTGCCGGAATGGCTGTTGAACGCCGCATCCGGCGAAGCGGCAATCGCGTTCGGCGCCTGTCTCGTTCTCGGAGGAATCGGGGGCGCGGCTTATGCGGTTCTGCAGTGGGGGCATTCATCGTTCGGAGCCCTGGTACCAAGCGACATGATGCGAATCACCATCCCGTCCGTGACCGCATTGGCGATCGGCACACAGATTCTATTCGGCGGATTTTTGCTCGGTTTCATCGAGATCGAATGAATTCCAATCTGCCATTTCACGCCGTCTCCCGGCCGCGTTACACCCCGCTCGAGCGATTGACGGTCCCCCGCCCCGTGGACCGGATCGAGTACATCGCCCATGCCTGTGCTCGATGCCGCGTACTCGATCTCGGCGCCATGGATGAAACCGCATGCGCCGTCAAACGAGGCAGCGGCACCTGGCTGCACGAGGAAATCGCGCACCGGGCGCTGCGTGTCGATGGCATCGATAATTCGGCCCTGGTGCCTCCGGAGGGGCTTCGCACCGGACCGAATGCGGCGATTCGGCGCGGCGACATCGCCGACCTTCGGACCGTCGTCGCGTCGCTCGAGAACAGCCCTGATGTGGTGGTCGCCGGCGAGTTGATCGAGCACCTTGAAAATCCCCTGCAGTTCCTCAAGCGGTTCATCGGAATTGACGGGTTGTCCGGCAAGACGCTGATACTTTCTACGCCCAATGCGACGGCGCTGCATAATGTCCTGATCGGCCTGGGGCGCCGCGAATCGACGCATCACGATCACCTGTGCATCCTGTCGTACAAGACCCTGAGCACCTTGTGTTTGCGCGCCGGCTTTTCGGAATGGGAGATCGTTCCCTACTTCTCGCGCTTCACGGAAATGCAGCAGCGCCATACCGGACTTACGCGGCTCGCAGTGCGGGTGGCGCAGCAAGCCGTCAACCTGGTCGAATGGATGTTTCCTCTGTTGAGTTTTGGCTATATCGTACGGATCCGTCTGTGACGTACTCATGCCTTTAGGAGCGGCAATCCGGCGCCTGCTCGGCGCGCGCCTGGCGCATCGCGCGGGCCGTTGGTACCGGGCGATTTATGTGGATCTCGCCAAGGAAGCGGCCGCACTTGCCGCCGCAATACCGCACGGCGCGCATCTGCTCGACGTCGGCGGCGGCGACGGCGAGCCTCTGAACCATTTGCTGAACCTGCGTCCCGACCTGCGCGTCACGACGCTCGATCCCGGTGCCGTGGTCGGACAATGGATCGATGCGCGCTTCCACGGCCAAGTGACCCGTCTGCCGAATACCAGCCTCGCACAATATCTTGCCGGAGGACGGCCGGATCCGGATGCCATCCTGATCGCCGACGTCCTGCACCACATTCCCCAGACCGGGCGCCGCGGCTTCCTCGATTCGGTCCGGTTGCTTCTCGAGCGAGTGCCGCAGCTGCGTATCATCGTCAAAGACGTCGAACCCGGGCATTGGCGAGCCCTGCTCGGCTACTGGTCCGACCGCTACGTCACGGGCGACAGGGACGTCAGCCCGATCTCGCGCGACGAGGTTGCGCTCCTGTTGCGGCAGACGCTTGGGCCGCTCCGCCGGGAGGATACCGACCTGTTCGATGCGGACAGGCCCAACTACGCCGTGTCCTTTTTTCGATGACGATATGCTGAGACTTCTCCTGGTCTTATTCACCGTCACGGCCGTCATCAGCCAGTTGGTGCTGCGCCGCGCCCTGAACGAACTCGGCGGGGCCGCCACGGCTCTATCGGGTTTACCGCGCTTCATCGCTGACGCGGCGCTCTCCCCCTGGATCTACCTGTCCGTCGCGCTGCAAATTCTGAGCTATGTGATGTGGATGTTGATTGTCTCGCGCGAGAAGTTGGGTGTCGCCACGGCGAGCGTCGGCGCGGGCTTCTACATACTGATGGCGCTCTCCGCCTGGCTGATCTACGGCGAGACACTCTCGCCCCTGCAATGGACGGGCATCGTCCTGGTCACCCTTGGGGTGGTGTGCATCAGTCTCGGTGGTGTAACGCCTTGACATCCTGGGCACGATTGGCGAGATAGCCGAGCCGATAGACAAATGCCAGCAGGACCGCCACCGGTTTCGGCCATAGGAGGTCGAATATCGCGCGGTCTTCACGCTCTCTGGCTCGATTCGCGATTGTCGCCGTGGTCTCACTGCCCGGGTGTACGCCCTTGGATACCAGAGACTCTCGCACATAGACAAACCCACCCGGTCGACGCGCCAACTCGAGCCAGGCCATCCAGTCGAGATTGGTCTTGAATCCCGCCGGAAAACTGAAGTCAACGAGCGTCGAGCGATTGAACATGACGCTGGGACAACAAATCGGGTTGCCCAGGGACAGCAGGCGCAACTTGTCGCGCGGTTGCGCAATACTCTCGCGCGCGCCAAAGGCGCGATGGCGAAGCGATTGCTTGATGCGCAGATTGATGTTGGCTGGGCGCGCGCCCGCCGCCGTGTGTTCCGAGTAATCACAGAAAGCAAACAGCGCGTCCGGGTGGCGGCGAAGACCGCCGGCCAAGGCAGCCACGTAGCTCGGGGCGAAAATATCGTCCTGATGGGCCAGAGTCACCAACTCGGTTTGAGCCGCACCCAGTGCAAAATTCCAGTCGGCGGCGATATCGGCGCGGTGCGGATTTATGTGCAAGGCTAACGCATGGCGCCTTGCGAACGATTCAAGCTCCGGCGACGGTGTCGACGTCGCAATGAGAATGGCGCTGCGGCCCTGGGGGTTTTGGGCGCGAAGCGATTCGATCAAGACGGCTAGCTGGGGCGCCTCGCGATATACTGGGATGGCAAAGGTGTGGTCCATGAACCGGTTGATTTTCCACAGGATAGTGTGTCCGCTCTCACTAAACCACGAAATTTAGCAGTTTAGGATCGACGATTCCGTGAAACTCGCCCGAAGCTACGATCTCGACCACCCTCGCCATACGCCGGTATAGTTTGACCATGGATACACAACGATGACGATTCTCGCGTGGTTCAGCGGGCGCGAAGCAGCCCAAATCGGCGCCGCCATGGCCGACGAATATGCACCGGGGGCGACCTCCACCGGTTCGATGGAGCAATTGCTGCGGCGGGCCGACAGCGACGTGCGGCCATTGCAACTCAACTTCTTCAAGAAGGCGAAATTCGCGAATGCCTTCAAGTGGCGGCTGATCGAGAAAGGCATTGCGCGTCGTACCGCCGATGAGGTGACCCAGTCATTGATACTGCATCTTTCGCAGCTTCAGATTCCCGCGTTGAATCAGGACTCGGCTGACGCTCCGGCCAATCGCCCCAACAAGGCCAAGGCTCAACAAGCATTCAGCCGGGGCAATAAGATGATTGAGAAGGGGGCGCAGGCCGAGGCCGCGGCCCTTTATGAGGAAGCGGTCGAGTTCGACCCCACGCATGCGGAGGCAATCAACAATCTAGGATCGGCGCTCTCGTACCTAGGCCGCTATGAAGAGGCGGAGCGCTGCTTTCGCCAGGCGATGGCGTTAAAGCCGAATTTCTCGGATCCGCATGCCAATCTGGGGGTCTTGCTGCGACAGAAGAGCTATCTTGCCGAATCAGAAGCATTTCTACGGCGCGCGCTGAAACTGCGGCCGAATGATCTCGACACCAGGGTCAATCTCGGTTTGACCCTGCTGTTTCTGGGGCGTATGCGCGATGCCGCTGCGTGTTTTGCGAAGGTGCTGAAGAGCGCCCCTCGCCATGTCTTCGCGCTCTTTGGGATGGGACGAATAGCCACGTTGGAAGGCCGATTCGAAGAGGCCGAAACGACGTTCAGGCGCATTATAGAAATCGATCCCAAGATGACGAATGCATGGGCAGCGGTACCCCTCACTCGCAAGATGACGGATGCCGACGGCGAGTGGTTGAAGGGCGCGGAGGGGATCGCGGTGAGCTCGATCCATCCGATGGAGGAGGCGAATTTGCGCTTTTCCATGGGCAAATACTGCGACGACGTCAATGATTTCGCGCAGGCTTTCCGGCATTTCAAACGCGCCAACGAACTGTTGAAGTCCGGTGCGGAGGACTACGATCGGAAGGGGCGCTCGCAATTCATTGACGACTTGATTCGGGTTTATTCTCGGGAAGCAATATCGAACATTGGGGTCGCAGGATCGTCCTCGCCGAAGCCTGTCTTCGTGGTGGGGATGCCGCGCTCAGGCACGTCTCTCGCCGAGCAAATCATCGCGTCGCATCCGGCTGCACACGGAGCCGGAGAATTGGATTTCTGGGTGGCACAGATCGCCAAGGGCGCGGGGCAGGTAATTATAGGCGAGGCGAGCCGACCCAAGGTGGCCGCGGACTATCTGCGCCTGCTGGAGGGCTTCTCCGAGACAGCGTCGCGCATCGTCGACAAGGCGCCTGTGAACTCCGATTTTCTGGGGGTGATCTACTCCGTATTCCCCAACGCCCGCGTCATCTACATGCAGCGCGATCCGATCGACACCTGCCTTTCTTGCTATTTCCAGCAGTTCTTGATGGGCATGAACTTCACCATGGATTTGTCGGACTTGGTCCACTACTATCGCGAACATCAACGGATAATGGCGCATTGGCGCACGGTGCTGCCGCCCGGATTCATTCTCGACGTGCCCTACGAGGTACTGGTCGACGATCCAGAGACCTGGTCGCGCAAAATGCTCGATTTCATCGGGCTGGAATGGGACGAACGGGTATTGGAGTTCCATACCACCAAGCGGCAGGTGACCACCGCCAGCGCCTGGCAGGTGCGGCAGAAGATTTACCGTAGTTCCGTGGCTCGCTGGCAGAACTACGAGAAATTCATCGGCCCCCTGAAGGCTCTGGGAAAGTAATCCTGAGTGACAGATTTCGTCATTAGTTGACGCGGAGCGTCACCAGTGACTGTGCCGCGCGACGTAAATATGTCAATTTTTGCATCGCCACCAAATAATTATTTAGCTATTTCATGCACTTAGGTTAATAATCACACGATGGCATGGGCCTTGCTTATTTCCTGTCACGGGCGCAAGCCGTGGTTCGATCAAGTCTCTAATTTCGTGTCATCTCCAGGAGTAACAATGCTTAAGCAAATTCAACAGGGTTTCACGCTCATCGAATTGATGATCGTGGTTGCCATCATCGGTATCTTGGCCGCCATCGCCATCCCGGCGTATCAGGACTACACCATCCGCGCGAAAGTCACGGAAGGCCTCAATCTTGCGGACTCGGGGAAAACGGCGGTTGCCGAATCATTCCAGTCCGGCGGTACGACGGGCCTCAAGGCGGCCGCGACATCTTGGAATACGGCTTTCACGCCGACCAAGTACGTGTCGTCGATCACCGTTAACACCGCGTCCGGTGTCATCACCGTGCTGTACAACACGGCGCAGATCGCGCAGCTGGCTGCCGGCGCGAACAAGATTGCCCTCACCCCGTTCATCAACACGCCTGCTGGCGGCGGCTACATGCTGTTGTCGGCTGCGGGAACGAGCACCGGCAACATTGACTGGGCCTGCGAATCGGCCGGTAATGCAACTGCGGTCGCGCAGGGCTTGGCCGGTGCGACGATTGGCACCGTGCTGACCAAGTACGTGCCCAGCAACTGCAAATAGTGACGATTAGCTGGCGGCGGTCGATCCGCCGTGCAACAGCAACCGAAGCCCCTCCCTCTGGAGGGGCTTCTTCTTTTAGAGGCTCAAACGGCTGCGCCCCCGAGCGGGAAGGCTCATTTTGCGATCAAAGTCACGAGCCCTGCCGCCCCAATGTGCGACCATCCGTAGATGATTTGACAATTGCTCCGCTAGTTACCAATAGTACGCTGGAAGCAACGGCCTGGGGTTCACGCTAAGTCCATGAATGATAACGCAATAGCGGCAGTCGGCGGCACCGGTCGCGTGGCCTTGGGTGGCCTCGCGCAACGCCTGGTCCAAGATGGGCTGTTGGACGAACAGACCATGCAGGATGCTATTACCCGAGCGAAGGAGAAGCGCCTCAGTCTTGTGACGCATCTCGTGGGCGCGAACCTGGCGACGGCCCGCGACATCGCCATTTCCGCCTCGAACGAGTTCGGCGTGCCTTTGCTGGATCTGGATTCGGTAGCGCTGGATATGGAAGCGGTTCGCGCGGTCAGCGAAAAGCTCCTGCAGAAGCACCGCGTGCTGCCGCTGATGAAGCGCGGTAAGCGCCTGTTCCTGGCGGTTGCGGATCCGACCAATCTGCATGCACTGGACGAGATTCGCTTCCAGACGTCGATGAGCATCGAGTTCGTCGTGGTCGAGGACGACAAGCTGCAAATGGCGGTCGGCAAGGCCATGGATCAGGCCGAAGCGGCCATGCCCAGCTTGACCGATGACGATTTCGATCTCGAGAATCTCGAGGTTACAGGCGGCGATGAAGATCCCAACGCAGACGCCCCCGGACGCGACGACGTCGAAGACGCTCCCATCGTTCGCTTCGTCAACAAGATTCTGCTCGACGCCATCAAGAAGGGCGCATCGGACATTCACTTCGAACCCTACGAGAAGTCATTCCGCATCCGAACGCGGTTGGATGGCGTTCTCAAAGAGGTCGCGCTACCCCCGGTGCAGCTGGCGGTGAAGCTGGTCGCTCGGCTCAAGGTCATGGCGCGCCTCGACATCGCCGAGCGCCGGGTGCCGCAGGACGGCCGCATCAAAATGCGGCTGTCGAAGAACCGCGCCATCGACTTTCGCGTCAGCACCTGTCCGACGCTGTTCGGCGAAAAGGTGGTCACCCGTATCCTCGACCCGTCCAGCGCGATGCTGGGCATCGATGCGTTGGGCTACGAGCCCGTTCAGCGCGAACTCTACCTCAAGTATCTCGCCAAGCCCCAGGGAATGATCTTGGTGACCGGCCCGACCGGCAGCGGAAAAACCGTATCGCTGTACACCGGTCTCAATATCCTGAATACCGAGGACTGCAATATCTCGACGGCCGAGGATCCAGCCGAAATCAACCTGCCCGGCATCAATCAGGTGAACGTCAACAACAAAGTTGGGCTGACGTTTGCCTCTGCATTGCGTGCCTTTTTGCGCCAGGATCCGGACGTCATCATGGTCGGCGAAATCCGCGATTTGGAAACCGCCGAAATCGCAATCAAGGCGGCGCAGACCGGACACTTGGTCCTGTCGACGCTGCACACTAATGACGCGCCGCAAACCTTGACGCGCTTGGTCGACATGGGGGTCAAGCCCTATGCCATTGCAACCTCGGTCAGCCTCATCATTGCGCAGCGGTTGGCGCGCAAGCTGTGCAACAACTGCAAGCAACCGATCGACATTCCCGCCGAGGCCCTGCGTAAGGAGGGTTTCGACGCCGCTGATATCGAGAGCGGATTCAAGGTATTCAAGGCCGTGGGGTGTGCTAGCTGCACGGACGGCTATAAAGGGCGCTGCGGAATTTATCAGGTCATGCCCGTCACGGAAACCATCGGCCGCATCATCATGGAAGGCGGCGGGGCGATCAATATCAACGATCAGGCGACTAAAGACGGCATTTGGAACCTGCGCCGTTCAGGACTGCAGAAAGTGAGAGATGGCGTAACCAGCTTGGAAGAAGTCAACAACGTCACCATCGATTAGCAGGCAAAACCGGAAGGATGGGATTTATGGCGATATCGGCAACCGCAGGCAAGAAAGACGTCCAGTTCTTATGGGAAGGTAAGGACAAACGCGGCAAAACGGTGCGCGGCAAGTCGCTCGCGGCGAACGAAGCGGCATTGCGAGCCGACCTGCGCCGGCAGGGCGTGGCCGCCACCCGAGTCAAGACGCCGAGCACCGCGTTCCGATCCGGCGGCAAGGTCCTACCGACGGACATCGCCGTATTCGCCCGGCAGCTCGCGACCATGATGGCCGCGGGAATCCCCATGGTGCAGGCCTTCGAAATCATCGGCAACGGTCATGAAAAGCCCGCCGTGCAAAAACTGGTCCTCGATGTCAAGTCGAGTATCGAAGGCGGCAGCACCTTGCACGAATCTCTCGCGAAGCACCCGTTATATTTCGACGATCTTTTCGTGAACCTGGTCCAGGCCGGCGAACAAGCCGGTGCGCTGGAAACCCTTTTGGATAAAATTGCAACGTACAAGGAAAAGACGGAGGCCTTGAAGAAGAAGATCAAAAAGGCGATGTTCTATCCTGCTGCAGTTTTGATCGTTGCCATCATCGTAAGCTGCATATTGCTGATTTTCGTGATTCCGCAATTCGAATCGTTGTTCAAGGGGTTCGGCGCGGACTTGCCGGCGTTCACGCAGATGGTCGTCAATTTATCCAAGTTCATGCAGCATCGAGGCTGGATGGTGTTGTTGGCGGCCGGCGCCGGCATTTACACATTTATCTATTTCCACAAGCGTTCGAGGAATATGCGCCGCGCGATAGACCGGGCAATGCTGAAATTTCCCATCATCGGACCTATTTTGGTCAAGTCCGCGATCGCGCGCTTTGCGCGAACGCTGTCGACGATGTTCGCCGCGGGCGTGCCCTTGGTCGAGGCCATGCAATCCGTGGCCGGTGCCACGGGCAATATCGTTTATGAGGAAGGCACGCTGCGTATGAAGGACGAAGTGGCGACCGGCCAACGATTGCAGCGCGCCATGGATAACACGGGCCTGTTTCCGAACATGGTGGTGCAGATGATCGCCGTCGGCGAGGAGTCCGGCTCCCTCGATGCCATGTCGGGGAAAGTTGCCGAGTTCTACGAAGCCGAAGTCGACAACGCCGTGGATGCCATGTCGAGCCTCCTCGAGCCGATGATCATGGCGATTCTGGGTGTACTGGTCGGCGGCATGGTCATCGCCATGTACCTGCCCATATTCAAACTCGGACAAGCGATTTAGCTGCACATTGAGCGCGCGGCGAGACCTTGTTTAGCCCCATGCTGAACGATCTCGCCGCGGTGTACACCGGCAATCTCCCGCTATTTACCGGGTCGGTGTTCATACTGAGTCTCATCGTCGGCAGCTTTCTCAACGTCGTCATTTATCGCCTGCCCATCATGCTGGAGCGCGATTGGCGCGCTCAGGCGGCCGAGTTGCTGCCGGCCGCCGCCAACGCCGATGCTGGGGGGGCGCCGGCCCAAGCGGCACCCGAACCACTGACCTTGAGTACTCCCGGCTCCGCCTGCCCCGCCTGCAAAGCGCCCATCAAGGCCTGGCAGAACATCCCGGTGGCGAGCTGGCTGTTGCTGCGGGGACGCTGCGCCGCATGCAAGACCAAGATCTCCTTGCGCTATCCGCTGGTGGAGCTCGCGACCGGGCTGCTGTCGGCGTGGGTCGCCTGGCATTTCGGCTTCGGCGCCGCAGCCGCCTGCGGGCTCCTGGTCACTTGGACCTTGATCGCGCTCACCGGCATTGATATCGATCATCAGCTGCTGCCCGACGGCATTACGCTGCCCCTGATGTGGGCCGGTCTGCTGGCGGCGGTCATTGTGGGCCCGGCGGCCGGCGCGGCGATTCCCGTGTCCGCACGTGATGCCATCATCGGCGCGGCCTCGGGGTATGTGTCCCTTTGGCTGATATTCCACGCATTCCGCCTGATTACCGGCAAGGAAGGCATGGGCTACGGGGACTTCAAGCTTTTTGCCGCATTGGGCGCCTGGCTGGGCTGGAAGCTCCTGCCGCTGGTGATCCTCTTGTCGGCGGCCACCGGCGCTGTTCTCGGCATCCTGATGATAGTGCTGCGCGGTCGCGACCGCAGCGCCCCCATGCCTTTCGGGCCCTATCTCGCGGCCGCCGGCTGGCTCGCCATGATGTACGGCGACCTACTGTTTGACGGTTATTTGCGCGTGTCCGGCCTCAAGCACTAAGCCATGGGTCGACGCCTGCGCATCGGCCTGACCGGCGGTATCGCCAGCGGCAAGAGCACGGTTGCAGAGCGGTTTGCGGAATTGGGAATTCCAGTCGTTGACGCCGATGTGGCGGCCCGGGAAGTCGTCGCGCCGGGCACAGCGGGGCTTGCACAAGTGGTCGAGCGATTCGGCCCCGGCATACTTGCCGAGAACGGTGAACTTGACCGGCGTGCTCTGCGGCAGCTGATCTTCAAGGATTCGGGCTCCCGGCAGGACCTCGAGGCCATTCTTCACCCTCACATCCGAGCGGTGATGGAACGAAGCGTCGAGGCGGCTGCCGGCCCCTACGTGGTCATGGTCATACCGCTGCTGGTAGAAAGCGCCTCGCGCAGTCGCGTGGACCGCATTTTGGTCGTCGACGTGGACGAAGCGGCGCAGCTGCGGCGGGTGCAGGCGCGCGACGGCGGCTCGCTCGATCAGGCCCGCGCAATCCTGGCATCCCAGGTGAGCCGCGACGCTCGCCTGGCCTCGGCAGATGACGTGCTTTTGAACGCCGGGACCGTCACCGATCTGCGACAGGGGGTCGATCGCCTGCACGAGAAGTACCTGCGCCTGGCCGCGGCTCCCTAAACCCGAGGTTTACCCTGGGGCTTGGGTTAGCTCAGAATAGGCCGATGAACTCTCACCCCGATCCACAGACCCTGGCGGATCCCGAAGCCGCCCCGATCGTCTACGAGCAGCCGCTGAATGAGCGCATGCGCACCTTCCTGCGTCTGGAATTTCTATACACCCAGGCCTCCTTCCATAGCGAGTCGCCCAATCCCTGGAGTTCGCGCGCGGCGGTCGCGAGCCTGCTCGAGATCCTGGCCATCACCGCGCGAGGCGACTCCCGCAGCGAAGTCCTGAAAGAGCTCGAGCGGCACGTGAATGTACTCAAGGAGTACCAATCCAAGACGGGGGTCGACCCCGGCCGCCTCAAGTCGCTCATGTCGAACCTCATCAATCTGCGCAATGACCTGTCGACGGTCGGCGGCAACTACATGGGGCCCTTGCGCGACTCTGAGTTCTTGAGCGCCATCAAGCATCGCAGCGCCATACCCGGCGGTACCTGCGACTTTGACTTGCCCGACTATTCCTACTGGCTCAATCGCCCCGCCGATGTGCGCGCGGCGGAGTTCGGTTCGTGGCTCGCACTGATCAGGCCGTTGTGCGACAGCATCGCGGAGCTGCTCTGGCTGACGCGGCAGAATGCCAAGCGCAAATCGGAAGTCGCAGCCGGCGGAATTTTCCAATTGCAATTCGATCGTGAAAATCCATGCCAATTGGTGCGCGTGACCCTGCCCGCGGACGTCGATTTGTTTCCCGAGATCAGCGGCAGCCAACATCGATGCACCATTCGATTCCTGAGTTGGCTCGATGCCACCAACCGTCCCGTGCATGTCGAAGTGGATGTGCCGTTTCATCTGACCTGTTGCGCTTGATTCGGGATCGCGATGGCAACGATCGTTAAATGTCCCACCTGCAGGCGGCCGGTGGAATGGTCGGCTGAGTCGGCTTATCGCCCCTTCTGCAGCGATCGCTGCCGCCTCATCGATCTCGGCGCCTGGTTCGGCGAACAGCATAGGATTCCAGACGACTCGGCGGGCGCCGACGGCGAATTGTCTGCGGATTCGTCCGAGGAAAACTGAATCTTGCAGCCCGATTTTTGGCACAGGCGCTGGCAAATCGGCCAGATAGGCTTTCATCAGTCCGCGGTCGATCGGCATCTCGAAAGATATTGGCCGGATCTTGGGCTTGCGGGCGGCAGCCGCGTGTTCGTCCCTTTATGCGGCAAGAGTCTCGATCTGCTGTGGCTGCAAGAGCGGCACGAATCGGTGACCGGCGTCGAGCTCTCCGCCGTGGCGCTGGAATCGTTCTGCATGGAGCATGGCGTTCCCGCGCGGCGCCGGGTGCTCGAGCATTTCGACGTCTACGAGGCCTCGAATCTGCGGCTGTACCGCGGCGATTGCTTTGCGCTCACCCCGGAACTGCTCGGCCCCGTCTCCGCCGTGTACGATCGGGCGGCGCTCATCTCCTGGGTACCGGAGGCGCGCGCAGCCTACGTGGAGCACCTCGCCACGCTAACCCGGCCCGGGACGCAAACCCTGTTGGTGACCATGGAGTATGCGCAATCGCAGATGGCGGGGCCGCCGTTCTCGGTGAGCGCCGATGAAGTCGACCGCTTGTACGCCGGCAGTCATGCGATTCAACGGCTCTCGCGGGAGGATATTTTGGCGAACGAACCGAGACTGCGGGCTCGCGGCGTCACCGAATTGCACGAGGCCTGCTACCGGCTGACGCGATTCTGACCGCGGCGCCGCGGCGCCGGGTCAAGCCGGCCGCGGTTTGTTGGCGACCATGTTTAAACTGATCGGCACACCTTTCACCGCCATGGAACTCGTGTCGCGGAAAAGTCCGAACTGGCTGACTTTGCGCATGCCGGTAAACCCCGCCGCACGTAGGTAGTCCGTCAGGAACTCTTCGTTCAGCCCCACGAGGTGGTAATCGTACTTGTCGATGTGGCCTCCGAAGATCATGCGCATGACCAGGAAGCGGTCCTCGATCGACAGAAGAGATCGGTTCAAGAACAGTTGCGCGAGAACATCGAGATCCGGCACGCTGACAAACAAGGTTCCACCCGGTGCCAGCACGCGGCACCACCCCGTCAGCGTTTTGATCAGTTGTTCCTGATAATCGAAGTGCTCGACGACATGCGAGGCGTAGATCTGCTCAAATGCGCCGTCCTCGAAACAGCGAAGATCCGAAGCATCGGCCACGTGATCGACACAGGGTCCGGGATTGGCATCGAGGACCTCCCAGCCGGGCGTTCTGACTTGCCCGCCGATGTGGAGTCTGCGTGCCATGTTGAGCAACGAGTATACCAAAAACCCGACGGGCCACTCCAAGCCGGCAAGCTGCTGATGGCACATGCGAAGCCGCAATTATTCGAATAGAACCGAGCGCTACTCCCCGATCTCGTTCAATCCGCTCGCGCCCAGCGCCCACGCCTGTTCGAGGTCCGGGCCGCGCGCATAGACCGGCACCGGAACGCCGTCGCACAGCGCGGTGAGATCGCGGTCCGCCAAGACATTTCTCAGCGCCAGGAAATCCGCCCCGAGCCGCACCGCCGCCGCTCCGTCTTCGAGGCCCTCGACGAACACGCCGCGCAGGCGGCCGTGATGGGTGGACTCCCGCAGCGAACTCAAGTCGGTGATGCCGTACCAGGCGGTGAACACCTGCTTCAAACGCTCGGGCAGCCGCAGGGCCGCGACGATGGGCGCATCGGCCGGCAGCAGATCGGCCGAGGCCAAATCCTGCTGGGCGCACCACCGCAACGCCTGGCCTTCGAGCCCCTTAGGTTCGCCGGTGTAGCGGCGGACCACCCAGACGTCGAGAAGGATCTCTCGTGTGGGGTAGGTGTGATGCACGCGCATCAGCGGCCGGGGTGCCGCAAAGGCGATGCCGATTTCCTCGCGCAGTTCCCTGGAGAGCCCCTCCAGGCGGTCCTCGCCCGGCTCGAGTTTCCCGCCGGGGAACTCCCAGCCGCCGGCCAGGTGCTTCCTCTTGGGCCGCTGCGCGATCAGCACGCGGCCCTTCGCGTCGGTCACCACCGCCGCAACGACGTGAATCAACCGCTCGCTTGCTGCAGGGTGCCGTGACAATGCTTGTACTTGCGGCCGGATCCGCAGGGACAGGGTTCGTTGCGCCCGACCTTGGGCAAAGGGCGCACGAAGGGCGCGGCGTTCTCAGGGGCGGAACGCGGCTCGATTTCCATGACATTGCCGGAAGAAGAACGTGCCGGATCGATGCTTTCCGGCTCGCCGGGGCTGGGCGCGGGCAGGGTCTGAATCGGCGACACCGCTTCGGCGTGCTGCGCGCGCAGCGCCCGCGCGAGGCGCTGCTGCCGCTCGAGTTCCTCGCGTTCGATCTCGGCCTGGCTGCGCACCTGGATCTTCGAGACCGTGGTGAGCGTATCGAACTTGATGCGATCCAACATCGCGGAGAACAATTCGAAGGCTTCGCGCTTGTATTCCTGTTTCGGGTTCTTCTGGGCGTAGCTGCGCAGGAAGATTCCCTGCCGCATGTAATCCATGGCCGCCAGATGCTCGCGCCAGTGTTGGTCGAGCGTGCGCAACATCACCTCTTTTTCGATGTAGCGCATGACCTGAATGCCGACGCTGGTCTCTTTCTGGCCGTAGGCCTCCTCGAGAGCCGCGACGATCTTGTTGCGCAAGCCCGAACCGTCGCCACCTTCCTCCATCGACACGAAAACATCGATGGGGAGCATGACGCCAAACCCCTGCTCGATTGCCTGGGTCAAACCGGGGACGTCCCACTGCTCCTCGGGCGCTCCGCCCGGCACGTATTGATCGACCAGCTGCGCGACCACGTCCTCGCGGATGCCCTTGACGGCCTCGGCCACGTCCTCGGCGCTCATCAGATCGGTGCGCTGCTGATAGATCACGCGCCGCTGATCGTTCGCCACGTCGTCGTATTCCAGCAATTGCTTGCGGGCGTCGAAGTTGTGCTGTTCGACCCGCCGCTGCGCGCGCTCGATTTGGCGCGTCAGCATGCCGCTTTCGATCGCCTCCCCGGCCTTCATGCCCACCCGGGTCATGAGCGCCTTCATGCGCGTCGGGTCGCCGAATATGCGCATCAAATTGTCTTCGAGGGACAGGTAGAACCGGCTCGAGCCCGGGTCGCCCTGGCGGCCGGATCGGCCGCGCAATTGATTGTCGATGCGCCGCGATTCATGGCGCTCGGTGCCGACGATGTGCAGGCCGCCCGCGGCCAATACCTGCTCGTGACGCTTGCGCCAGTCGTCGTGAATCTGCTTGAGCTCGGTCTCGTTCGGACTTTCGATGGCGTCGATCTGCGTCTGCGGACTTCCGCCCAGCACGATGTCGGTGCCGCGGCCTGCCATGTTGGTGGCGATCGTGATCGCGCCGGGCCTGCCGGCCTCGGCCACGATGTGCGCTTCGCGTTCATGCTGCTTGGCGTTGAGCACTTCGTGGGGGATCTTCGCGCCCTGCAGGAGTTTCGCGAGCCGCTCCGAGGTCTCGATCGACGTCGTGCCCACCAGCACCGGCTGGCCGCGCTTCACGCAATCCTGGATGTCCTCGAGAATCGCCTGGAACTTGTCCTGCTCGGAGAGGAATACCAGGTCGGACTTGTCCGTGCGGATCATGGGTTTGTGGGTGGGAATCACCACCACTTCGAGGCCGTAGATCTGCTGGAACTCGAAGGCCTCGGTGTCGGCGGTGCCCGTCATGCCGGACAATTTCGCGTACAGCCGGAAGTAATTCTGGAAGGTGATGGACGCGACGGTTTGGTTCTCCTCGCGAACCTTGACGCCCTCCTTGGCCTCGACCGCCTGGTGCAGGCCGTCGGACCAGCGCCGCCCCTGCATGGTGCGGCCGGTGAACTCATCGACGATGATGACTTCGCCCTGGCGCACGATGTACTCCACGTCGCGCTTGTACAAGGCATGCGCGCGCAGCGCCGCATTCAAGTGATGCATCAGGCGGATGTTGGTCGCGTCGTACAAGCTCTCGCCGTCGCGCAACAGGCCGATCTCCGCCATCAATTCCTCGACCTTTTGATGGCCGTCCTCGGTGAGCGTCGCCTGCTTGGTTTTCTCGTCCACGGCGTAGTCGCCGGGACCGTCTTCGGCCTTCTGCCGCGTCAGCCGTGGGATCAGCGCATTGATCTTGATGTAGAGCTCGGTGCTCTCTTCCGCGGGCCCTGAAATGATCAGGGGCGTCCGCGCCTCGTCGATCAGGATCGAATCGACTTCGTCGACGATGGCGAAGGAGAGCTTGCGCTGGACGCGGTCCTCGAGCCTGAACGCCAGGTTGTCGCGCAGGTAGTCGAAGCCGAATTCATTGTTGGTGCCGTAGGTGACGTCGCAGGCGTAGGCGGCGCGCTTCTCGTCGGAAGACTGGGCGTTCTTGATCACGCCCACTTCGAGGCCCAGGAATCGGAATACCGGGCCCATCCAGTCCGCATCGCGCTGCGCCAGGTATTCGTTGACGGTGACGACGTGTACGCCCTCGCCGGCGAGCGCATTGAGGTACGCCGGCAGGGTGGACATCAACGTCTTGCCCTCGCCCGTGCGCATCTCGGCGATCTTCCCCTGATGCAGCGCGAGCCCGCCGATCAGCTGTACGTCGAAGTGACGCAGTCCGAGCTTGCGGCGCGACGCCTCGCGCACCAAGGCGAAGGCTTCTGGCACGAGATCGTTCAGCGGGGTGCCGGCGGCGAAACGCGCCTTGAGCTCCCGGGTCTTCTCGGGAAACTGCGCGTCCGGCAGGGCACTGAGGCCCGACTCGAGTGCGTTCACGGCCGCAACCGTGCGGCTCAACTCCTTCACCAGGCGTTGATTACGGCTGCCAAATACATGCGTCAGAAGCTTCCACACGCGAGGGGGTCCTTGAGAAAACTGGGTATTGTACGGATAGACCGAAGGAGCGGGAAATCGTTTCGCAAGGCCGCGCGGCGGCCGGGGAAACCAGCGGGTTTTAGCGATCCTCTCCGATGAAGCGCAGCGGATCGACCTGGGCGCCGTTTCGCAGCACCTCGAAGTGCAGGTGGGGTCCCGTCGATCGGCCGGTGGAGCCCATCAACGCAACCTCTTGACCCTTGCGAACCATGTCGCCCTGCTTGACCAGGAGTTTCTCGTTGTGGCAGTAGCGCGTGGCCAATCCATTGCCATGATTGATCTCGACCATTTGGCCGTATCCCGAGCGTTCACCCGCATAGGTCACGAGGCCCGCCGCCACGGTGGTCACCTTGGTGCCCTCGGGACCGGCAAAATCCAGCCCCTTGTGCACCGCAGAATAACCGGTAAAAGGATCTGCGCGCCGGCCGAAATAAGAAGATATCCATCCGTCCTGCACGGGCCGGCCTTCGGGGTAGACCTGCTTATTGAGCTCTCGCGTCAGAATGAGGTTCTCAAGCACCCCCAGCTGCTGCTCGCGGCTGGTTAACTGGGTCTGCAAATCATCCACCATGGCGGTGAGATTCGGAATCTGTGCCGGCTGCCCGTCGGCACCAGAGTCGGAGCCTCCCAAGGCGGGCGGATTGCCGAAGTCGAATTCGCCGTCTTCGATATTGGCCATGCGGGTCAGGCGCTTCCCTAAGGCATTGACTCGAATGACATTGGCATTCATCTGGCCGACGCGCATGGCGAGCGCATTGACCTTTTCCTGCAGGACTCGCTTGACGTCCTCGATCTGGGCTTGCTGGCGGAGCAGGTCGGCGGACCAATTGCCCAACTGATCGATGGGATTGGATCTACCATGGCGCGCTCCCAACCCTATCCCGACAGAAAAGGCGCCGCCCACGATGGCAATCACCAGGAGCACCGCAGCGGCCATGACGAGGGGATGCTGCAGATCGATTTGTTTGACCCGGCCTGACTTACGGCCGACAAAAATGACATTCATGCCGATTGTGTTTCCAACGCCGTCATCGTGCTTCAAAGCGGTGCATTATGTCGTACCCAAGATGGAGACCATGCCCCGCGCGGTGAACGTAGACTATGCAGATAATTGACCCAAAACAAGGATTTCCGCACGGTTTTCCCATTTATTTCAATGCCCTACTGTCGTGTTGCAATGCAAAATCCTAGGCGTGTCAGTGACTTATTGTCACGAACTGGAAACAAACTCACCGCGCTCAAAACGCGGTCGCAGGAAAGATCCCGAGTCCTCGAGCAGGTGCGAGCGGTTCTGCCCCCCCGGTTGGGCGAGGCGGTCGTCAGTGCCGGCATCGAGCAGGGGCGGCTGACCATCGGCGTCGTCGGGGCCGTGTGGGCTTCGCGTTTACGGTATATGACCGAATCTGTGCGAAAGCGCGTCGGCAGTTCCCTGGGGCTCGCGATTCTCAGCGTTAAGATCAGAGTGGTTCCGCCCCCGTCTTGAGGTATTGAGAGTAAGTTAAACTGTAGCTACAATGTAGCTCCATGAAGGATAGTGTAATCAGAGCTCGAATCGACAGCGATCTGAAGGCGAGAGCTTCGAAGGTCTTGGCGTCTTGCGGCTTGGAGCCCAGTGATGCCATCCGACTTTTTCTACAGCAGGTCGTTTTGCGCGGCGGCATACCCTTTCCCATCGTCGGCAGATTCCGCTCGATGAAGGAGGAGGCCCAAGATCGCGATCGCGAAATCGCGGCGAGCGAAGACCTATCGGGCGGGGAGATGCTCCTCATTCGCCCGGAGGAGGCGCGTGGCGCCAAAATAAAATTCCCTCCGTGAAATTGAGTGTCTGAGCGGCTCCGAAGCGGAACGCTGCCGGCATTGCTCAAGCCGCACTCGCCATCGCGGTGGTAGGTAAATTCCTGCAATCGATGGTTGAGTCCGGCGAGGAGATGAGGACGGTCCTCGACGCTGCCGAGCGGGTCTTTCAGATGGCTCTGGACAAGCAACCGGAAGGGGACGGATCCTTGAACTAAGCCCGCGCCGCCGCCGCCGCCGCGTAGGAAATCGGCGCGTCCGCCAGGCTCTCGAACGTGACTTCCTGCCAGGCCGTTTCGGTGGCGATCAAGGTGCGCAGCAGCTTGTTGTTGAGCGCATGCCCCGACTTGTAGCCGCTGAACTCGCCGATCAGGCTGTGTCCCAGCAGGTACAGATCGCCGATGGCATCGAGAATTTTGTGCTTCACGAATTCATCTTCGTAGCGTAAGCCGTCTTCGTTCAGCACCCGATAGTCGTCGAGCACGATGGCGTTATCCAAATTGCCGCCGAGGGCGAGATTGCGCGCTCTCAGGCTCTCCAGGTCGCGCATGAATCCGAAGGTGCGCGCGCGGCTCACCTCGCGCAGGAACGAGGTTGTCGAGAAATCCATCGACGCGACCTGCGAATGCTTCTTGAACGTGGGGTGATTGAATTCGATTTCGAAGTTCACCTTGAATCCGTCATAGGGATCGAAACGCGCCCACTTGTCGCCGTCCTCCACCTGCAGGCTTTCGAGGATGCGCGTGAAACGCTTGGGAACCTTTTGTTCCTCGATACCCGCCGACTGCAGCAGGAACACGAAGGGCCCCGCGCTGCCGTCCATGATGGGCACTTCGCCCGAGCTCACCTCGACCAAGGCATTGTCTATACCCAACCCGGCCAGGGCCGACAGCAGATGTTCGACGGTGGACACCTTGACGTCGCCCTTGTGCAGGGTGGTGCCCATCGTGGTGTCTCCGACATTCTCGGCATGCGCCTTGATGTCGACCGGATGTTCCAGATCCGTGCGGCGAAACACGATGCCGGTGTCCGGCAGCGCCGGGCGCAGGGTCATCAGCACCTTCTTGCCCGTATGGAGTCCGACGCCCGTGGCACGAATCGAATTCTTGAGAGTTCGCTGATTCAGCATTTTCTAATGAGGTCGGACCGACTTAAGTTAAGAGCGCCAAAGGTACCACACCGCTGCCCCCGGTCTAAAGAGACCAGACCAAAACCGGCGCCCTCGAGATCTCCCTCGAGGGCGCCAAAGCCTGGAATGTCAACAAATGCAAAGATGCCCGAGTCAGTTCTCGACCTACGGTCGAGTTAGTCCGCCTGTCGGCGTAAAAACGCCGGTATATCCAGCAAATCCTCCGAATCGGGCTCCGCGCGCAGACCATCGCCCACCGCGCGTTGTCTCTGCACCGTCGGCTTGTCCAGCATGGCGTAGTCGGTCGGCGCCATGGGAGATTTGGGACGCACCACCCGCATGGTGAGCGGTGGCGCGATCGCCGCCGCCGCCTGCTGCGCGTGCTGCGCCGCCGGACGCGCCACTGCGACCGGCTTTCCCAACCCCGTGGCCACGACCGTCACCCGGATCTGGTTGGCCATGTCCGGATCGATCACCGTGCCCACCACCACCGTGGCATCGTCCGAGGCGAATTGCTTGATGACGTTGCCCACCTCCTGGAATTCACCGATGGACAAGTCCATGCCGGCGGTGACGTTGACCAGGATGCCCTGCGCGCCGGACAGATTGATGTCCTCGAGCAGCGGACTGGAAATCGCCGCCTCGGCCGCTTCGCGCGCCCGATCATCGCCCGCGGCGCTGCCCGATCCCATCATGGCCATCCCGGTTTCGGACATGACCGTGCGCACGTCGGCAAAGTCGACGTTGATCAGTCCCGGCCGCGTGATGAGTTCCGCGATGCCCTGTACCGCGCCCTGCAGCACGGTGTTGGCCGCCTTGAAGGCGTCGAGCAGCGTCGTGCTGCTGCCCAGTACCGACAACAGCTTCTGGTTCGGAATGGTGATCAAGGAGTCCACATACTTGGACAGCTCCAGCATGCCTTGATCCGCCACGCGCGAACGCTTGTTGCCTTCCATCTCGAAGGGCCGGGTGACCACGGCCACCGTCAGGATGCCGAGTTCCTTGGCGACCTGCGCCACCACGGGAGCGGCCCCCGTGCCGGTACCGCCGCCCATGCCGGCCGTGATGAACAGCATGTCGCAGCCCTCGATGAGCTCGATGATGCGGTCACGATCCTCCATCGCCGCCTGGCGGCCGACTTCCGGGTCGGCGCCGGCGCCCAATCCCTTGGTGATGTTGCAGCCGATCTGCAGGGCGGTGCGCACCTTCGAGTGCTTCAGCGCCTGCGCATCGGTGTTGATGCATATGAAATCCACGCCTTCGAGGCCGGCTTGGACCATGTGCGAGACGGCGTTGCCCCCGCCCCCGCCCACGCCCAGCACCTTGATGACGGCGCTCTGACTATAAGAATCCATCAGTTCGAACATTCCAGTTCTCCTTCAGTTTGTTATCAAAAATTTCCGGCAAACCAGGCCTTCATTCGCTCAAAAACGTTCTTCATGCCGCCCGCAAGCAGCGGCGTATCGCGTGCAAGAGACCCTTCGAGATTGCTCTTCGCGTACAGCAGGAGCCCCACCCCCGTGGCATGAATGGGATTGCTGACCACATCCACCAACCCGCTCACGTACTGCGGCACGCCGAGACGCACGGGCATGTGAAATACTTCTTCGGCGAGTTCGATGGCACCCTCCATCTTGGAACTGCCGCCGGTGAGCACGATGCCGGTGGCCACCTGCTCCTCCAGTCCGGCGCGGCGCAATTCATCGCGGATCAGGCCGAACAATTCCTCGTAACGCGGCTCGACGATTTCGGCGAGCGTCTGGCGCGCCAGACGCCGCGGCGGGCGATCGCCCACGCTCGGCACCTCGATGGTCTCGTCGGGATTCGCGAGCTGCGACAGGGCGCACGCGTACTTGATCTTGATGTCCTCGGCGTACTGCGTCGGCGTGCGCATGGACACCGCGATGTCGTTGGTCACCTGATCGCCGGCAATCGGAATCACCGCCGTGTGCCGGATCGCGCCGCCGCCGAATACCGCGATGTCGGTGGTGCCGCCGCCGATGTCGACCACGCACACCCCCAGGTCCTTCTCATCCTCGGTGAGCACCGCGTAGCTCGAGGCGAGCTGCTCCAGGACGATGTCGTCGACGGCGAGGCCGCAGCGCTGCACGCACTTGACGATGTTCTGCGCGGCGCTGTCGGCGCCGGTGACGATGTGCACCTTGGCCTCGAGGCGCACCCCCGACATGCCGATCGGATCGCGGATGCCTTCCTGGCTGTCGATGATGTATTCCTGCGGCAGCACGTGCAGGATCTTCTGATCGGCCGGGATGGCGACGGCCTTGGCCGCGTCGATCACGCGCTCGACATCGCCCTGCACCACCTCTTTGTCCTTGATGGCGACGATGCCGTGCGAATTGAGGCTGCGCACGTGGCTGCCGGCGATGCCGGCGTACACCGAGTGGATCTCGCAGCCGGCCATCAACTCAGCCTCCTCCACGGCGCGCTGAATGGACTGCACCGTGGATTCGATGTTGACCACGACGCCCTTCTTCAAGCCGCGCGAGGGATGGCTGCCGATACCGATGATCTCGAGCTGGCCGTCGGCCTTGATTTCGCCCACGATGGCGACGACCTTGCTGGTGCCGATGTCCAGGCCCACCAATAGATTTCGATCCGAACGCTTAGCCATGTCTTTGATGAATTCCTTCAGGCATCGGTATCGTCGTTGCGTTTGGACGGCACCGACGCCGGTGCCGCCGCATTGCGCCAACCGATGGCAAAGCCATTGGAGTAGCGCATATCGACGTAGGTGATTTCGTTCAGGCGATGCGAGATGACCTGCGACGCCGTGCGGATGAAGCGATCGATGCGTTCATCGACATCGCGCCTTCCCAGGCGAACGGTCACCCCGCTGTCCAGATCCATCTCCCAGGCGCCGCGCTCGTCGAGGCGCAGCGCCGCGATGCGCATGCCCGCCTCGAGCATGCGTCCCTGGACGGCCAGGTAGCGCTGCGCCACCTGCGATTCGGTGCCCTCGGGGCCGCTCAAGCGGGGCAGTTCCGCCGGAACATGCGCCGCCGATCTCACGAAGAGTTCGCCGCGGGTATTCAAAAGACCCGACTCGCCCCAGCGCGCCGCCGCGGTTTGCTCGATCACCGTCACGTGCAGGCTGTTGGGCCAGCGGCGCTGAATGCGCGCGTGCTCCACCCAGGGCAGCGCTTCGACTGCGCGCTGAATGGCGTCGAGGTCCGCCGACATGAAGCCCGTCTGGCTGAACGGCGCCACCGCTTTCTCGATCTCGCCGGGAGAGACGCGCTGAAAGCTGCCGTCCATCGATATGACGCGCAGCGGCCGGTCGAGCGCCCAGGTCAGCGCCCCAAGTCCCGCCGCCAGCAGCGCGAGCAGGGCGGCGCGGCGAGCGTAAGCGCGCCACTGCACCACGAAGGTCGGCCACTTCCACTTGACGCGGCGCTCCTTCTCGGGGCTCTTGAATCGATTGCGGCGCATGCCTACGGTCAGGTTCATTTGCGCTCTCTCAAGAAGCTGGTCTCGAGAATCCGCCACACCAGCTCGTCGAAATCGATGCCGGACTGGCGTGCCGCCATGGGCACCAGGCTGTGATCGGTCATGCCCGGAGTCGTATTGATCTCAATGAAATAGAATTGGCCGCTGGCGGGGTCGCGCATGAAATCGACCCGGCCCCAGCCGGCGCAATCGGTCACGCGGAAGGCCGCAAGCGCCGCGGCCTGCAATTCGGCCTCGGCATCGGCGTCGATGCCGCTCGGACAGTGATACTGCGTATCGTTGCGGAAGTATTTTGCCTGGTAGTCGTAGAACTCCGTCGCCGGCTGGATGCGGATCGACGGCAACGCCGAATCCTTGAGCACGCCCACCGTGAATTCATCGCCGCTGATGAAGGCTTCCGCGAACACGATGGGGTCGACGGCCCGCGCCTCGGCGTACGCCGCGGTCAAATCCGCGGCGCTCTTGACCTTGGTGATGCCCACGCTCGACCCTTGAGACGCGGGCTTGACCATCATGGGCAGGCCGATGCGATCGAGCGCGGCGGCCAAATCCTTCGTGCTCGACAGCACGGCATAGTCGGGCGCGGCGTACCCCGCGCCGACTACGACCCGCTTGGTCTTGAGCTTGTCCATGGTCAGGGCCGAGGCAAGGACGCCGCTGCCCGTGTAGGGAATGCCCAACCACTCGAGCGCACCCTGCATTGCGCCATCCTCGCCCCCCGGTCCGTGCAGGATGATGAATGCACGTGCGAAGCCCCCGCTCTCGAGCTCTGCGATAGGCCGCTCCTGCGGGTCGAAGGCGTGGGCGTCGACGCCGCGGCGCTGCAGCGCGGCGAGCACGGCATTGCCTGAGATCAACGATATCTCGCGTTCACTCGAATCACCTCCCAGGAGTACTGCGGTCTTGCCGAAATCCGCGGCGCGGGTCGCCCGCGGGAAATGCGTCTTGGTCTGCAACAGGGTCATGCCGGCGCTCCGACGATGCGAACTTCCGTGTGCAGATCGACGCCGTGCACCTGCGCCACCGTGCGCCGCACGTGCTCGATGAGCGCCTCGACATCGGCGGCGCGGGCGTTCCCATGATTGATGATGAAATTGGCGTGCTTCTCGGATACCGATGCGTCTCCGATGCGAAATCCCTTGAGGCCGGCGCTTTCGATCAACCGCGCCGCATGGTCTTTCGGCGGATTGGTGAAAACCGATCCGCAGCTCCACTCGCCGATGGGCTGGGTCTCCCTGCGCTTGTCGAGCAGATCGCGGATGGCGTCGGTGCTGACGCCCGGCGCGCGCTCGAACTCCAGCTGCGCCCCGATGAACCACTCGTTGTCCGGTCCCTTCACGCTGCGATATCCGATCTGGTACTCGGCGGGCTTGCGGGTATGCCGGGCGCCGCGGCGGTCGAGCACGTCGACCTCGAGCACGTGGCGCCAGGTCTCTCCGCCAAAGGCGCCGGCGTTCATGGCGAGCGCGCCGCCCAGGGTGCCGGGAATGCCGGCGAAGAACTCCGCGGGCCCGAGCCCCCATTTCACGCACTGCCGGGCGATGCGCGCGCAGGGCACGCCGGCCTCGACCCGGATGCGCGTGGCGCTCAGGCGCTCGAGCGCGCCCAGCGCGCCGTGCGTCGAGATGACGGCGCCGCGGATTCCGCCGTCGCGAACCAAGAGATTGCTGCCGAGGCCGATCCACAGCATCGGCACCTCCGGCGGCAATTGACGCACGAAGGCCGCAAGATCCGCGGCGTCGCGCGGGGTGAAGAAATAATCCGCCGGACCCCCCACGTGCCACGACGTGTGCTTCGCCATGGGCACGTCGTGCAGCACCCGGGTCGCGTACTCGGGCGGCAGATCGGTGAGCCGCTGCGCACTCATGCCGCCGCCCCAAATCGGTTCTTGAGATCCTGGGCGACCGCACCGATATTCCCGGCGCCCATGATCAGCACCACATCGCCGTCGTGCACCACGCCCCGCAGACTGTCGGCCAGATCGTCGGCGCGCTCGACGAATACCGGCTCCACCAAGCCGCGGGTGCGCACCGCGCGGCAGATGGCGCGGCCGTCGGCGCCGGCGATCGGCGCCTCGCCGGCCGCATATACCTCCGTGATCAGCAGCACGTCGCATTCGCTCAAAGTCCGCCCGAAGTCGTCCAGGAGATCGCGCGTTCTGGTGTAGCGGTGCGGCTGGAACGCGAGCACCAGGCGCCGCGTCGGCCAGCCCTGGCGCACCGCCTCGAGGGTGGCCGCGATTTCCGTCGGATGATGGCCGTAGTCGTCGACGATGAGGGCGCGCCCGCCCGCCCATTGAATCTCGCCCAGCTGCTGCAGGCGCCGATCGATGCCCTGAAACTGCGCCAACGCCCGCTGAATCGCGGCATCGGGGACTTCGAGCTCGGTCGCCACCGCGACCGCGGCCAGGGAATTGAGGACATTGTGACGGCCCGGCAGATTCACGGTGACGGACAGCGGCTCGCGGCCCGGGCGCAGCGCCCGATAATGCGATTGCAGGCCGTCGCGCTCCACGTTGACGGCGCGGAAATCCGCCTCGGGCGCGAATCCGTAGGTGTGAAACGGCCGGCCCACTTCCTCGAGAATGCTGCGCACCTGATCGTCGTCGGTGCACAGTACCGCGAGTCCGTAGAACGGCAGATTGTGCAAAAAATCCACGAAGCTCTGTTTGAGCCGGGTGAAGTCTCCCTCATGCGTCCCCAGGTGATCGTTGTCGATGTTGGTGACGATGGCGATCATCGGCTGCAAGTGCATGAACGAGGCATCGCTCTCGTCGGCCTCGGCCACCAGGTACCGCCCGGCGCCCAGCTTGGCGTTGCTGTCGGCGCTCTTCAGGCGTCCGCCGATGACGAAGGTGGGATCCAGGCCCCCCTCGGCGAGCACGCTCGCGACCAGACTCGTGGTCGTGGTCTTGCCGTGGGTGCCGGCCACCGCGATGGAATAGCGAAAGCGCATCAGCTCGCCCAGCATTTCCGCGCGCGGCACCACCGGGATGCGCTTCGCCAGCGCCGCGGCCACTTCCGGATTGGAGCGGTTCACGGCGCTCGACACCACCACCACGTCGGCCTCGCCCAGGTGGTCGGCACTGTGGCCGATGAAAATCGTCGCACCCAGACGGCGCAGACGCTCCGTGACGGAGTTGGCCTTGAGGTCGGAACCCTGCACCGCATAGCCCAGATTGAGCAGCACCTCGGCAATACCCCCCATGCCGCTGCCGCCGACCCCCACCAGATGAATGCGGTGAATGCGCCGCATGCGATCGTCGATTCGGGTGCGCAGACGTTCGCTCATGCGTTCGCTCATGCGTGCGCTCCGGCCGCCGTGCACAGGTCCGCCAGCCGCGCCGCCGCATCGATGATGCGGGAGCCGCGGGCGGCTTCCGCCATCTTGAGCAGGCGGCCGCGGTTGGCGATGAGTTCGCCGATGGCCTCGCCCAAACGCTCAGGCGTCAGATCCCGATCCTGAATGACGCGCCCCGCGCCGCTTCGGACCATGACCTCCGCGTTCCGGATCTGATGATCGTCGGTGGCCACGGGCAGCGGCACGAAGATGGCGCCCAGACCCGCCGCCTGCAGCTCGGTGACGGTCATGGCGCCCGCGCGGCACACCGCGAGGTCGGCCCATGCATAAGCCTCGGCCATGTCGTCGATGAAGGGCAGCACCTCGGCCTCGATCTGCGCTTGCGCGTAGGCCGCACGCGCCGCCTCGAGTCCGCGCTCGCCGGTCTGGTGGCGGATCAGCGGCCGATTCTCGGTGCTTAAAGTCGCCAACGCCTGCGGTACCACGGAGTTCAAGCGCTGCGCACCCTGGCTGCCGCCGAATATCAACAGGCGGGAGCGGCTGTCCCGATTCGCAAAGCGCACTTCGGGAGCCGGCAGTGCCGCGATATCCGCGCGCACCGGATTGCCGATGGCGCAGGCGCGCGCCCCGACTTTCGGCGGGAAGCTTCCCGGAAACGCTTCCAGCACCTGGCTGGCAAAGCGCGCGAGCACCCGATTGGTCATGCCGGCGACGGCGTTTTGTTCGTGAATCAGCAGCGGAATCCGCAGCAGCCACGCGGCGATTCCGCCCGGCCCGCTCACGTAGCCGCCGAGCCCAAGCACGGCGCGCGGCCGAACGCGGCGCAACACCCGCCACGCTTGGATCACCGCCCTGACCACGGTCACGGGCGCGAGCAGCCGGGTCTTCAAGCTCTTGCCGCGTACACCGCCGACCCGCACCCACTCGATGGGAAATCCATTCGCGGGCACCAGCCGCGACTCCATGCTGCCGGGCACTCCCAGCCACACCACTGGGATCCCACGGTCCCGCAGCACCCGGGCCACGGCCAGAGCGGGAAAGACATGGCCGCCGGTGCCGCCCGCCATGATGAGCACGGGCGCGCTCATCGGCGCAGCACCGTCACGGCCGAGCGCGAGCTGCACTTGACCTCGTGATAAATCCGCAGCACCACCCCGAGCCACGCGAGGCTCACGAGCAGGCTGCTGCGGCCGTAGCTGAGGAGCGGCAGAGTCAGGCCCTTGGTCGGCAGCACGCCCATGTTGACGCCGATGTTCACCATGGCCTGCAGACCCAGCCATACGCCGAAGGCCAGCGCCACGTAGGACTGGAATCGCATGCCGGCTTGCGCCGCCATGCGCGAGATTTGAAATGCCCGCCACACCAGCGCCATGAACAGCGCGATCACTCCGAGCACGCCCACCAACCCCAGCTCCTCGGCGAGCACCGCGAACACGAAATCGGTGTGCGCCTCCGGCAAGTAGAACAATTTCTGCACGCTGCTGCCGAGACCGACCCCGAACCAGGCGCCCCGGCCGATGGCGATCAACGATTGAGTCAATTGAAAGCCGCCGTTGAAAGGATCGTCCCAGGGATGCAGGAATCCCGTGAGGCGCTTGAGGCGATAGGCCGACGTGAGCGCCAACACCGCGAACGACAATGACGCCGCGACGACCAGCAGCAGCACGTACCGGATCCGCGCGCCCGCGACGAACAGCACCGCGAAGCCGGTGGCGAACAACACCGTGGCGGCGCCGAAATCGGGCTCGAGCAGCAGCAGCAGTGCGGCGACTGCGAGCAGCCCCACCGGTTTGGCGAGGCCGGGCAGGCTCTGTTCGAGTTCGCTGCGCTTGCGCACGCAGTAGCTGCACACCCAGGTCAGAACCAGCACCTTGGCGAGCTCCGACACCTGGAAATTGATCGGGCCCATCCGCAGCCAGCGCCGCGCGCCGTTCACCGTGGCGCCTATGCCGGGAATCAGCACCAGGAGCAGCAGCAGCAGTCCCAGGCACAGCAGCGCGAGGCTGTACTTGTCCCACAGTTCGGCCGGCACGCGCGTAAGAACCCAGGCGAACATCAGGCCGGCGGCGCCGAAAATGAACTGGCGCTCGAGAAAATAGAATGGATTGCCGAGATCGCGCGCCGCGATGGACATGGACGCCGATGTGACCATGATCAAACCGACGAGCAGGAGGCTCGCCGCCAGCCCCAGCGTGACGAAATCCCAGGCGAAGGGCATGCGCTCGCGCGCGCGCATTCCATAGGACATCGTGGCCGTGGTCATCCCAGCCTCCCGTCAAGAGCGCGCACCGCCGCCGCAAATACATCGCCGCGATGACCGTAGTCGCGAAACATGTCGAAGCTGGCACAGGCCGGCGACAGCAGCACGGTGTCGCCCGCCCGCGCGGCGCGCGCGGCCGCGAACACCGCCTCCTGCATCGACCCGGCGATCTCCATGGGGCATACGCCCTTCAGCGCCGCAGCCAGGGCGGGTGCATCCTTGCCGATCAACACCACGTGCCGCACCTTGCCGCGAAAGGCCTGCGCCAGCGGCGCGAAGTCCTGGCCCTTGCCCAAGCCCCCCGCAATCATCACCAGCGGCCCCGGCATGCCGGCCACCGCGGCGATGGTCGCGCCCACGTTCGTGCCCTTGGAGTCGTCGACGAAGCGCACGCCGGCCACGTCCGCGATCCACTCCGAACGGTGCGGCAGGCCGGCAAAGGTCTCCAGAGCCGCGAGCATGGCCGGCATGGGCAATCCCGCCGCTTCGCCGAGGGCCAGCGCCGCGAGCGCGTTCGCCGCGTTGTGCCGGCCCGCGATCTTCAGGCGCGAGACCTCGAGCAGGCCCTCGCCGCGCCGGGCGAGGAGAGTCTCTGCGCCGCTGCGCAGCAGGCAGAAATCCGCGTCCTCGCGCTCGACGGAAAATGTCACCGTCCGCCCGTGTCCCCGCATGGCGGACACCAGCGGATCGTCCGCATTCAGCACCACGGTGTCCGCGTTCGCGAAGATGCGCGACTTGGCCCGCGCGTAGTCCGAGACCGTCGCATACCGATCCATGTGATCGGCGGTCACGTTCAGCACCACCGCGGCCAGAAGCTTGAGCGTCCACGTGGTCTCGAGCTGAAAGCTCGACAGCTCCAGTACATACATATCGGGCACCGGCAGCTCGAGCAAGTCGAGCGCCGGGACACCTAAGTTTCCGCCGGCCAGCACGGTGCGTCCCGCGGCGGCGGCCATGCGCGCGACCAGGCTCGTGACCGTGCTCTTGCCGTTGGTGCCGGTGATGCCGATGACCGGCGCCTGCACGTTGCGCGCGAACAATTCCACATCGCCCAGCACTTCGATGCCCCGATCCCGTGCGACTCGGGCGATCGGCTCCTCGAGCGGGACGCCCGGCGACATGAGCACCTGCGAGGCGCCGTCGAGCAGCGACAGATCGAAGCCGCCCAGCCGCAGATCGAGGGAGCGGCCGAGGGCGCCCAGCTCCTCGAGGCCCGGCGGAATGCGGCGCGAGTCGGTGGCGCGGACCGGCATCCCGCGCTTGGCAAGATAGCGCAGGCAGGACACGCCCGTTTTGCCGAGACCGACGACGACGCTGTGCATCAGCGGATCTTCAAGGTTGCAAGACCCGCCAAGACCAGCACGAAGCTGATGATCCAGAAACGCACGATCACCTTGGGTTCGGCCCACCCCTTGAGTTCGAAATGATGATGAATGGGTGCCATGCGGAATATCCGTTTGCCCGTGAGCTTGAACGACGCCACCTGCAGCATCACCGAGACGGTCTCGAGCACGAAGACGCCGCCCATCACGAACAGCACGATTTCCTGGCGCACCATGACGGCCGCGGTGCCGAGCGCGGCGCCGATGGCGAGCGCCCCCACATCGCCCATGAATACCTGCGCCGGATAGGTGTTGAACCACAGAAATCCGAGACCCGCGCCCACCAGCGACCCGCTGCAGATGAGCACCTCGCCGACGCCCGGGATGTAGGGAATCTGCAGGTAGGTGGCGAACTTGAAATTGCCCGTGACGTAGGCGAACACGCCGAGGGCCGTGGCGACCATCACGGCCGGCATGATGGCGAGCCCGTCGAGGCCGTCGGTCAAATTCACGGCGTTGCTGGTGCCGACGATGACGAAGTATGAAAGCGCGAGAAACCCGGCCGTCGACATGGGCACGGCCACGCTCTTGAAGAAGGGCACGTACAGGGCGGATTCGCCCGAGAATTGGTGCAGGTTGTGCAGGGTCAGCGCGGCCGCGAGCCCGACCACGGACTGGGCCAGGTACTTGTAGCGGGCGGCCAGCCCCTTGGAATTGCCCACGACCAATTTCAAGTAGTCGTCGTAGAAGCCGACCAGGCCGAACCCCAGGGTGGTGGCCAGCAATATCCACACGAATCGGCTCGACAGGTCCGCCCACAACAGCGTGCCCAAGCCCATCGCCACCAGGATGAGACCCCCGCCCATGGTCGGGGTGCCGGATTTCTGCAGGTGCGACTGCGGGCCGTCGCTGCGCACGCGCTGCCCGATCTGGTAGCGGCTCAGCATGGCGATCATGGTCGGGCCGATGAACAGAGCCAGCATCAGCGCGGTGAGCGCGGCCAGGATTCCGCGCAACGTCAGGTACTGGAAGACGTGAAAGCCGCTGTAGAACTTCGCGAGATATTCAGTCAGGGAAAGCAACATTAACTCGCCCTCATCATGGGACCGGATCCGCCGCCGCCGCCGGTGAGCGCCTGCACCACCCGCTCCAGTCGATTGATGCGCGACCCCTTGATCAGCACGGTCACGCCGGGCGCGAGCTCCGACTGCAGTCGGCGGGTCAGAGAATCGGCGTCCGCGAACCACTCGCCGCCCGAGCCGAAGGTCTCCACCGCCCGCGAACTTTGCGCGCCCAGCGCGAACAGGCGCTTGATTCCGCAATCGCGCGCATACGCACCCATGTGCGCGTGACTGTCTTCGGCGTACTCGCCGAGCTCGGCCATGTCGCCGAGCACCAGCCAGGTCGCGCCCGGCAGCGAGCGCATCACCTCGAGCCCAGCGCGCACCGAACTCGGATTGGCGTTGTAGGAGTCGTCGATGATCCAGCTGTCGCGCGCTCCGGCTTTCAGCTGCAGGCGGCCGGGCACCGCTCGAAAGTCCGCGAGCCCCGCGGCGATGTCGTCGAGGGACGCGCCGGCGGAGGCCGCGGCGGCGGCGGCGGCCAGTGCGTTGCCGACGTTGTGCATGCCGCCCGTCTTGAGCGTGATCGCGCGGGGACCGAGCGGACACTCCAGCGTGAAGCGCGTGGCGAACTCTCCACGCTCGATGGACTGCAGGGGATTCTTCGCCATGAAATCCGCGGCCGCGTGCACGCCGAAGGTGTGGATTCGGCGCGTGGCGGAAACGCGGCGCCAATAGTCGGCATAGGGATCGTCGGCATTGATGATGGCCGTGGCGGAAGGCTCGAGGCAGGACACCGTCTCCCCTTCGCCCTGGGCGACGCCGTCCAGGTTCCCGAATCCCTCCAGATGCTCGGCGCCGGCGTTGGTGATGAGACCGACGGTGGGACGCGCGATCCGCACCAGCTCGGCCACGTCGCCGATGCGATTCGCGCCCATTTCGACCACGGCGCTGCGATGCGAGACTTCCAGGCGCATGAGCGTCACCGGCACGCCGATGTGATTGTTCAGATTGCCGTGGGTCGCGCACACCCCGCCCATGCGCGACAGAATGGCGGCGGTCATCTCCTTGGCGGTTGTTTTGCCGTTGCTGCCGGCGACCGCCACCACGGGCAGCGTGAATTGATTGCGCCACGCGGACCCAAGCGCCTGCAGTGCCCGCAGCGCATCCGGGACCACGACTTGCGGCAGCGCATGGGGCACCGCGCCTTCGACGATGGCGCCTATGGCGCCCTGCGCCGCCGCGGCCGCAACGAAATCGCGGCCGTCGAAGTTGGGCCCGCGCAGCGCCACGAACAGCGAACCGGGCTTGAGCGTGCGGCTGTCCGTGACGACGGCGCCGTAGGGCCGGTCGTCGCCGACCAATTGTCCGCCGACCGCGGTTGCGGCGTCCTGCAGCGTCCGTTTCATGGCCGCCCCCAAATCATGCGGCCACCCCTAAGTAGCGCTGCGCTTCGCGCCGATCGCTGAAGCTGCGCCGCGCATCCCCGTAGATTTGGTAGTCCTCGTGACCCTTGCCCGCGATCAGCACCACATCCGGCGGCTGCGCTTCGCTCAAGGCCGCGTGGATGGCTTCGGCGCGGTCGTGAATGATGCGCACACGGCGTGTGGTGACTCCGCTCGCGATGGCGCGGGTGATGGCCTGCGGATCCTCGGAGCGCGGATTGTCGTCCGTGATGATGATCTCATCCGCCAGTTCGTCGGCAACCGCGCCCATGATTCGCCGCTTACCGGGATCGCGGTCGCCGCCGCAGCCGAACACGCACCACAGGGCTCCCTGGCAGTGCTCGCGCAGGGCGCGCAGAGCCTGCGCGAGCGCATCGGGCGTGTGCGCATAGTCGACCACGGCCGTGGGCTTAGCCTTGGACTCCGGCTCCACCACCTCCATGCGTCCCGGCGGCGGCACGCATTCGGCGATCACGCGGACCGCATCGGCGAGCGACGCGTCATGGGATAGAAGGCAGGCCATGACGACCAGGGCGTTCTCCGCGTTGAAGCGGCCCAGCAGCCGGACGGCGACCGTCGCCTTGCCGAAGCTGCCGTCGAGCTGCATGGAAATGCCGTGCAGGTCGAAGGTCACACTCGGAGAGTACAGCGCGCGCTCCGCCAACCATCCCGAGCCGCCCGCGCCGATCCAAACGGCGGTGAGCGGCATGCGCCCGCCATAGTTCTGCGCCAATTCCCGGCCGAAGGCATCGCCCACGTTGATGACGGCGTCCTTGAGATCCGGAGCCGCGAACAATCGCGCCTTGGCCGCGCCGTATGCCGCCATGGTCTGGTGATAGTCCAAATGATCGCGGCTCAAATTGGTGAACGCAGCCGAATGCATGCGCACGCCGGCGGTGCGGTCTTGATCGAGCGCCTGGGAGGACACTTCCATCGCCACTTCGCGCACGCCGGAGGCCCTCAAGCTCGCGAGCATGCGGTGCAAGGTGACCACATCGGGCGTGGTGAGCGTCGCTTGCTGCAGCGCGCCGATTCGGCCCCAGCCGACGGTGCCGATGTAGGCGGCTTGCATCCCAAGCTTCTCGAGGCACTGCGCCAGCAAGTAAGCGCAGGTGGTCTTGCCGTTGGTTCCGGTAATGGCGGTGATGCGCAGCTGCGAGGAGGGCCAATTGAAGAACCGGTCGGCGATCCGGCCCACCAATGCGGCAAGACCGGGTATCGCGGCCGCGAACACGCCGGAGGGCAGGCTCGGCGGCGACACATCGGGGGCGGGTTCCCACAACACCACGCTTGCGCCGCGCGCGGCCGCTTCCGCCGCAAACTCGAGACCATGCACGCTGCGGCCGCGCAGTGCGAAGAACAAACTGCCGGCGCGCACCTCGCGGCTGTCGAGCGTAATGTCGAGGACATCCCGCGACTCGATGTTGGGCACCGCCGCGATGCCGTCGAGCAGCCAAATGAGCGATGTGCTCATTGGACCTCGCTCGCCTGCACCAGCGTGGCTGCGGGCACGTTCTGCAAATCGTCCGGCGGAACGTCCATCAGGCGCAGGGCGCCGGACATCACGCTCGCGAACACCGGTGCCGCCACGGTGCCGCCCTGGGCCAGCACCCCGCCGATCTCGTGCATATCCCGGCTCGGTTCGTCGATCACCACCACCGTCGCCAGTTTCGGATGCGAGGCCGGCACCAAGCCGGCGAATACCGCCATGATCCGGTCGGTGGAATAGCCGCCGGCGATTGATTTGAACGCGGTGCCGGTCTTGCCGGAGACTCGATAGCCGATCAGCGAGGCTCGGGTCGCGGTGCCGCCCTTCTCGACCACCTGCTCCATCAGCTGCACCAGCTCGTGCGCCACCTTGGGATCGAGAACCTGGTCGCCGGACACGGGCCCGGTGACCCGCTCGAAAGTGAGCGGGCGCTTCACGCCGCCCGCGCCGATGGTGGCGTAGGCATGCGCCAGTTGCAGCGGCGTGACCGACAGCCCATAGCCATGCGACAGAGTCGCGATGCCGATGGGGCGCCAGTGCGAGTAATTGCTCAGCATGCCGGCCGACTCGCCGGGATAGCTGCTGCCGGTCACCTGGCCCAACCCTAGGTTGGTCAAGGTGCCCCAGATTTGTTCGGGTTGCAGCGACAGCGCCACCTTTGCGGTACCGACGTTGCTGGACTTCGCCAGGATCGTCGCCAGATCGACGGCGCCCAAATTGTGCTCATCCTCGAATACCTTGGTGCCGACTTTCAGGAACCCGGGCGACGTGTCCACCACGCTGTCCGGGCGGTATTGTCCGGAGGCGAGCGCCGCGGCCATGATGAAGGGCTTGATGCTCGATCCCGGCTCGAAGATGTCGGTGGCCGCGCGATTGCGGTACAGCTCCGGCTTGAGCTGGTCGCGGTCGTTGGGGTTGTACGAGGGCTGGTTCACCATGGCCAGCACTTCGCCGGTGTCCACGTCGATGACGATGATGGAGCCGGCACGCGCCTGATACTCCTGCATCGCCGCCTTCAGTTCGCGATACGCGAGGTACTGGATGCGCAGATCGATGCTCGTCGTGAGGTCGCGGCCCGGGCGCGGCGCGCGGATGCTTTCGACGTTCTCGACGTAGCGTCCCTGCATGTCCTGGATGACGCGCTTCGCTCCGTCTTCGCCGTTCAGCAATTGATCGAAGCCGAGCTCCAGTCCTTCCTGACCCTTGTCGTCGATGGTGGTGAAGCCGACGACGTGGCCGGAGACCTCCCCGGCGGGGTAGTAGCGCTTGTATTCACGCAGCAGGTACACGCCCGGAATCCCCAGCGCCTTGATGTGCGCCGCCTGCTCGGGCGGCATGTGGCGCACGAGGTATAGGAATTCGCGATCCAGATTGCTGGTGATGCGCCGCGCGAGCGTTTGCTGGTCTTCCTTCAACGCCCGCGCAAGCCTCGGCAACTGATCGATATTGTCGTTGAGCTCCTGGGGGTTCACCCACACGCTGTCGACCGGCGTCGAGACCGCCAGCGGCTCGCCGTTGCGGTCCGTGATCGCGCCTCGATGGGCGGCGATCTTGACCACGCGCATGGAACGCGCATCGCCCTGGCTTGCGAGAAATCCGTGATCGAGCAGCTGCAGCTCCACCGCGCGGGCCACCAGCAAGGAGGCGCCCGACAGCACCAGCGCCAGGATCACGATCGACCGCCAGCGATAACTCCTTGCCTGAGCGTCGTTGTTCTCGCCGGGCCGGATTTTCACGGCCGCACGATCCGCACGTCGCGGGTTTGCGGCAGATTCATCCGCAGCTTCGCGTTCGCGACTCTCTCGACGAACGCGTTCGACGACCAGTAGCTTTGCTCCAGCTGCAGCCGTCCCCACTCCATGTCGAGCGAGTCGCGCTCGGCATTGATCTTCTCGAGGCGCACGAACAAGTCGCGCGCCTTGTGCCGGGCGTAGATCACCTGCACGGACGAGCCGAGCACTGCAAGCCACAACACGGGCATCGCAAGAGTGAGCCAACGGCGGTGTTTCATGCGGCTATCCTTGAATCGAGGCGTTCTGCGACCCGCAGCCGTGCGCTGCGCGCGCGTGGGTTGTGGGCGGATTCGTTCTCATCCGGCCGGATCACCTTGCCGACGAGCTTCAGCTTCGGCCGGGCGTGCGCCGGGATGTCGGGGAGACCGGCATACATGGGATCGGCCAGCGAGTGGCGGCGCATGAATTGTTTGACCATGCGGTCTTCCAGCGAATGGAAGCTGATCACCGCGAGCCGCCCGCCGGAAGCCAGGCGCGCGAGCGCCGCTTCGAGTCCGGCTTCGAGTTCGGCGAGCTCGCGGTTCACGTGGATGCGCAGGGCCTGGAACACGCGGGTTGCCGGGTGCTTGTGGCGCTCCCGGCTGCGTGCGACCCGCGCGATCATTTCGGCCAGCTGCAGCGTACTCTCGAAGGGACGCGACTGCCGATCGTTCACGATGGCGCGCGCGATGCGCGGCGCCTCGCGCTCCTCGCCGTATTCGCGGAAGATCCGGATCAGCTCGTCGAGGGATGCGCCGTTGACGACATCCGCCGCGCTCATGCCCACACCCAAGGTCATGCGCATATCGAGAGGCCCGTCCTGCATGAAGCTGAAGCCGCGCGCCGGGTCGTCGAGCTGCGGCGACGACACTCCCAGGTCGAATAAGATTCCGTCGAATTTGAGATCGGGCTCGATTTGGTCCGCGCAATCCGCCAGGGATGAAAACGGGGCGAGAAAAAACGCGACGCGGGGATCCGCTGCGAATTTGACTCGCGCTTCCGCGATGGCTGTTGGATCACGATCGAGGCAGAGCAAACGACCGTTCGCGATGAGGTTCTCCAAAATCGCCCCTGCATGTCCGCCTCGACCAAAAGTGGCATCCAAATAGGTGCCGCCGCCCCGTACGTTCAACGCGGCCAGTACTTGCGCTAGCAGTACCGGCTTGTGTTCCCTTGTTCTGTCATTCACCGTGCCCGCCGGCTAGAACGACAGCGTGTCGAGTTCGCCGGGCAAATTGCCCGCGCCGTCGGCACTCGCCAGCCATTCGTCGCGCCGCTCGTTCCAGCGCGCCTCGTCCCACAATTCGAAGCGCAACCCCTGGCCGATCAGCATGGCGTCGCGCGTCAGCTGACCGAATTCCCGCAGGTTCGCCGGCAGCAGAAGCCGCCCGTGACCGTCCAATTCCAAATCCGTCGCATAACCCACCATCAGCCGCTGCAAACCGCGGGTACGGGGGTCCAAGGTGGGCAATTTGGTGAGCTTCCGCTCGATGTCTTCCCAATCGGGGAGGGGGTAGATCAGCAGGCACTGGTCCTTGTCGACGGTGACCACCATATGGCCGCCGCACCGCTCCTGCAGCCGCTCCCGATACCGGGTGGGCATGACCAGCCGGCCTTTAGCATCGAGAGTGAGTTTATTGGCGCCCCTGAACATAATTGAATGGGTCCTGAAACCCATTTTCTCCCACAATTTCCCACCGGGCACCACTATAGGGAGCCGCGCCTCGCACTGTCAACGTCTTAAGTTAAAAAAAACTCGTCCCGACAGTGACTTAGGTCACATTTTGCGCAGCACCAGCAAGCGCAAGGGTCGAGTGTGTTTTGAATCAGCCTGTTAGGAGTTTTTCCTGAAACAGTCCGCAGGAGGCAAATGTCGCGATTGTCGGCTAATTTCGCCGATCTTGTTCTTATCTACTCTTTCCTCGTTCTTCTCTCGCTCTTCTCTCGTTCTTCCGCTCGCGCATCGCGAGCGCCTATCAAACGGGGCCGCTTCGGCCCCGTTAAATTCCCGCGGCACGCGGTAGAAAAGAGTCGGCCGTTAAGCCGGGTTCTGTCTTGGACAGTCATTCCTCTGGGATGCGCGTCGCCGCGCAGCTCTAGCAGCCTACCCGGAAGCCTCATGTGGGCCACATGGTGCGGCTTGCGCCGCGTGCTTCCCTATTTGGCCTTGCTCCAGGTGGGGTTTGCCGTGCCGTTGGTGTTGCCACCCGCGCGGTGCGCTCTTACCGCACCATTTCACCCTTACCGTCGCCGCTTGCGCGGCGCTTAGGCGGTATCTTTCTGTTGCACTTTCCGTGGGCTCACGCCCCCCAGGCGTTACCTGGCACCTTGCCCGATGGAGCCCGGACTTTCCTCCATCCCTGCCCGCTTGCGCGGACAAGGACAGCGACTGCCTGGCCGACTCTTGGCCCGCACCATACGTGGGTTCGCCCCGCATTCATAGCTCGGGTTTGAGCTGCAGCGCTCTTTTGTAAGCCTCGTTGTCGCGGGCCTCGGTGATTTGCGCGGCCAGGCGCGCCGCCTGCTTGAGGGGCAACTCCGCCAGCAATATTTTCAGCACGCGGTCGAGTGCCCCGCCATGGCCGTCGGGGCCGCCCTCCTCCGCGGCCTGCTGCGGCGCGCCGGCCAAAATCAGGACTATTTCTCCGCGGCCGAGATCGGCGTCGGTGGTCGCCCGTGTCAGCAACTCCCGCAGGCTTCCGCGATACGTGGACTCATGCAGCTTGGTGATTTCGCGCGCCACGGTCGCTTGCCGCTCGCCGCCGAAAACCTCCGCGCAATCCTCGAGCATTTCGCGCAGCCGATGCGGCGCTTCGTACAGCACGAGAGTGCGCAGCTCGACTCCAAGCGACTGCAGCCGCTTGCGCCGGGCCGCTCCGCGCGCCGGCAGAAATCCCTCGAAGCAAAAGCGGTCCGTCGGCAATCCGGCGATCGACAGCGCCGCTATCGCCGCGCATGGCCCCGGTACGGCGACGATCTCGAAGCCTTCCGCGGCCGCCGCACGCACCAGTTCGAAGCCGGGGTCGCTGATGCCGGGCGTACCGGCATCGCTCACCAGCGCAATTTGGGCGCCCTCGCGCAGTTTCTGAATGAGTTCGGGCGCGCGCTGCCGCTCGTTGTGATCGTGCAAGGACAGCTGCGGCGTTTGAATGCCGAAATGTTTGAGCAGCGTCCCGGTGTGGCGCGTATCTTCGGCCGCAATCAAGGAACAGGTCTGCAGAATTTCCCGCGCCCGGGCGCTCAAGTCGCCCAGATTGCCGATCGGCGTCGCCACCACGTACAGCCGCCCTGCCCTGTCAATTGTCACTATAATCTGCGCCATGGTTCATTGAGGGGAGCAGGGTATGGCAGCAATCGCTCGACGTCCACGGCTGCCGCTGCATGCGGCGCTCGCGGCATCGCTGGTACTGGCTGCGTGCAGCTTGGTCAAGCCGGTACAGGCTCCCGTCGACCGGCAGGAGCGCGCGCAGCATCTGGCGCAAACCGGCCAGCATGCGGAGGCGGCGCAGGCCTACGCGGAGCTCGCGGACCTACAGCCTGCGGAGCACGACAACTACGAGATGCTGAGCGCCGAACAATGGCTGGCAGCGGGTAATATTGCGGCGGCAAAGCAAGCGTTCGCGGCGGTGTCGGCGGACGCCCGCGTCCGGCTTGCGACCCCGCGCGCACTGGTCGCGGCGGAGATCGCCTACGCCGAGAACGACGGCGCGCGCGCCATTCGTGAACTCGATCAGATCCCGGTGCCCACATCCTCGGATCAGGCGCAGAACTACTGGTGGATCCGCGGCCGCAGCGCCTTCCTCACCGCACACCCCGTCGAGGGCACGCGCGCCCTGGTCGAGCGCGAGCGTTCGCTCAGCGATCCCGCCGCCCTGCGCGCGAACCGCACCGAGCTGTACGAGAAGATTCGCAGCGCCGCCGAACACGGTCAATCGTTGAAGCCGCCTCCGAAGACCGACCCGATCGTCGTCGGATGGCTGGAATTGGGACCTGTCGCCGTGAGCCTCGCCCGCGATCCCATGCGCGCGGCCGCTGCGCTCAATAATTGGAAGCGACTCTACCCGCAGCACCCGGCGAACTCGAGCGTACTGTCCACGGCCACCACCGAGATTGCCGCCGCGACGCAATTTCCCGATCAGATCGCCTTGCTGCTGCCGCTGTCGGGCCGCGCCGAGTCGGTCGGCGTCGCCGTGCGCGACGGCTTCATCGCCGCCTATCTCGAACAGGATGCGGCGACCCGGCCGCGCCTGCGAATCTACGACGTCGGCGCCGAATCGGTGGCCGGCGCCTACAGCCGGGCCATCTCCGACGGAGCGGGCTTCGTCGTCGGGCCCCTCACCAAGGAGGACGTGGCCGCCATCGTGCCGTTGAGCGGCAGCGTACCGGTGCTTGCCCTGAATTTTCTCGGCGACTCGATGAGCACGCCGCACAATTTCTATCAGTTCGCGCTGTCGCCGGAAGATGAGGCGCGCGCGGTCGCCCGGCGCGCCGCCGCCGACGGCCGCCTGAACGGCGTGGCCATCGTTCCCGCCAATGACTGGGGCAATCGCGTCGCCGCCGCATTTGCCGACGAGTTGTCGCATCTCGGGGGATCCGTACTCGACAGCCAGCGCTACGAGCCTTCTCAACCCGACTTCTCCGACATCATCAAACAGGTGCTGCAGGTGCACGCCGTCAAGGGCGAGCCCTCGACCCATCGCACTGATGCTTCCTTTATTTTCGTGGCCTCGGGCTCGGCGAGCGTCGCGCGCCAAATCATGCCGCAGCTCAAATTCCACTACGCCGGGGACGTGCCCGTGTATTCCACCTCCGACAGCTTCGACCCGGATGCGGCCGCCAACAGCGACATCGACGGCATGCTCTTTCCAGACATGCCGTGGATGGTGGCGGACGACCCGGTGACGGCTCAGATTCGCGATTCGGTTCGCTCGGTGTGGCCGGGCCGCACGGCACGCCGCGACCGGCTGTACGCATTCGGATTCGACGCCTATCGCCTGGTGCCGGCGCTGCGCGCGTCCCCGCCCGCGGCGAGCGAAATCTCCGGGGTGACCGGCAAACTGCATATCGACGGCAGCAATCGAATCCGCCGCGATCTGGATTGGGCGCAGATCAGGAACGGAGTCCCCAACCTCCTCTAGCCCACGTCTTCAGCGACACAACGAGGGATCGTATGTCCATCATCAGGGTTCTTCCACTGGCCTGCCTGCTGCTGGTGTCGGCGCCCATGTCGGCAACCGCATCGGCGGTTCGCTCGGATTGGCGCCAATTGACCGTGGGGCATTTCCACCTCTACAGCACGATGAGCGATTCCAAGACCCGCGAAGTGGCGCGGCAGCTTCAGGCCTTCGAGAACACCGTCGGCGAGTTCTTGCGATCGGAGGAACGGCTGCCGGACGTACCGACCATCATCTACATCCTCGATGGCGCCGATTTCCTGCGCTACGGCACCGGCCGCAAGGGACCCGTCGGCGTCTTCTACGAACGCCCGTTCGGCAACGTGATCGTCATCAATGGCGACATCTCGTTCGAAATCGTCAAAGTCGCGATATTCCATGAATACACCCACTTCATTCAGCGCAGTACCAGCACCAAGAAAATGCCGCCCTGGTTCGTCGAGGGCTACGCCGAAGTGTTCAGCAGCTTCAAGTTGAACCGGGACAGGGTGATCATCGGCGATTTGCGGGCCGGCGGCCGCGGGAATTCGTTTGATTGGATCCCGATGGAACGGCTGCTGGCGGTCAAGCAAAGCGACCCGGAGTACCGCGCCGAACGCCTTGCCCCGCAGTTCTACTGTGAATCGTGGGCCTTGGTCCACATGGTGCTCTTCGATGACAAATCGCTGGGGCGGCCGACGGCCAATTACCTGGACAACATGGACTTGGGGGTGGCGGAGCCCGATGCATTCGCCCAGGCCTTTCCCTTCAATAAGAGAGATCTCGATCAAGCGGTATACCAGCTGCTCAGGGGAAGAGCCATCCACATGGTCACCGTGACTTACCTGAAGGGGGTGGCGATCGACGACGCGCCGATTTCCCCGATGACGGCCGCTCGAGCCGACGCGGAAATGGCGCGAATGGCACTCATGATCGGTTGGGGAAAGGAGCTCATCGCGCCGCTCGCGGCCTCCGCCCTGAAGGAGAACCCCACCGACCCCGGAGTCCGCGCGCTCAGTGCGCGCATCGCGGCCCGGGACGGCGAGCGCCAGAACATCGACGACCTCGCGAGCGCCCTCGAGCAGGGCGGAACCGACGCGGCGCAGTTGCGCATCGATGTCGCGGCCACGTTGCTAACCCAATCGCAATCGAAGCCGGCGGGGGACGGGGCCATCGCCATCCTGGACGGCCTCGTGCACACCGACACCGCGCCGCTCGAAGCCATTGCGTTGTGGGCCGCCGCGGCGCAGCTCACGGTGGTCGACCAGGCCAACATGCTGCCGGTGCTCGAGAGCGGGTCGGCACGCGCTCCGCACAACACGCGCCTGCTGCTCAATCTGGCCGCCGCCCACGAAAAGCTCGGCCACGCCGCCAAGGCGCGCGAATACTACGATCGGATCATTTTGGTCAGCGACAATCCGCAAGAGCGGCTGTGGGCGCAAAAGCAGTCCGATTCCGAGCGCCTGCATCAGGATTGAGAAGGCCCGCCTTGCGGGGATTCGCCCTTCCCGCCGCTCACGGTGTTCCACACCGCGATATCCCAGGCATTGTGTATGCCGATGAACATGAGCAGCAGGGACACCGCAGCGGCACCGTACAAGCTGCGCTCCGGCCGCGTCCAGATGAAGCAGGCCGTGCCGAGAAGAGCGCAGTAGGCGATCGCAGGCAGCACCACGTTCCAGATCCAATCCTCGTGAACGGGAACGTAGTCGCTCCCGATGCGCGTGATGCCCATACCGACCCGGATGACATAGACGAGCCCGGCAATTCCGGCGGCGCCGAACCCGAGACTCAAGGAGCACACGCTCTGGTGCGGCATGCTGAGATAGGCGGCCAGCGTCAGAACCGCGCAGAAGTGCACGATGATGGGCGTGACGTAGGCGCGCAGCCCTTTCGCATTGACGCGCTTCGTGTCGGCGGCCAAAGCGATCACGACGAAGGTCAATCCCGTGAGTCCCGCCGCCGCCGAGCCCGTGATGACGTAGAAATTATTCCAGTCTGCCAGTAGTGCTGACGTCATGTCCGATCTCCATTCGTTTGGATAGTCGATGCGTGCCGCCGATGGGCAGCAAGAAGAACGCCTCCTCCGGCACGGACTTCGCGGTGCGCACGGCCGGGAGTTCATGGATGGGCTGATCGAGCGGATCGTCCGCCAGCGCAAATGTTCCCCAGTGCACGCCCATGCTGCGCTTCGCTCCGAGATCGAGGTGGATCTGCACCGCCTCCTCGAGGTCGACGTGCTGATCCTTCATGAACCAGCGCGGCAGGCAGGCCCCGACGGCGATCAGCGCGAGATCGAATTCTCCCAAGCGCCGGCGCACATCGGCGAAATCCCGGCTGTAGCCCGTGTCGCCGGTGAAAAACCAACGGAAATCATCGGCGATCGCGGCCCATCCGCCCCAGAGAGTGCGGTTGCGGTCGCGCAGCGCACGGCCCGACCAGTGCTGCGCGGGGGTGAATCGGAACTCGACCTCGCGGCCGCTCGCGGCGGCGACGGTATGCCCATCCCACCAATCGAGCTCGACCGCGCGGGTGATGCCGAGCCCTTCCAGCCAGCGCTTCACTCCCAGCGGCACCAGGTACAGCGGGGGTCCGCCCGCCTGGCTTGCCAGCGCTTTCACGCTGGCGCGGTCCAAGTGATCGTAGTGATTGTGCGAGATCACGACCACATCGATGTGCGGCAGATCCTGCATCGCGATGCCGGGTTCCTGTGCGCGCGCCGGACCCGCGAACTGCACCGGCGAGGCGCGCCTGGAGAAGATGGGGTCGGTCAGTACGTTGAGCCCGCTCGCCTGCACCAGCACGGTGGCATGACCGATCCACGTCGCGGCGGGAGTCATCTCTTCGCCCGCCGCGGCATTGTGCCGGATGAAGTTCAGATCGGCCGCGACTCGCGGAGTGGGAATCGTCGCGGGCGGCGGCAGCCGGTCGCGAATCCGCTGCCATTGCCACCGCAGGACATCTCCCAGCGACTTGGCGACGCTCTCTATGTAGTTGTTGCGAAATCCCCGGGGCGTGTGGTGGTGCTTCGGCTGCATCTCAGTGATTCTAGCGGAGTCTCGCCATTTCTCGACGAACGCGCATGCAAGCGCACGCGACACGAGCGCGTACCCGGTTCACGCTCGGCGGGTGACGAATCCTCGAGAACGCGGCCTGGCCGCCGAGCAGCGGGCGGCCGAACATCTGCAGGCGCAGGGGCTCATCGTGCTGGCGCGCAATCTTCGATGCCGGGCCGGGGAACTCGATCTCGTGGGCCTCGACGGCGATGTGCTGGCGGTGGTCGAAATTCGCCAGCGCAGCCGGATCGACTTCGGGGGAGCACCCGGCTCCGTCACTCGACGTAAGCAGCGCAAGGTCATCCGCGCCGTTCGATATTTCCTGACCCAAGAGCCGGCCTGGCGCGGCTTGCGGCTGCGTTTCGACGTTGTCTCTATCGAGGGCGCGGAGAGCATCACCTGGCTCAAGGACGCGTTCCGCGCTACTTGACCACTTGCAGCTTCGGGCGCTTGCGCTTCGGATCGCTGTCCTTCCCCGCAGCAGGCGCCGCCGGCGGTCCGTCCGTGGGGTCGGGATCGGCATCCCCTTCGGGGAATATCATTCCCTGGCCGGTCTCACGGGCATATATGCCGAGAATGGCGCGTACCGGAACCTGTACCGCGAAACCCACTCCGCCGAAGCGGGCTTCGAAGCTGACGAAGTCATTGCCCAATTTGAGCATCTGCGTAGCGGAGAAACTCACGTTGAGAACGATCTTGCCGTCCTTGACATATTGGCGGGGTACGGTCACGCCCTCCGCCGCGGCATCCACCACGATGTGCGGGGTCTCGCCGCTGTCGGAAATCCATTCGTGCAGGGCCCGCAAGAGGTATGGGCGGCGCGGTTTCAATGACGCATTTCCCGTTCGGCGTCGGTCAAACAGGACCGGAACGTGGCGCGTGCAAAGATCGAATTCATGTACTTGGTGATGGGCTGTGCCTGGGCGGGCAGCTCAATCCCGTAGCTCGGCAGGCGCCACAGGATGGGAGCGATGCTGGCGTCGACCAGTGAGAACTCATCGCTCAGAAAGAACGGCTTCGCCTTGAACACATCCGCGCTGGCGCTGATCGCCTCGCCCAGCACTTTGCGGCTGTGGCTCGCCATTTTGCTCTGCGGGTCGGACTCGATGTCGCGTGCCAGGGCATACCAGTCTCTTTCCACGCGGTACAGGGCGACCCGAAATTGCGCGCGGGTAACCGGGTCGATGGGCATCAGCGGGGGATGCGGGAAGCGTTCGTCCAAGTACTCGATGATGACGCGCGAGTCGTAGAGCACCAGGTCTCGGTCGACCAAGGTCGGCACGCTGTGATAGGGATTCAGATCGAGCAGGTCCTCCGGCAAATCGTTCGGGTCCACGTTGACCAATTCGATTGCGATTCCCTTCTCGGCAAGCACCAAGCGCGTCCGGTGACTCCATGGGTCAGCGGGCGCGGAAAACAGTGTCATCACCGAGCGACGGGCCACTAAGATCTCCTAGCCCGCTGCTGCGTCAGTGGACGTCCTTCCAATACTCTTTCTTCAGCAAGTAGGCGAACACAAAGAACACCAACAGGAAAAGAATCACGAAAACGCCCATCGATTGGCGCTTGTCCTTGACGGGCTCACCGGCATAGTCGAGGAAATTCACGATGTCCCGGACGAACTGATCATACTCTTCCGGCTTCATCGCGCCCGGAGTCATTGATTCGACCCCGACCAGCACCATCCTGGCGCTGCCCTGCTCATCGGGCATGTTCTTGAACACGGGCTTCTGTAAACCATGCAGCTGCGCCAGCACATCTGGCATTGCAGCACTCGGCAAATACAGATTGTTCACTCCCCACGGCCGGGTCTTGTCGACGTAGAAACCCTTCATGTACGAATAGAGATAATCCGTACCGCGGGCGCGGGCGATCAGCGACAAATCGGGCGGCTGCTTGCCGAACCAGACCTCGGAATCCTTCGGCATGGCCGAATTGATGGTGTCGAAGCTCTTATCCCCGGTGAACATCAAATTCGCCGCGAGTTCGGACTCGGGAATCTCGAGGTCTACCGCCATGCGGTTGTAGCGCAGATATTTCAGCGAGTGGCACCCTGAACAGTAGTTCATGAAATCGCGGGCGCCGCGCTGCAGGGATTCGGTGTTCTTGATATCCGTGCCGGCCGACTGGAGCGCAATGCCCCCTTCCTCGTCGGCCACGGCCATCCCTCCGGCGAGAAGCGCCATGGCGATCAATAGCGAGCGTTTAATCATGTCCCGTGACCCTTTCCGGCACCGGCTTCACGCTGTCGAACTTCGTGTACCAGGGCATGAGCAAAAAGAAAGCAAAGTACAAAACCGTACAGATTTTGGCCAGTGTCGGGTAAATCCCCGACGGGGGTTTCAAGCCGCACAGGCCCAAGGAGATGAATGATAGTACGAAGATGGTCAACATGACCTTGTAAATGGGACCCCGGTAACGGATGGACTTGACCGGCGAGCGGTCCAGCCAGGGCACGAAAAACAGCACGACGATGGAGGCGCCCATCACCAGCACGCCCCACACCTGCGTCCCGGCGAACGACGGCACCGCGCGCAACATGGCGTAGAACGGCGTGAAATACCACACCGGCGCAATGTGCGGCGGGGTCTGCAAGGCATTGGCGGGCTCGAAATTCGGCGATTCCAGGAACAGGCCGCCGAAGGTCGGCGCAAAGAAGATCACCGCGCAGAAGATCACCAGGAATCCCGCCACCCCGACCAAATCCTTCACCGTGTAGTAGGGATGAAACGGAATGCCGTCGAGCGGGTGTCCATCCGCGCCCTTGTGGTCATGGATTTCGATGCCGTCGGGATTGTTGGAACCGACCTCGTGCAGCGCCATGAGGTGCGCTATCACCAGAAATATCAGCGCCAGCGGCAATGCGGCCACATGCAGCGCGAAGAATCGGTTCAGGGTGGCATCGGCGATGTAGTAGTCGCCGCGTATCCACTCGACCAGGCTTTGCCCGACCACGGGCAGGCTGCCGAACAGCGACACGATGACCTGCGCGCCCCAATAGCTCATGTTGCCCCAGGGCAGCACATAGCCCATGAAACCCTCCGCCATCAGCAGCAGGAATATCAGGCAGCCGAAGATCCAGAGGAGTTCGCGCGGCTTGCGGTGCGAGCCGTACAGCAGCGCGCGGAACATGTGCAGATAAACCACGATGAAGAACGCCGACGCGCCGGTCGAGTGCAGGTAGCGGATCAGCCAGCCCCAATCCACGTCCCGCATGATGTATTCGACGGATGAGAACGCTTCGGCCGAGGACGGCTTGTAGTTCATCGTCAGGAATATTCCCGTCACCAGTTGGTTCACGAGAATCAGCAGCGCGAGCGAGCCGAAGTAGTACCAGAAATTGAAATTCTTCGGTGCGTAGTACTCGGAGACCTGATCTTTCCACAGTTTGGTCAGCGGAAAACGCTGATCGATCCAACCAATCAAACCTCCGCCCTTGCTGCTGCCGGCGGTTTCGGGTGCTGCGGCCATAGTTGCCTCTTAGCTAAACTGTCTTGGGAGCGTCGTCGACGCCGATGGTGATTCGCGCGCCGTCCGCAAAGGCGTAAGGCGGCACGGTGAGGTTCTTCGGCGCAGGCATGCTCTTGAACACGCGGCCGGACAAATCGTACTTGGATCCGTGGCAGGGGCAGTAGAATCCCCCCGGCCAGTTCGCGCCGAGATCGGCGCCGGCCACCTGGAACGAATTGTTCGCCTCGAATGCACCCAGCGGCGAGCAGCCGAGATGGGTGCACACCGCGAGGCCCACCCAGTATTCGGGATTGCGCGCACGCGCGGCGCCGCTCGATTTGATGTAGTCGGGCTGCATCGAATCGTCGGACTTGGGGTCGGCCAGCATCTCGTCGTGGCCGCCCAATTGATCGATGATGCTCTTGACCCGCCGCACGACGAATACGGCCTGACCGCGCCACACCACTTTCAACATCTGCCCGGTCTCGAGCTTGGAGGCATCGACGGCGACCGGAGCGCCCAGTGCTTTGGCGCGTGCGCTCGGCTGCCATGAAGCGAGAAAAGGAACCGCCGCGAACGCAACGCCGATCGCGCCGGTGCCGACTGTTGCCGCCGTCAACAAGCGGCGCCGGCTATGGTCAACCTGATCATTCATTCGATTGCCCCCGAGCAATGTTGACAGTTCTTCACCCAAACCCCTGTGTGCATAGTGTTTCCCAAAGAATATTGGGAGCGCATTATACACAGATAACCGGCCGTCCCTCACCAGGCCCGGGAGCCATATTAATTGCAGAACGCCCGCGTTCTCGTGAGTTTTTTGATCCGAGCCGCGGTGGTCGGCCTGGCAGCCGCATTTCTCGTGGTCTGGTGGAAGCCCTCGCTCTTGGGGAAGGCCGCCGCATCGCCGCCGAGCGCGCCCGGCGCCCCTTCCCGCCCGGTGGTGGTCATGCAAAGCTTCGCCGACGCGGTGGCGCGGGCGGAGCCGGCCGTCGTCAATATTTACACCGCGCGCGTCGTCACGGAACGCACTCAAGCTCCGGCGCTCAATCAATTGTTCGGCGATTTCTGGCCGAGCTACCGGCGCCGCATCGAGCGCAGCTTGGGATCCGGCGTGATCGTCGACGCCGCCGGCACCATCGTGACGAATCAGCACGTCATCGCGGGCGCGGAATCGATTCGAGTGCAGCTTGCCGACGGCCGCATCTCCGACGCGAGCATCGTCGGGCAGGACCCCGACACCGACCTCGCCATCTTGCATCTGGCGATGGACAAGCTGCCGGTCATGCCCGTGGGCCGCTCGGACACGCTGCGGGTGGGCGACATCGTGCTCGCGATCGGCAATCCCTACGGCGTGGGGCAGACCGTCACTCAAGGCATCGTCAGCGCGACGGGCCGCGGTCAACTCGGACTCGCGACTTTCGAGAATTTCATCCAGACCGATGCCGCCATCAACCTCGGCAATTCCGGCGGCGCCCTCATCGACGCGAACGGCGACCTGGTCGGCATCAACACCGCGGTCCTGAATCGCGCCTACGGCGGACCCGAAGGGATCGGCTTCGCGATTCCCGTCAATCTCGTGCGCGGCGTCATGGAACAGATCCTGAAGGTGGGGCATGTGGTGCGCGGCTGGCTGGGTTTCGAGCCGCAGGATGTGTCCGACGAGCAGGCCGCGCAGCTCGGGATAGCCGCGGGCGGCGGCGTCACGGTGGTGAATATCTTTCTGAACAGCTCGGCTTACAAGGCGGGCGTGCGGCCGGGCGACTTGATCACGGGCTTGCAGGGGCGGCCCGTACTCAACTCGCAGGACCTCGTCAGCCGCTTGGCGGCGCTGCCGCCGGGCGCTTTCGTCGATCTCGAAGGGCGGCACGGCCGCGAGCCCTACAAGCTCGAGATCGAGGTGCAGGAACGCCACCAAATGCCGGCGCAGCAGTAGCCGCGGGCGCGCGGCCTTCAGACTCTCACGGCGTACGCCGGATCTTCGCGCCCAATTGCTGCAGCTTCTCCTCGATCGCCTCGTAGCCGCGGTCGATGTGGTAGATGCGCTCGATGTCGGTGCGGCCCTCGGCCACCAGCGCCGCCAACACCAGGCTGGCGGAGGCGCGTAAATCCGTGGCCATCACCGGCGCCGCGGTGAGCCTCTCCACCCCCTTGATGATGGCCGTGTTGCCCTCGAGCCGGATCTCCGCACCCATGCGGCGCATTTCCAGCATGTGCATGAAGCGATTCTCGAAAATCGTTTCAATGATGGTGCCGACGCCGCTCGCCACCGTGTTGAGCGCCGCGAACTGAGCCTGCATGTCGGTGGGGAAAGCCGGATACGGTGCGGTGCGGATGTCGACCGCCTGGGGCCGCTGGCCGCGCATGTCCACTTCGATCCACGTATCGCCCACCCCGACCTTGGCGCCGGCCTCCTGCAGCTTGCCGATCACCGCATCCAGGTGATCCGGGCGCGTGTTCTTGACCCGAATATTGCCGCCGGTGATGGCGCCGGCGACCAGGTACGTACCGGTTTCGATGCGGTCGGGCAGTACTTCGTAAGCGGTGCCGCTCAGGCGCTCCACCCCTTCGATGACGATTCGGTCGGTTCCGGCGCCCCGGATCTTCGCGCCCATGGCGCAGAGGAAATTCGCCAGGTCGACCACCTCGGGCTCGCGCGCGGCGTTCTCGAGCACGGTTTCCCCGTCCGCCAAGGCTGCGGCCATCATGAGATTCTCGGTGCCCGTGACCGTGACGGTTTCCAGCACCAGGCGCACGCCCTTGAGACGGCCGGCGCGGGCTTTGATGTAGCCATTCTCGATGTGAATGTCGGCGCCCATGGCCTGCAGACCCGCGACATGGATGTTGACCGGACGCGCGCCGATCGCACAGCCTCCGGGCAGCGACACATCGGCGCGGCCGAAGCGCGCGAGCAGCGGGCCCAGCACCAGAATCGACGCGCGCATGGTTTTCACCAGTTGATAGGGCGCGAAATACTCCTTGATCGTCGATGCGTCGACTTCGATGCGCATTTTCTCGTCGATGGTCACGGAGACGCCCATGCGCCCGAGCAGCTCGATCATGGTGGTCACATCCTGCAGGTGCGGGACGTTCGACACCGTCACCGGCCCGTCGGCCAGCAGGCACCCGGCCAGGATGGGCAGGGTCGCGTTCTTGGCGCCTGAAATCCGGATCTCGCCCTCGAGCGGGTTCCCGCCGTGAATCTGTAATTTATCCACGGCCGGCGAATTCCTCGGGGGTGAACACCTGCAGGGCGAGCGCGTGAATCTCGTTGCCCATCGCCTTCCCCAGAGTGCCGTAGACCAATTGATGGCGCTGCACGGAGCGCTTTCCGGCAAACGCCGGCGCAATCACCACGGCCTCGAAATGCACGTTGTCCTCGCTCTTGACGAGCGCCTTGGCGCCGGCCAAACCGGCTTCGATGAGATGCGCCACCTCGACTGGATTCATTTAGCTCCCCGCAAATTCTCCAAGCTTACCCTGTATCATTCGCGCATGAATCCCGAGTTCACAGACGAGGCCCTGGCCGATCTCGGCCGCCAGGCGCTCAGCGTCGAGATCGACGGTTTGCGCGCCCAATTGCCTCGATTGGGTGCGGAGTTTGCCCGCGCCTGCCGCATTTGTCTCGACTGCCGCGGACGCATCGTGGTCACCGGAATGGGTAAGTCGGGCCACATCGCCGGCAAGATCGCGGCCACTTTGGCGAGCACCGGCACACCGGCATTTTTCGTGCATCCCGGCGACGCCAGCCACGGCGATGTGGGCATGATAACGCGGGACGACGCGGTGCTCGCCCTGTCCAATTCCGGCGAAACCGACGAGATTCTGACCATCGTACCGGTGATCGCCCGCCTGGGGGTCCCGCTGATCGCGTTCACCGGGAACTTACGGTCCGCGCTGGCTCGGGCCGCCACGGTGCACCTCGACATCAGCGTGCCGGCCGAGGCCTGCCCGCTCAATCTGGCCCCCACCGCCAGCACCACGGCGGCATTGGCCGTGGGCGATGCGCTCGCCGTGGCGCTCTTGAAGGCGCGGGGCTTCACCGAGGAAGATTTCGCGCGCTCGCATCCCGCCGGCAGCCTGGGGAGGCGCTTGCTGCTGCACGTGAAGGACGTGATGCGCACCGGCGACGATATTCCCACCGTGCGGCCCGGCACGCCGCTGGCGGAGGGATTGATGGAGGTGACTCGAAAAGGCCTCGGTATGACCGCCATCGTCGACGATTCCATGCGGGTCCTCGGCGTATTCACCGACGGCGATTTGCGGCGGGCGCTCGACGCGTCCACCGATCTGCGCACCACCCGCATGGAGCGGGTT